>Ga0065711_1037354_pt1 | contig 19921 bp, 7 predicted proteins | sample Hoacrofraction12_FD_59098 | JGI IMG/M metagenome (GOLD analysis project Ga0065711, IMG submission 59098) | Hoatzin crop microbial communities from Cojedes, Venezuela - Epithelial fraction 12 v2 (version 2) | ecosystem: Host-associated > Birds > Digestive system > Esophagus > Crop | place... | reverse complement strand
GGGGGGGGGGGTGTTAGTGAAAGTGGGGCCAGCGCCAAACAGCTGTCATTCTCCTCTTCTTGAAATTAAAGATTAGGGACCAAAAAAGCAGAATAAGGAAAGAATAAGGAAAAAAACCTCTAAGAGAGCTAATGGACCTTGGACAGAACTGTAGTAATTCTGCCTCTCTTGTTTCAACTGAATTGAGACCTACCTAGAGCAAATTGAATTCACCACACATATGTATTTGCAACCCTCCAAAAATAAAATCTTCTTTAGATTACAAAAGCAGGGAATGTAAACAATAACCACTACCAGCACCACATCCCCCAAATTAGGGCTATCTGTGCAAAGTCTGCTTTACTCTTTGATTGCCTAGGAAAACTTTAGCCCCTATAAGTAAAGATTGACAAAACGAATAGCAGACACAAACTAATCAAAATAAAATTAAACTAAGGCAGGTCAACTGATCTTTCAGATTCGGGGGTCAAGAAGATATTTTCTCCCAGTGCAGAATTACATGTTTCTTGAGGACTGTTCATCCCTTCTTGCAGCACAGGTTGTGGAGAAACTACTAAAATCCTGTCTTTTCAAGGCTTTGAACCCATGTGATACACCCCTCATTACATCCATTTAGCCTTCTAGCACTGCTTAATATAACCTGGAGATAAACCGATAAATGGATAAAGGCCGTGGGATTTACACAGGGCCTGACTATAGAGCTGTGCTGTTCGCTGTCTTAGATATTTCACTGGGTGTATCTGTGTCTATTCAAAAATGAGAGGGAATCTGTGGCAACAAGCAAAAGCTCCCATCAAGCAATAAAAAGTAATTTCAAAATCAAGATTTTCTATTTTAATAGTAAACTTTGGTTTCTTGGGATTGGCCTTTGTTTCCTCCTCCCACAATTTTCTATCAGAAACAATTCTGGTGCAAGACAGTTGACCAACCAATATCTAGACTGACACTTTCACCGCTGAGGACTCTTATTTCTCCAAGGCTTTCACATTTCACTGCTGCTTCCTGATATCTACTACTGAGCTATGAAAAGATGCTTAGGTCTTACTTCACACACAGAGAGCAGTTTCCTACTATAGTCAATGCACTCTGCTTGTGAAAAGCTTAAGGTTTTAAATTTAAAGCTAAGTCATGCCATTTAGGCATACATTTGCTAGTAGGACAGAGGGTATCATTGTGTCCTGCTTCCTCAGAAGGCAGGAACCATTCAGAGAAGCTCCTAGACTGCCTCAGGACACTCGATGGTTGGAAAATATGTTGATCTCACCAAAATGCCACCATTCATGAATGGTTTTTTTCCCAGTGTTTTTTGTACTTTTTTCCCTGAGCAAATTATGAAACAGATTTTTCCCTCCCAGAACACATGATTATATATAAGAAAGGACGCACATGTAGGACACAGAAACCTCATGCCCATCTACAGCAGACCAAGCAAAGGCTCAAACTTGGCTCACCTACATGTCAGCAGCTCCTGAAGCATCAGAGCACTAATCATTCCTAGCAAGGCTGTATTATCCACAAGCAAACTGATGTTGTCCATGCATTTTATCCAGCAAGATTATATTCTCCACAGATTAAAGAGAAGTTTGTCATTTTGTGCCACACTGGAACAGAAATAGGTGAAGAAATCTCAGCATTTTGTGGAAAAGAGTAGGTTGGGATGTTCATAACTCTGCAGCTGCCAGCTGCCCATCCAACTGCACTGTGAGCAGCCGAATCCACTGTACAGCAGAGTTTACGCTGCCTTTCAAGCTAGAACAAAGCCACGTGCACTTTGTTATAAGAGGCCCTAACACAGACAGCCAACACAGCAGGTACAGACGTCTCCAAAACAGACACGGCTGCTCTATACCACTGCCTCTACAACTGGCTTGGGCTTTGAGCTGGCACCCAGGACATTTAACTCTGGTTCAGTCCTTCATTTTTATTCACAGACCTGATTTCTAAAGTCAGCGTTTAGGTTTCTTCTTTTAGCATTTCCTTGTAAATCAGATTCAAAACACAGGACTCCAATTTTCTGCCCACTTCTTCCAAAACACTGAATGCTGCAGAGGAAGCCACAAGGTTTGTCAGGCATTTCTGAGCACATTCTTCAAGACTAATATTTTAATTATAACACCGGAAAAAGCATCCATAAGAGGAAGCTGCTTTGCCAGCATCGTGAGGCGCTAGAAGCATAATTTCTTTAAATGCTCTTCTCAATCAAATTAGGAAAATTAAATTCTCAGTATCAGTCTTGTCCACAACATGCCACAGTTATGCAAGAACACACACGTGCACACATGTATTTATGTGTACATACGTGTGTATGTATATACATGCCATTAGTCATTAGATATGTATGTTTATAAATATGTGGTTTGTATTTATGTGTATACATACATAATTATATGCATGCTTATAGCAAGCCTGTTAAGGATGATACCTATTTCTGCCCGGCTATGTCCTGCAGAAGAACCTGTAGAGCCATGGGCTTCATTCCCTGAGTTGTGCATATATTATGTACCGTGTGACAGGACAGGCCGGTCCCCCACATCCCACATGGCTTTTGTGGTAGAGATTCCACATCCAGTAACTGTCAAGAGCTGTTAGAGAGGGCATGAAATCCATCCTGCGTCTGACAGCACAGCAGTCTCCAGATAGCTGGAATCGCAATCGATAGCTAACAAATGGCCGTTCCACTTATGGTATAATGAGCCCCGTCTGAGCCTGCTTTTCCCACAGAGAGGCAGGCACTAATTCTAACACCATTAGCTCCTTTAACTGGTTGTAATGACAGTTAAAACATGTAATAACATTTAAAACACAGACTGTAATTTCTTTTTCTCAGTTCAGAACTTGTACTTGGTCAGCAAATTGCGTAATGAACCAGTTTCGAAGACTTTTCTAATTACCAGCTGTCCCTGGAGGATTGTTTTTGTTTGATTTTACTATGTAAAAAGTCGCTAAACTAGCATCTATTTGGGCTGCTCTCAAAAACATTCTTCCTTCTTGCTGAAAGGGAGTGCACGTCGTACTAGGTACCAAGGCAGCACTCTGAACAGATTCAGTCACTCTCACTGGCTTTCTCACATGTCTCTGCAGTTCTGTCAGAGTGGAGTTGGGTCAGTTCACTAGGCTGAACTAATTGTTTCTCCTTGGTAGTATTTTAGCTCTGGGCCAGACAATGCACTTGCAATCTCCAGTTTCTCTGGTTTCAACTACAGACCTTTAAATTCGTAGAGAAACAGTACATATGGTACATTAGATCTATTTTAAACCTCACTCCCTTTCCAGGGTGAGGCTAAACCCTGGCTTTTAATCTGAGTGCATTTTCTGTCGAGTTTGGTTGCTGGATTTCCGTCACATGAAAAATGTAAAAATTAAAATATGAATCTTCCTCTGACTAGTTCTAATCACCCTCCTAAGATATGCAACAATGTTTCGTTCTTTTGTTTTCACTTCCAGTTTGATGCTGACTATCTGCCAGCTCTTGGGCTTCAGGCTCCACTCCTCTTGGGCTGCAGCGGGCTGGAGCACAGATTTCCCTCTTTGTCTGCCTGCTCATGGCTATAGCTCCTAGTCACGGTTTCTACAAGCCAGGAGAAGCAACAGCTCATGTGGGATGCCACGCAGAGAGGGGCCAGGAGCTGCAGATGGTGTACACACACTCAGCAAATGTTCCCCAACACCCACAGAGGCAACGACCCTGGTGCAGCAGAGGCCTGAACTCAGACCAAGCTCCAGAGGGAGGATGCAGCCCTGCAGGTCTGGGGCCAGGGAGATGGGCTCCTTGCATGCAGGAAGGGTATGCTGGGGGAGGCTCTGTGTTGCCAGACAAAGGAGCTGCAGCAGGTCAGCAGGTTGCAAAGCATCAGGGATGCCAAAAAGGAGATTGGGTCTTCTCTGGGACCCTACAGCTTCAGCAGCCCAAACCCCAGGGTGTAATGAAGGAGGAACAGGCAGGTCTTATGCCTATCAGGTTGGGAATTGGAGACTGCTCTGATGGTGAAGGCTGGGAGCTTGTGACTTCTGACACTAGAGGATGCCTGGGGAACGAACAGGAGGATTTAGAGGTCTGCGTGCTGTTACAGGGCTACTATCTCACTGGGATCACAGATTTGTGGTGGGATAGCTCACACGACCGGAGTGGTGCCATGGATGGACACAGGCTCTTTAGGAAGGACAGGACAGTATGGTGAACAGGATGAGTTACTTGATAAAGCAGGGGTGATGCATGGAGCTCTGCCTTGGGACTGGCGATGAGCCACATGAGTGATCTCGTTGATGTGGGCATCTGCTACAGATCTCCTGATCAGGAATAAGTAGATAAGGCCTTCTTCAGACAGCTGGAGGAAGCCTCTTCCTCACAAGCCCTGGATCTTGTGGGGACCTTTAACCACTCCAGTATCATCTGGAAGGGTAGCACAGCTGTGACTGGTAATCCAGGAGGTCTCTGGAGTGCGTTGATGGTGACTTCCTGACACAGGTATTTAAGAAGGTGATGAGGGGAAATGCTCTGCTAAACCTCATACTTACAAACAAGGAAGAACTAGGTAGAGATGAGGAGGCTGGGGTTGGCCATGGCTGCAGTGAGCACGAGATGATGGAGTTCAGGATCCTAAGCGCAGAGAACAGGGCGAAAAGCATTGCCACAGCTCTGGACTTCAGAAGAGCAGACTTAATGGATCTTCTTACAAGAACACCATGACACACAGTCTCAGAAAGAAGATGCCTCCTCCGGGCTCAGGAACAGTCTATGCCACTGAGCAGGAAATCAAGCAACAAAGGCAGGAGGCCTGGGTGGATGAACAAGGAGCTCCTGACTAAAGTGAAACATTAAAAACAAGAGTACAAAACGTGGATGCAGGGTCAGATCATCCAGGAGGAATACAGAGAACTTGTATGAGTAGGAAGGGATCTAACTGATTTCACCTAAAACTCAGTAAGGAGTCTGCTCCTTCTGCCTGGATGGAAGAGTGTATCATGATTAAAATTAGCTATAGGTCTGTGTCCCTGTTTTTGTTCTGCAGTCTATTTTAGCCTTCAAACAGGATCCTGAAACTCCTGCCTTGGCTGACATAGCTCACCTATGTTGTCTCAGGTAGCCAATTATGCTGAAATGCTGTGGCTGGAATGTCTAGAGCATATCCACACGTTACGGGTTCTATTGTTCCTCTGCACAGCTACAGTGGCTTTTTAATTTCATATTCCATCTAAACCCACTACCTTATCCTCTTGAATTCAAATGCTTCACCAACTATTGTCACAAACAGCATCAAATTAAATTATTTTGGTAATGAGAAGTGAGATGTAAGTGCTAAGTGTCATTGGTTCTTATTTCAAGGGTTGTGACAGGTTGGAGAAATGTCCATGTTGAACTGTGAACTTGTTTTGGTTATACCTTTCACTGCATTGTAATTCCTGCATTGGACTAGGATGGATAGGTTCTGTTAAACTAACCAATGTAGTCGGAAAAATGACAAGCTTTGGAACAGACATGACTGTTGTCTTCTGCTCCAGTAAATTCTGACACTATTCGGTATATTTTACTGTGCAGGAAAATCATACAGTTCTTTTTTTCCCACTTCACTAAGGAAGAAAAATTCCCACTGATTAAAATTGGGCAGTATCAAATTAAACTACAAGTAATCATTCACAGCCTGTATTTAGTTATGAAGTCTGCTGCTTATATCTCACACCTATAAAAGTACGCCCCAAAGAGCTTGCTTTTTGCCAGTTCTGTTTATTGATCTAATAAAAGATTAAATTTCTCATTAGAAACCTGGAGACACTTGTACAGTCTTAGGGAGTCATGGCTAGGAAGACCTCTTGATTTTATGAATGCAGCTGCATTTTCATGCTACTCTGAATCCTCTTTACCTCTCAAATTAAACTCTCCTTACCCTATTGTATTAATTCTTGCCCGAATCCACTTATTGGAGAGAGGAACTGTAAAAAGAGCTCCTCCAAAATGACTGGGCTTGGAAAGCAGAATCTCCATAAGGCAAGAAAAAATGGCTTCCTCTTTGCCAAGTGCTCTTCATGACTTCTGAACCTCCCAGCAGATTTTGGTCAAAATTAGATTAAGGTGGGGATTGCAGATGTACTGAGTCTTGCACATTTTGTGACAGCTGGCAGGGAAACTGAAGGCCTGTGTGAGTGTCACACTGAGGGGCAGGCAATTGTGACTCTCTCTTTCAAGAAGCAGCAGCCATCTGGCGTGGGGTCTTGTTTGCAGGATTAAACATGCAGAGAGCATGGAAGGATCTAGGAGAACTGGAAGAAAGGCAACGGCAAGGAGTGAGTAGACTTGCAGCAAAAACCTGGGAGAATTTGCTGGCCATGGGGGCAGAAGCTGCAGATTTTAACCACAGGATTTTTCCTCCTGACTGCTGGTGGCTGCTCCGTGCAGCCACACTAGCATTTGTACATCCCAAGCTGTACAGCTGGCCCAGAAAAGATTCTTTGGCTCTGCCTGTGGCAAGAAAAATTGTGAAGACAGTATTTTACAGTCTGTTAAATCATTTATCACCAGACATGCATTTTGTAGTTAGAAGACTTTCAGCGTGCATTTTGATTGGCAGACTACTGTGTCAGCTTGGAGTGTTTATAATTATACAAGAAAAAGAATCAGAGCAGACAGCTACGATCTTGTCTTCGACAATTGCCTTGTGATAATAAAGAAGAAAGATGGCAGGAAGGTCAAGAAACATTCCCTAAACTCTGATACCTCCAGATTATTTTCAATAGGACAATTTATTTATGTGTTTTAATCTTTGTTTGGCGGGCCATTTTTTTAAAAAGATGTTGAATTTCCTTTGTATTCATGGTCTTTACACTTTGGTGAAGCTGGAGCTGGTACCTGCAACCTAACAGGCATAAATTTGAAGAAAATACTTAGAAGTCTGTGAAAAGGTGGCTCTGAGACTCTCTCATGACCCATGAATAACAAGTTAGTGTTTGTACCATATTTAATATGAACATTGTGACCAAACCGTTAACCTTTAGTAGCAGCCACTGAGTAAATGTGTCACATAGTTCAGAAGGCACAGTAAATCTGTGCAGACAGTGCACAGTATGTGGAGTGGTTTCTCAGCTGCAAGCTAAGATAAATGAAAAATTATTTATCAGTGCTATCTCTATTCCTTCTAAGTTTGGGACTTTATAAAGCATAATTTCTGAATCCTATCTCTTTTTCCTCTCTTTTCTGATGGTTTTTCTTTATTTATTTGATTGGCAACATTTTGCATCAAACGATACACCGCTGTGGTTTTTTATCATTAAATTTTAACTTCTTTTAATTTCTGCTAATTCCATATAATTGTAATGGCTATCACTCAAGCACTGGCTGTTGTTGAAAAGCACACTACAGTAGATCTGAAAATAGAGAACTTAATGCACAAATATCCATTTTAACACCTTGGCCTAGGAAATCTGGTGTTACATGGTTTGATGTCCAGCTCCCACAGTTTCTTCTCTCTCAGACTGTTATGTACATTTACAGACTTTTAATTCACACTTGTGTTTCTAAACTGAGGTCTGCAGGCACTCTCAGTTCCAGTTTTCTTTTACATCTGTACAGTACCAATTTCATTGACAAGATAATCAGTCAGATTAAGTACTGCACACTTCCATGTGACTGATCATTGTCAGAGACTTAGGAAACCGGTTCAAAAACAGAACAGTGAAATTCAGCTGGTTTATACTGAGACTTAAATTTGCATCACAGAAAATGTAGCAAAAATGTCTTCTAGTAGTCTATAGATAGGTCTCAAACATTTAATATTTTAAAGTCCAGTCAAGTTCCCTCTGTGTCAACTCTTCAAATATTTTTCTTCGTCAAAGTGGATTAATTCATGTATTTCATAAATGCGTTAATTCACTCAAATGAGCAAGTTAAAATTCTGAACTGCAGGCTTTATGATTCCCTATGTTGCTGTAACACTGTACTTCTATTTCACCTGTTATCAGGAAGCAGACAGACTACAGCTTCTTCTTTTTTTGAATCTTTTACTTACATTCCTCAAAGGCCATCTCCCACCACTCACCAACACGTCATTTTATAAACAAAAAAGTCAGTTCCAACTGTGACTTTTACTCATAAAAGGATGGAAAACCTTTTAAAACCATACTTAGTTATAGTAAACCTTGAACACATCACCATAGGCAAAGATACTTTAACTGGAAAAAATGAAGTCAACCTATTTGGACAATAACTTATGTTCACATGTAGAAGGACACTCCCATGTTCACCAGTGCTAAACAAAAGGCTAACGATGGTCTGGCTCATCAAATGTGTTCACTGCCTGCAACATTTTTCTAAAGGTGTCAGTTCAATTTAAGAGGCTTCAAGCTACAGACCAGGATTTTCTGTGATGTTTTTCAGCTTCCAGGGTGACTCTCAGCAGACACATCTCTGGGTAGAAACAGGCAGCTTCTCTGTTAGATGAGATCCTATGTACAACACCTTCTGCGTGTGTACTTTCCTGTATTTCCTTCCTCCACTAGGTTACTCTGATCAAAACCTAGATCTATGGAAAGGCTTATATATTTCCAACCTGAGCTTTGCTACCACTATATCTCATAAAATCCATAGCTCCAAAGTAGGCCACTAAGCTTATATAGGACTTAATACAGGATACGCAAAAGCACATGTATGAACTAAGGGACACATAAATGAATTATTAGGAAAAATCTGTGGCTGAGGTGCCAAACAGTGTTTGTGATTCTTTTATTGGTCTGCAGTGCAGGAAAACACCTTTGCAAAATCCAGATTCACAGATCCAGCCAATTTATCCCACACAGAGCTTTTCTTGTTCTCACCTGGGAACCAACAGCTGCTTTCTAGCCCTTGCTCAATTAGTCTGATGTATTTCAAAGTTTACAGATCTAGCTTTTCATGCAATAAACACCCTAGCTGCTATGGTAGGAAGTTCAAATAATGCAATCAAGAACACTTGTGATAAGTGACCAGAGGATGATTTGGCATCAGGTAATGGTCCAGCTCATCCCTCCCCTCAGGGTTTTCCAGCGTCAATAGAGACAGTTTTCACGTAGTAGCAATTGTCCTACCACAGTTTGAAGCTTGTTGCAGTAAGAGAAACCCTTCTCAGTGCACTGATTTATCTCAGTATGGTAGGCTACATATTACAGAAATCTAAGAGTTTTCCTGCAAATGGGTGAGGTACATTTGCAAAAGTGACAAGCAGCCTAGTGATAAGCCTAGTAGTAGAGACATCAAAGCTACCAGCACATCCAAGACAAACCCATTCCTTCCTGTAAGTCACAATCCTCAAATTTTACTCCTATTTGTCACAAGCACATTATTTTTGAACAATTCCTGAAGGAATCCAAATTTCCCAAATTCATACACATGCTCACTACGAGGTTTTGCTGCTGTTTTCCCTTCCAGGATTGTTAGTTTTTATATTCACCGGGACTGAATAGTCGCTTAATTTATTTTTCTAGTCTCATTAAGGTGACAGAAATATTGCAGATACAGCCACCTCCCATCATCTATAATTGCAATCATACCATCTTCTCTGTACTAATTTCCCTTTATTTATTACTTATAAACTTCTTACACTCGCAATTGACAGAATAATCACCCTGAATGTGACTGGAATCAACAATGTTTTTAGACAGAGTACACTAATGTACGTATTAAAGCTCTGCTGAGCACCTATTTTGTAAGGCATTTGTTAACATATTCTTATCTTCCCTAAAATATATTCATTACCACAAATTGTTCAAATGTATGTTGTTCTATTTCAAGCAGTTCTTTAATTATTTTATTCTATATTTAGCTATTTGTTATTTTGCAATTGTTATGATTTTCCATTCAAGCTAATGACAAATGATCGTATTACCAAAGTCCTGTATATCAGAAATTTTAGCATAACATTTAGGTTCCATTTCCTACAAAATACTTGGGAACGTGAGCCACATAAATCTACCTTATACAATATTTTTTACCTGAAGTATATCCACTGCTAAGAATGCTGCAAAATCTACATCACCCCCTTTCAATCTCTTCTAAATTCATATCAGATTATACAATTTGAAAATGCAAAAATAAAAATTCATACCTCTCACATAGCATGAATGCTGAGCTGAGAATGCTTGTAAAGGGAGAAAGCAGTGTTAGAATGTCAATGGTTAATACAGAAAAATTGAAAAAAAAAGATAAAACAGGCATCTTCACTTTCTAAAGTGGTTCATTAAAACAATCGAAGGTAAAAGAATGAAAGAAATGTCGTGAGATATACTTGTCTAGATTTCACACTCTACTACCGTTTGATATAATCTAAATGTCAGAAATTCATTTTGTGAGATCTAATTGAACTAGCAGTGATCAGGAGAATAAAATGACATTGATGAGAAGTCCCCACATTCAATGTAAATAATTAAGGAAGACCTTGACCTGAGGACAGAGAGAACTTCACATAAAAAAATATACAAACTGGATCATAACTTAAAAGGCACCTTTAATAGATATTCATCATGGGTAATTGTTACAAATAGGAATATCACAATTATTCATAATGTCATGAAAATGATTTGTTAAAATATGTTCCATCGTTTATCAAGACAAAATGTATTACCATTGCACAACCTGACTAGGCAAAAAATATCCACTAGGAAACAGTAGGATAAAAATATAAAAATAGCCTTACATGGCTCAGCTGAAACTGTGTGGCTCTGATTTGGTGAGTTAGTTGACCATTTTGAATTCTTCACAGTGCATATGGAAGAAAAACGCTGTCTGACTTTTTTTCTGAGGGTGTTGATTTTTTAAAAATAAGTTTTCAACTATTTTTCTTCTGTATTCTTTTCATTTTCTGATATGGAACTTGCTGGGGGGGGAGAAGCTATAGTGAACCATTTCATTTGACACCACTGGAGGATTTATTAATATCTGAAAAGCAACAAATGTGTTTCCCACTTTGCTGAAAGTATAGTGTTTCACTGCTCATTGGTCAGAGCTAAACTGTGTGTGGTATTTGTGCACAAGCTCTGAAGAAGTTCAAGGCCAGGTTGGATGGAACTCTAAACAACCTGGTCTAGTGGAAGATGTCCCTGCTCATGGCAGAGGGGTTGGAACCAGATGATCTTTAAGGTCCCTTCCAACCCTCACCATTCTATGACCATTCTATATAACATTCTCTGACCGGAGACATAGGCTTACCAAAAGGTGAAAGGACTCAACAATCACACACTAGAAATTCCCTGGTATGTCGTCCCATCACCCAGTAATGCATGGTTTCAGATGTCCATTATCCAAAGATTCAATTTGGATGCAATCTAGACATTTATTTTTAATGTCTCTTGATGGATTGTTCTTTGTGAATTTGTTTCATTCCTTTCTGAGCTCATGCATATTTCCAGTACCCAAAACTTTGAGTTCATCTGCTTAATGATGTTTTATGTGGAAAAACACTCCTTTTGGGACTGTTTCTGTTAAGCCATCTTCTGAATACCTCCACCTTCTCCATGCTATTAGTAACTTTTTAGAGTCTTCAAAGCCAAAAACTTTAGTCCATTCTGTTTTTCCTTGCTCCATGTTTCTGATCACATTTTCCAACTTGATTGTCAATCTTTCCTAGATCAACAGTATATATATGTTCACTATCCAATTTTTAACCCAGAAAGTGACAGTGCCTATTGTCTACTTACAGCTTAATTTCCTGAAGATTTTGGTGAGTGAAAATATTTAAATCCAGATCTCCTGAATTCTTCCCCTTTAACTTACCTCAACTAATGCTAAGATTTATTAATAAGTCCTCTTTAGGAAAGAAAGCATATTATATAATTTCTTGTGTGTTTTCTATTCTTTCTGCTATAATTTGTTTTATAGCTTAAAAAAATTTCCAGTATAGAAACAGATCTTACACAGTTAGAAGTGTCTCTTTTTGTTTTAAGGGAAAAAAAAAAGCATCTTACATTGACCAGCTCTGTTCCTCTATATCAAGTTATACCATAATGATAACTTTTTGGTCTACCGTGTTACGGCCTTATGTTTAACTAGAGAGTATTTATGCTCCTTTCGAATTTCCTCATTTGGAAAAGTCTTCCTTTTTTTTCTTAAGCATGCCTTTTACTTCTAACTACCTCTGTGGCTAGTGATGCTAGAATTTTGTTTATCATTTTGATTTCATGTGATCCTTTCAGAATCTTTTCTTTTGATAAGCAATACATATTTACTCAACACTTCCCCTGTGATGGCTGAAAAAGAATTTCACCCTTTTCCACACTCTTATTAAGTCTCTTTTAACCAAATCATCTTTTTTTCTCTTTCTATAAGGCTGTTGAATTTGAGTATATTTTTATACTAATGTTAGAGAAACTCTTTTGTCATTATGCCTTGAAATTTGTTCTACCTGTTGTTCAGGGCTTAATCAAGAGTAGCTTTTATTTTGTAGCTTTTTGAAATAGTTGTTCCAAGAAACAGTTGTTTATGGTGCCTACAATTATTCTGTACGGAACACTCCATTTTGATCAGTATACCACCTACTAACGACATAAATGAAATTTCCTTCTATTAGTGTTTTTTTTCCTCTCATAAACCCACAGATTTCCTTTAGCGTGCCATAAGTATTGCCCCTATTATGTCTGGGCTATCCCAGCTAATACCACAGGGTAATATCATATTCATTCTCCTTATGTCTGGGAATTAAATCCTGGCAATTCAGTCTGTAAGGGTTCTGTACTTCTCATTATGTTACTCATCTTCGTTTTCTCTGAGGTATAGCATCTCTCTGTCATCAGTATGGTTTATTTTATCATTTGATCAAAAGCTCTAAAACAACCAGTCAGATATAATAAGGAACTGCAATAGATAGAGCTCAGGATGAGAGCTGATCTGGAATTTTGAAGTACGAAATCTAGTGTAAACTGCAATTTTTTGACGTTGACTTAGTCTACTAGCATGTTTCATGAACTATTTATTGAAAGCAAGTTCTCAACTTCTAAACTTCTGACTAGATCTAGGTGAAAAAAAGTAAAATGCAAGTTCAGGACAATCAAGACAAGCACGTAAAACTGTCTATGCTAAGCCTTGCTGTATCCAATAAATCTCTCTATACCTCCTTCAGACCCAAGTCATACACTTTGGTGTCCTGTAACTCGTATATGTGTCTTTATTTTACCTTTTGGCTGTTCTATTGCACCTCTCTATACAACAGGTTGAAAATGAAATATCAGAAGATGGCAGTACTTGAAAATTGGTTCTCACTTTGCTCTTTCCAGGATTTGATTCCTAGCTATGCTACTGACTCGCTACGCTATTTCCCCTTGTCTCTGACTTTAAGGGCTTTGAATTAGTCCCTGTATATATGAGGTAGAGAGAGCAGGAAATTGCCTAGACTGTTGTAGTGAATAATAAATAGCATGAGTCACATGAACTGTCATCTCAACACTTTACATTTCTGGGAAGGTTTCTGGAGGCTGGCCTAGTAGACTTAACTACTCATTACTGTAAAGGAAGCTGATGGTAATATTTACTTGGGCAAAATTAAGTACCATTCTATTACTTGTATATGACTCATATAGGTGTTAATAATATTCATCCTCTCATTTTTGCAGGTGATCTGTTTTACAAAATATTTTAATACCTCAATGTGAATTAAGAAAAGTGTTTCTGTAACTTCTTCCTCCCAGGAAAAACACAGTCTGGCTTAATCGTTGTCCTAAACTTTGTCTAGACATTTTGAACAACTGCAAAATAAGTGTAAAATGTTCCTAAGTCATAATTAACTCTGCCTTGCATACACTTGGTACCAAGGGCACCATAAATTATGTTTCTTGACTAGAAAGTCAGAGAGGCAAATGGAATCTGTATTGACAGATCTAGGAGGGTTTTGTGAGTCAGTGTTGCTGAGTGGTACAAGGATTCCATGGACAGAACCAGAAAAGGTCAAGATTGTCTGGAGACGGATATCAGACTCCTGAAAGAAGAGATGGCAGTCAACATGAATCACGTGCTCTGATCGCTGATTGTGCCGTGGGTGATCCTGGCAGTTTCATGCTATTTAAAATGCAATGTTTAACACACACACAAAAGAGGATGAAGACTGCTTTTTACATATTTCCTTAGAACAGTCTCCAGTGTGGTTGTTTTTATAAGCTCTGACTAAAATCTTTCTCACTATAATAAAACAAAATACATTTATAAGGTAGCATGAGGTTCATTTCAGCCAATAATATGACATTAATATGAACTCATTTTTTACATGAATTCTAAATCAGCATTTGTCTAAGTGTCGTTCAGTATACATGCCCATTCAGGAAAATTCTTGAACATATGTTTAGCCATAAATATGCAGTACAATCCCCCATATCAGTAGGAAGTGAATATATGCCATATGGTTTCCTGAAAAGGGTTGAATTTCCAAATTAGACTCTATAACATATTACTCAAGATAAATAAGCATCTGGTTCATAAGTGGCTATTTAAAAAATGTCAGTGTTGACAAGTAAGAATTGGAGAAATGAAGGTCCCCTGCAAATAAAGTATTTCTTTTTAAATTCATTGTTAGGAGAAAAAAGTTTATATTATTATCTGCCTTCTATGAAGTGTTCAAAATCCTGTGATATTTAATTTAATCTTAAAGCCCATTAATCCCAATGCAGAAATTACAGAAATTAAATTTAACTTTTGCTCATCTTAAACCAAGAAATTAAATACCTAATCTTTCTCTCGTCGGTGCACTTCTGTACAGGTTTTTTTTTGCCAGAGACACCTGGGGACTAAGTGAGAATATTTTTCAAAGCCCCAGGGTGAGGAGGCTGCTCTCCTCTGTGTGCTTGTTTGGGCAGACCCTCTTCCTGCCCAGCCAGGCCAGTCCCTGGTGGGTTTCTGTGGGGGAAGGTGCTGAAGCCTGCCTTCAAACTTGGCTCTCATCCGCAAGCAATCAGAGATTTCGTTAAAGCTTTGGAAAATGTTCGGCACCTTTCATTCAGGCTAAATGGATGAAGCAATTAGGCTCTTTTGTGGAGTAAGATAGCTGGAAATAGGTTTGGAAAGTGTGAGCAGGGAAGCCACCTACTGTTTTTCCTCCTGCCTCAGGACAAGCCAGGCCTCTTGTGTACACTGTAAGTAATCAGCACCAAGAAAAATGCCTGGCTTCTGTTATCACTTTCTCTTCTCAATAAGAACAAGCTGGCAAGACCCCAGCTAGTGATGAGCTACTCGGGTCAGAGGCATCAGTACACTAGTATTATATCTTTTGAAAATGCTTACTGGTCTCTGCTTCTTCAGTTTCCAAATTAAAATTCAACAAATTAAAGTGAGATTTTGGTGATTCGTGTTTATGTGCTAAAGTACAATAATGCACAAATCAAAGCTGGCTCCTCAGAGAGAGCAATCAGCTTTGATAGTAAGAAGCATACTCTCCATCTAATATTTATCAGTTATGATGGAAAATGCAATAAACTGAGGAGAGGGGAATGAGTGCTTGAGAGGCTATAGTTTTCCAAAATGAAGTTTTTTAGTGGCAATACTGGTTTAAAACTTTCCTGCCACCAGTATCTCCCTTTCTCCTATATTTGCACTATGAACAGGATTTGAGAAGTGATACGGCTTAAAGTAAATAGCAAAGAAAATCTTTTTGCCTGAGAATTTTCATGCCAGAAATTATCTGTTCCTCAGTCCAGCTCAAGGAAAGAACTCAGTTTCTACATACCAGGGTTGCACAAAATTGTCATCTACAGCACATCAGGTGCAAATTGTAGAGGGGTTCACTCTAAACTGCCGGTGTAGATGCATTCAGAATGGCTGAGCTTGATCCCCTCTCAGATCGCTTCAATCTCATGCAAATCCAGATGGTTTTCTGTGAGCAGAGATCCCTTACCCCATAAGTTGTTTTGATGAACAAAGAAACTACTTCATGAAATACCTAAATGTATTGTATTACTAAGTGGTTTAAGAGTTGTACTGACTGCAAAGCTCAGTGTTGCTGACATCAGTATCTGCCTGATATCACATGAGACAAAAACACTATGAGAATAAAAATTTGCGCTAAATATTAGGAATTATTCTCTGGCAGTACAGGAAACCTATGTTGAAGTTGTATTCTCCCATATTTTAGTGCTTTATGTATTCAATGCGCATTTCATCATAAGTGCTTTATAACACAGAAACTCTGGGAAGAATAAACTATGGCAATGCCAGTATTGTCATAACATACAGAATTTCAAGGCAGAAATGGTAAATCCCTCTATTTAAACTGGCATCAAGGCACTTCAGTGATTCTTCTTTACTTCAGATTGAAACAATACCCCTATTCTTTATAATTTCAGGGATTGCAGTAGCAAATAATGTCATGTGAAAGACACTCCTGAATTCTGAGAATGCTGCATGTGAAAAATCCATCAGTGTGACTTCTGTCAAATTGCTGACTTGACATGTTGATTTGAATTTGTGAAAGATCACAGTATGAGTAAAGAGAGAACAGCTCTGGCAATGAACAAGCAGAAGAGGAATTGAGGCTTAAAACCTTTAAGTTGAAAAAAAAGCTGTTTTAAAAGACACCTGGAAAATGTGATCTCAGTTGAGTGTCTAAGGTGCATTCTGCTGAGTGGCTGGAGAAGTGTGAGAGGAGGAGACCAAAACAGTGATCTAGAAAATGGCATTTGTGATCTTCTACTCCTCTGTCAGTCTTACAGATTTAAACAAAGTTTAGTAGGTCCAGCTGCACTGGGAAATATTACCCAATTTTTGCAATTCTACACTGCAAGATGGCAAGCAATCTTACCTTGGAAAGGTGGTAGGAAAATGTCAGCCTGTAAGAAGACCACCACCTGGCTCCCATCCTGGCTCCAAAAAAACAAAAATCTTCCACATCTGGAAACTGAATTCAACTGTGCTGGCGGCCTGAAAACGTTTTGTAACAGTTCTCTCAATATTACTACTAAAAGCCCACTAAAATATTAAAGATTAGGCAATTTTTAAGAACTTCAGAGTAGCAACAAGAACAGAATCACTTTTGCTTTCTATGGTATTTGGGCTGCTAGTGTTGCAGTAGGACAGCACTGAATTGTGTTTTGTGTTAACATCAAAATGTTTCTACAGCAATCAGTTTTTATCTTTTCTCCTAAATGAACATAAATTTGGAGGGTAAGATATCTGAAACCAAGAAACTAAACAATACAGAGGACAATATTCACTAGGGACTCAATGGCTGAAAATAGACGTGAAAGTACTATTCCGCACCTTACATCTTAATATAGGTTCATACTTAGCTCCAGAATACAGTGTTTAGCTTTTAAGGAGTGGAAGATGTTATGCTTTTGGAAAGCAGGAATCACCTGTAAACAGCTTGGCTTTTTGCCACAATTTGACTTTATATGGATATCTTTGACAGTAAGTTTCACTGTTCCAGAGACGAAAAAAATACTTCTTGCAGAATATTTTTTTTAGTAACTCAATTTTCTTACACTATTTTGTATATGAACTCTGATACAAATCAATACATACATAAGCTCTTTCAGTATTTGTAAAAACATAAACAACTAGCTGATGAACAAGTCAGTAATGTGATGCCAAAAAATTGGAGTAAATGGAAGAGAGGAAACGTCATGATTTATGACTTGGAAATAATACATTTTCACTTATTAGTTTTTCTCTCAATGGGCAATACCCCTGAAATCGAAATATTGATCACATTTTGCAAGTGAGACTGAAAGATGGGTTTCTGAGTTGTTCAGGGCTATTATGGGTCCAGACTACAGGATCAAAATCCCTAATGGACATCCGATAAGGATATGACTTTTCTGATCAGGGCACTGTACCTGAGTGAGGTTAGCAGAGTAGGCCAAGTGATGGTGACAGACTCCACCAACAATCTGATGACCGCCAGAGAAATGTGAGACGGAAGGTGAAGGATCTTCAGTCCCAAGCAACAAGTCAGGTCCACCTACCATTGCCGTAAGCAGGGTCCTGAGACCACACCTCTAGAACTAGATGTTCCTCAGCCCTATGCCACCACCTCATTCCCATGCAGGCAGTACCCCTCCCTGGGCTGCTAGGAGAAAACAGCAGGGCCTGTGGTAGTGAGTAGACACAGTTTGGAGTCAATGCCTGGACCTGCTTCCAAGCTGAAGAATGGATGGTGTTCACAGTCTGAAGGCTCTTGCTGTAGGTCAAAAGAGAGCCTAAACTAAACCCACAAGACATCATAGCTACTGTGTATTATCAGAGCTCTGAGGCTGAACTCACACACAAGTATCAGTTGATGCTGGCAATTCTTTATTAGTCAGTCACAAAGCTGTTGTTGCAAAAATGGGGAGAAATGTAAGAATTGTCATGAAATCTGACCCTGGGAGGTGTCAGGAACTGTTCACTGCCATTAACTCCCATGGAAAGCTAAAAGACCTGTACCACTTTTCAAGAAAATGCTGCAAGTCCTCCTGTCTTTCACAGCACAAAGGGCTATAGGAAGGAAAAAATGCATTTTCTGTCCAAAACTGGAGAGGGGGAACAGAAGATTTTGCTCATAGCAAATTTTGAGTTAACGTTCTGGTTTTGGCTGGGGTAGAGTTAATTTTCTTCATAGCAGCTAGTAGTTTTACTCTTTCGATTCTCTTCCTTATCCCAGCCAGGGTGAGTGAGTGAGCAGCTGCGTGGTGCTTAGTTACTGGCTGGGGTTGAACCACAACAGCTGGACTTTGATTTTCTGAGTCTCTGAAGCACTGAATAGTGAATTAACCAGGATAATGCTGCTACAAGGGCACTCAGCTTCTCGCTTAGCACGTTCGCTGCTGAACCACCCGGGATCTAATAGGTGACTGGAATAACAGGTTGAGTGTCTGACCTGAATGTAGGTGTAATTAGCTACCAATAGTCCATAAATAAGCCCAGCTGCATACTGCAGGGTGACTGAAGAATGTGTACTTTACAGCAGCCTATTAGTGCCACAGACCGAGAGGGAAGGGTGGCGGAGGGAGCATTTTAAAAAGCGTCTATGTTCTTCCTGCTCCTGGACCTGGCAATACCTGAATTCAGCTTTGATGCATACCCAGATCTCCTTGAAGATTCTTTCACCTTTGTGAGGTTGCTCACAAGTGCAAGCTAACAGTTCAAATCATTACTTTTTTCTTTTTTTTCCATCTGCCTTCTCTAGATGAATCTTCCCCACAAAGCTTGGACCAGCCCCAAACTATGTGCGACTGAAGCCATAGGTGCTGTCTGCTTTGGTTTCCTTGGCAGATATTACGTACATTAGCGAGCAAACAAACAGACAAAAGCAATAAAAAAAAAAAAAAGCAGCCTAATAAAAAAATGAAAGTACTCATTTGTACTGCCTAGCATGGAAAAAAGGAAGATCAGCTGGAGGTAGGTAGAAAAGAGTGAACAGACCCAAAACAGTTGCTTTCCAGCCCTTGCATGCAGTCCACAGGTGGAGAAGCAAACAGCACTATGTGACCCAGCTCTTTAGTCCCAGCTACTATTCATACTAGATTACACTGTCTGCTAACACAACACAAACTTGGAAACTATGTGGGAAATAATGTTGCTGGTTACACCCAGAAGGAATCACAAGCTTCTCACTGATAGCTCAAGAACAGAAATAGAAGCAAAATTTCCTATGAATTTGTCATTCGACTGCAGTTAGCAATATGACAGCATGTTAGTAATGGCTGCTTTGCTCATTTCTGTCAAGTGAATTCCACAATCTGTTCTACATGGGCCTCGGATTCCTTCAGGTTAATCTAATGCATGATCTCCAGCCTGAAAAGCTTAAATACTCACAGCTCTTCCCCCCAAGAAACAAACATATAATCAAATCTCATGCTTCAGGGAATAAGCTGATGGCTGCAGGCTCTTCAAGGAATACAGAATCACAGAATCACAGAATAGTAGGGGTTGGAAGGGACCTCTGTGGGTCATCTAGTCCAACCCCCCTGCCGAAGCAGGGTCACCTACAGCAGGCCACACAGGACC
>Ga0065711_1037353_pt1 | contig 19922 bp, 3 predicted proteins | sample Hoacrofraction12_FD_59098 | JGI IMG/M metagenome (GOLD analysis project Ga0065711, IMG submission 59098) | Hoatzin crop microbial communities from Cojedes, Venezuela - Epithelial fraction 12 v2 (version 2) | ecosystem: Host-associated > Birds > Digestive system > Esophagus > Crop | place... | reverse complement strand
GAGTTAGAATGTACCCTCAGCAAGTTTGCTGATGACACAAAACTGGGAGGAGTGGCTGATACACCAGAAGGCTGTGCTGCCATTCAGTGAGACCTGGACAGGCTGGAGAGTTGGGCGCAGAGGAACCTGATGAGGTTCAACAAGGGCAAGTGCAGGTTCCTGCACCTGGGAAGAAACAACCCTACGCACCAGTGCAGGCTTTGGGTGGACCTGCTGGAGAGCATCTCTGCGGAGGGACCTGGGTGTCCTGGTGGATGACCATTTGACCATGAGCCAGCAGTGTGTCCTTGTTGCCAAGAAGGCCAACGGCCTCCTGGGGTGCATCAAGAAGAGTGTGGCTAGTAGGTCGAGGGAGGTTCTCCTTCCCCTCTACTCTGCCCTAGTGAGGCTGCATCTGGAGTACTCTGTCCAGTTCTGGGCTCCCCAATTCAAGAAAGATGAGGAGCTACTGGAGAGAGTCCAGTGAAGGGCTACGAAGGTGATTAGGGGACTGGAGCATCTGTCCTATGAGGAGAGGCTGAGGGAGCTGGGCTTGTTCAGCCTGAAGAAGAGAAGACTGAGAGGGGACCTTATAAATGCCTATAAATATCTTAAGAGTGGGTGTCAAGAGGATGGGGCCAGACTCTTTTCAGTGGTGCCCAGTGACAGGACCAGGGGCAATGGGTACAAACTGAAACACAGGAGGTTCCATCTGAACATGAGGAAGAACTTCTTTACTTTGAGGCTGACAGAGCACCGGAACAGGCTGCCCAGAGGGGCTGTGGAGTCTCCCTCCATGAAGATTTTCAAAACTCACCTGGACGTAGTCCTGTGCAACCTGCTCTAGGTGAACTTGCTTTAGCAGGGGGGTTGGACTAGTTGTTCTCCTGAGGTCCCTTCCAGGCCCTACCATTCTGTGGTTCTGTGATTCTGTCATTGGGTTAAAAGGCTGATGCTAAAACCAGAGGCTAAGATGGAGAAAGAACTGGAAGGTAAGTAGGTAGACAGTTTGCTCTTGTTAAAGGCTAAAGCAGCCTTATAGACTCATTTGGTAGGCCATGGTTATACGTGCATCACCCTGCACAGTGTGGCAGGGGAAGAAACCCAAAACCAATGTGGCCACAGGATTTACAAAAGAGAATCATGGACCTAGTCTGGTGTCCCGGGTCAAAGGTTCTCTAACGGAGATTTAGGAGCTCACAGTTAAGAGCAGGTCATGTTCTCAATTCAAAATTTATTCTTGCAGTCTGGTATTGCTGATGATACTTAAGTAATGGTTCTTAAAATAATTTACTCATCATGCTCAGATTTGGCTCAAGACTTCTTCTGTATTTGTATACATTTAGAGTCACCCATGTCTAGAGTTTGTTAATTACAGCTTTTGAATCTGTTCTCAGCATTGCAGAGATGCTTTTATTTAAAATAACAGTGGGAACATAATAAACAAAGAGAGGAAAATAACCAAACACAACTACCTTTAAGCTGATCCACACTACATTATATTGGATACCCCGCCAAAATGAAAAACACTTAGAAGAGAGAGATTCCTTTATGGCAGTGAAAACCAAATTCATTCAACTTCTTATAGGAAAGATTAATCAAATTGCCTCATGTTACTGCCATAATCCCGTTAGGGCTTAAAGAACATCAGTTTATTCACAGCATTCTTTCATCTAACACTAGACAAACTCTACATTAAATCATTATTCAGAGTCCCTTTAATATTGTAGATCCCAGTTCCGTGTTTCCCACTCACACTGAAAATGGCTCCTTTTAAGAACTGACAGGTTAACATTCATATTTCCAGCAAATTAAAATTAACATTTTTTTCTACTTGTCATGTAATTAACAACGTATGAATAATCTCAGTTGTTGCCTTTACTAAGAGATGTGGTTTTTTAGCTCATCTGCACAGTAAGGCTTTGGAAAATGACACTTAGTTCTGCTCAGTCATATTCCTCGCAATGCCTCTTCTGTGGTTCACCCTTTTCCCAGGAGCCTCATATTTTCACTTTTCAGTATTGTTATCAACACAGAATCTTTCTCAGTCTCCAGCAGGCTTGGTTTTAAGCCACTTGTTTCCAGTTTGTTTCAAACCTTTGCCACAACATCATTCTGTGCCATACAGAGCGGCTATTCACCAGATGCATAAAGCACTCTTCGGTTGGCTCCTTTCCTCAAAATTGCTAATTTCTATGCCAAACTAATTTCTAATTTTTTGACCTCATAGCTGCTGATTGTGCTGTTTCCTGAGGGCAGTCATTGCTGGAAACAGTCCCAGACTTCAGTGACTACTGTCACAAAATTTTAGAAAAAGTCTCGATATATTCTTTTTCTCATATATTTTTCCTGGAATGTCTAAGGGTGAGCCACCAAACCTCAGTAGCAGCAGGAAATTGTGGCACCCAGGACTTGCGGCAGGGCTGAAGTGTCACTTCCATAATCTATGAGAGCTGCATTTCAAGAGCTGCTTTTACATCCTAAACAACGTTCTTTTAGCAATTTTTTTTCCCAGACATTATTTAAACATCTGTGACAGTGTAGGTATATTCCATCAGAACTAATTTTTCTTTCCTATCTATTAGGTCTCTCTCAGAAGATAAAAATATGCATAAAACTACCTTACAGCTGCAAACTTACAGCAAGTTTGCAGATATCTGAGATGTCTTACAGCTGACAGTTTGAGGGCTATCCCAAGATTTACAAATTATAGAACTGAAATGTATGAGCATAGGACTGCTTAGTGTAAAATGCTACACTCCTGGGTCCAGAAGACAAGCTTTACAGTTCAGGAAAAGATACCAGTAGTGTTGCTTCATGTTTACGTTTGTATATACCTGGTACCATACTGCCTTCAATTGCGCGATCACATGCTATCTTATTCCATAGCAATCTGTTTATTCTGACCTCTCAAGAATTAGATAAGAAGGAAGATATTAGGTTTCTCAGACTACTGTAAATTCCAGAATTTTTATTTTCTTGCTTTACAGTAAGCTGAATTTGATTATATTTTTGTATGTAATAATGGTAGATATGACAGAAGTGTCTTTGGTAGTTTACAAAACTACCTTCAAGCAGCATGTTAATACTGCCTATCCATATTCTAGGATTCTTCTTCTTCCTCATTCTTCTGTAGGCCTATCAAAAGCCTCTTTTTCTAACTACCTACCTCATACCCCACAGGAGATGTTTTGCTGATCCTTTTATCAAAGAAAGAAGAGAACATAAAAGCAACTACACCCTAGGAGCACAATCTGATCCCTTTAGGGTCTTACTTTAAGCCTCCCATCTGAAGGATTTTGTGGGAAAGCACCTGAGTGGAGTGAATACTTCTGATTTGCAGGGAGTTTCTTTCTCTGGAAAAGTGATGATTACAGCGAGACACTGGGGAAGCCCTCCCACTGTCCCAGTCACAGGAACAACACAGAAGCACAAAATAAAGGCCAGAATATCATATTTGACAATAATTACGCAATGAAAAGTGCACACAGAAGACCCATAGGTGATTTAGTTGCACACTTGTGTTGGGTGAATCATTGAATAATCCCTAAAATAAGGATCAAATTTCCTTGCTGCATTTCAATTCATTTTACAGGAGATACTCCTCCTATGTTAAATATATTTTAGAGTATCTCAGATTTTTTTTATCAGCTACAACCTCTATGTGGTGACTCTACCATACATTAGCACAGGGTTGGATTCTCTGCTCTGTAATCAGCCCTTCCTTTTTCTAACTACTATGATCAAATAAAGTTCATTTAGTTTATACGCTGGCTGTTCTGCTTTAGGGCCTAGCTTCCTCGATGCTAATGGGATGCTTACAGCAGTCCTGTCTTCTCACTGCCAGGCCTGTGAGATTAACCACATCCAATCGTTTTGGACACAGATGAGGAGAGAGAGATTTCAGCTTCCTCTTTGTAGTGTTTCTTATCAAAAGACAGAATGATCTTGACTGGTGGTTGAATAAATAATATTGACTGTCTTACACATTCCCTGTACGACAGACAAGTTAAATGACACACTAATCAAGACATTGCATCTGCTGGAGAAACTCCTGAGAGTCTTCTGAAAACCATCCCCTTTGAGGAAAGTGTTGGTCCAAATGTGAGTGTTGGGTTTTTTTATTGTTTTTCTTATTCCCAAAGGTAAATGTGCACTCTATATATACCTGAGTGGAGATGCTGTCCTCACTCAGAGCTTTAGAAGGGTCTGCAGCAAAACAAAAAGGTTAACATTTTAGAATCAAAACTGTAATAAAGGTCATTAAATACAGATAGTCCTTAGCCATCAGTTTTCTTTGGTGCGAGCATTTAGGTTAGGGCCAGCAGACATACAGGGATTTTCATTTCTGGATTTCAATGTGCACAGATCTCAAGAGTGTTTGAATAGTGAGCTTGGATCTCAGTCTTTCATCTTTTCCCATCTTTCTAAATAGCTGTTTTATATTGCTGCACTGAAAAAAAAAAAAGGTCTACTTGTATCAGTTAAGCTATAGTAGAAATCTTTTCAAAGTTAGGGAAAGACTATGACTGTAATTTAAAAGGGTATTGCTAATTTTTTATTTTGTACATATCAGTCACAGATATTTGTTGAGATTCTTGTGAAACTAGTGGACTGGAACATCTTTGTTATGGTTGTTACCATTTTTATTATGTTAAAGGAAAAAAGGAAGTAAACCTGAACTGAGTCGACTTGTCAGCACTGCCAGTGTGTTTCTGTGTGGATTCTGTGTGAAAAAAGACAATGACATTCCGAGAATAAAGAAGTCTGACAAACTCCGGGAAACACTTTACCTCACTATTCTTCCCCTTTCTTTTTTTTAATCTTTTCTTGGTTTCCCTTGTTTTGGTAAAAATAATAAAATGACCAAATGTATCGAGTTGAATGAAGGAATGACGATTTATAGTCACACTCTTTTTTCTTCTTTTTCCGCTCTCCCTTGCTAAGTAAATCTATTAAGAGAACTGAAGTCTTAAAACTATTAGCAGCATTTGTTTGATGTTACAGTCTCTGTAGATGAAAAACAGAAGTATTATGATGGCTACTGAAGTGAGACAGGCAAAATTTTCCCTTTGAAGAAGAGGCAATTCCCCAGCAAGGTGGAAGCCTTTGATCCTTTTGCTTTAATCCTGAAGAGAGCTGACACCCTTACGCATGTGACATTACCGTTACACCCTCACATTGGTCTTCGGACTATATTCTTCTTCATGCCTTCAGTCAGTATCTTCCCAAATATCTAATGCAAAATGGCATCCATCTCTGTGCTGTTCTGTCTGGAACAACCATTAAGCTCAATATTTCCCCTGTATGTTATATGTAGTGTCCAGTTGCTATAATGGCAGTATGAGGAGAGACAACTGGTGTCTTGTTTGGACATGGGAAGTGGTTGAACTTGGTCACACTGCCTAGTCAACTCAGAAGGTCTGCATAGGTTTCTTCTCTTGTGAACTGTGAGACTACAGAAGTTTTCCACAAAATAGGAGGCAGTATGAGTCAAATGTATTTTCCAAATGTCAGTTCAGCAAGTTGCATAACCATGAAAACCATACAAATGGGTATCACTTTTCTGCAGACTAATTCACACACACACATGCAAAACTATACAATTACATCATGACATAAAACCCTGAAACATTCAGCTATTTCACAACTCTAGTATTTTCTATATTATAAGAGAAAGGTGGTTTTTTTTTTAAAAAAAAAAAAGAAATAGAAAAAAAAAGAAACAGAAAGAAAAATAAAGCAAATACTGAAGAAGGTGCACTTCTTCAACATACCTTCATTTCTAATAATCCAAAGTACTATGGCTACCTAGCATAGGCAGCAAATTTTGTTACTGATATCTGAAATAGTCCTACTGGAACTGATCTTTTATAGTAAGAGAGGAGATGGGACTCTCTATTTAAGGAAATTTAAGAAAAACTTTTAAGAAAAGAAATCCAGATTCGAAAGATATTGTGAATGTATCTTAATGATAGTAGCTATACTCCAGAATCAATGGCTACTTTAACTGTATGACATCAATGAGAATATTGATCCTTATGGTTAAACAAGGTTTTGAAATTATATTTATACATATTAGACCTTTCTATCTTTTAAATAAAAGGCTGATTGCTTTTTCACAGGAGATTTGTCAATATATTCAGTGGTCACCTTGGATTAAAAGAAAAGGATGAACAGATCCACTGATACTTTGTCTTTTTATATACTGCATACCAGCTACAGACATAGCCTTCAGCATTATGATAAAAACTGTCTATGAGCTGTCTTACTTCCCCCATCTCCCTCCCAGAGAGCATTATTACCGAGAAATTTTTGCAGACGGGAAGAGAGTAAGGAACTGTTTGAGGGTTTTATTTTCAAGTCATTAATAACTTATTTTAATTAAAATATTTCTGAAACTGCATCTGAGCATTTAGTGTGTGTAGAGTGCACTATATATAGTGTGCTATGTTGAGGAGTCTTGCAAAAGGAAAAAAAAATGCATCCGCGCTTTGTAAATGGAAAAATCTCTTGCACAAATAATTTTGTGTCATGCCATGTTCTGACACCTTTGAAATCTTTCTTGATGTACATTATAGCTTTGTCTAAACTGGGGTATTTGCACACGGTGATTTATACGATGATGAATTACTCTTCACATATACAGGACTCTGTACAGTTGTGAGGTTTAGCACTGCTATATAAAGCATTAAGCTCATTATGCCCAAAAGAATTAAATTATGCTGAGGCAATTTGTTGCGTCCAAAGGAAGGTGCAACTGCAATGAGCTAAAAGCTTGAAGTGACCATTGTTAACAGTAATACAATGTAATTAAAGAGATATATTTGCTTAATTATTTTCATTAAACCTATTTTCCTTTTTATTTGGTCTATTTGCTGTTCTTGTAAAAATGTTACTTGACTTCCAGATGATTCAGAGCATGAAACTTGATTGAGCTTTCTAACCTCATTTCAGTGTTTATACACACTGCACACAATCTTGTGTTCACAATCGGTATCAGAAGTTCTAGATTTGTTGGATTTCTTTCAAAATGTTACATTGTAAGTATCTTAATTTAAATTTTCTTGTAACATCCAGGTCTGTGTATGAGTTGTGATAGGAAAATTAAATAGCTCCTACTCATTTCAGTCTGGCAAACTTAGACCAGTCATGCACGGAAGATGGTTGTTAGCATTATTAAATTAATAAATTAGCATTATTTTTAGTTGAAGCAAACAGAAAACCTAGGTGCCTTGTGGCAGTCAGCTAAACGCTGAAGAAGAGAGAAGACTACTGAAGCAGTGAGGTAACACACTGGGCTAATCAATAGGTTCCTGCAGAAGCAGGTTATTCAAAATCAGCACCTTGCATTCAGAAGCAGGTAGTGATGTAGTGGTGGCAAGTCATGTTTCATGGGCAGCCTTCACAGCATAACTATTTTCAGCAAAATATAATTTGATAAGCATTCTCAAGTCAGCACAATTTAGCATAGTTATTCCTTTGTAAGTTTTAATTCCTCTTAAGAGGAATGATCCTATCAACATAAAGGGGTCATAAGGATTGCTGCATGATCAGATTAACGTCTCTTCTACTTCACTGCCTCCAATCTTTAGATCAGTTCTGGCTGACTTTGGAAACAGTTTGTATGCTACTTCCAGGCTACTCTTTCAACTTTATTGTCGTGATACTATACTTATTTATTACTGTCCACTACTTTATTTATTTATATCAATATTTATTGGCCCATTCCTACCATATAGCCTGGTTCTACGAGGATCACATATCAGCACTATATTTTAAGACTTTTCTAACTCTGCATTTTTGTAACATATTTTGTAATTACCTAGTTGTACCATACATATAACACAGATTTACAAAGATATTAATAATAATCTCTTCCCTTCTTCACAAACTGAGGTGAACAAGCACCTGTTAATAATAGGTCTGTTTGTGATATTTATGCTGAAATCTCAGAGCCATCAGAACTTCACCTTAAGACTAAGGCTATATGGATTAGCTCACTCCTATAGAAGTTTTTAAATGCTTGCTATGGTGGTTGATAGGATAGATGTGGATTTCATACTGTGTTGCCCTCTGAAGTTGCTTAAACGACCCCTAAAAACCCACCCTTTCTCACTACCTCTGTTCAGCATGAAACGCCTGATACCTGGAAGTCCTATAGGGAGACCTAGAAGAGGATAGTGACTTTATTTCCCTCTGAGGTGAAAATATGGAATGCAATCAAACAGGCATGATGCAGGGTTTTTCCTAGTCAGGGTCTGTGTAGTAGGTTTATGGTTAAGGAACTATTTAATAGTCATTTAAATTAGTATTGTTGTTATTATCCATATGCTTGCTTGCAGCATAACCTTCTAAGAGCAACGATTCCTTAAAAAAAACATTTCCCTGGAAACTCTTCTCCTGATTTGCATTGTTTTCCACCCAGTAACAATAGCTCTTCAAGAGCAATTTGGCAACTGGGCATCAATATATTGCTACTGGGTTTTGGTCTTGGTTTTGTTAGTACCTGTATTGTGTGTTAATTGTGGTATTTGTATTTCTACTTTGATATGGTAAGGAATGAAAGGCATTCCATATTTGTTAGATTTCAGGCAGGATGTTCAGTTTAATTCTGACTTTTCAAGACAACTTCTCAGCATAATACAAATCTATTTATTAATTATTATGCTGAATATAAACTGATGCCTATTTATTTCAGCTTGATAGCTTCAAATGGAATAGGTAACACATGGAAAGTGTGCATGAAAGTTTCTTCAAAATCTGAGCCTGAATTGTGTTGTATTCATTGTGCATGGTACTGCATAAACCCATAGCAAAAAGCAAATTTGCATCCATTTTGAGTGGAGCAGGATCAAAGTAGTTTATTTATCATGTGCATGAGATTCACTTATTTCAGCAAATCCACTAAGCACTAATCCTGATTTTGTTTCAGCTGACATATTGAAAAAAAAAGATTGCATCGCTTTTTAAAGTGTTTACTCCAAATGTTAGGAAACTTAACCCATGCCTAAATGAAGGAATTTTCTTTTTGAAAAGAAACTTGGAGATAAGGGAGTGTTCATTTCTCTAGCAAGTCTAAATTATTGCTCTTTCAGTTCAACCCAAATCAATCATTTTTCTGATTCTCTCCCACTTTTTTCCCCTCTAGAAAAAGAATGAGTCTATGTTATAAGAACAGGTCTCAACTTACACACTACACCTGTAATTTTCCATTGTGTTCACAAGTCAGTATTATTGATAGCTTCTAATTTCAACTTCTGTATTTGTTTACTAACACAATAAGAGTCACAGTAGGAAAAAATGCATGTAAGTGTTGCCATAAGAAATATTAAAAAATAGAAGTATTTTAATTACATCCAATATCCCTTTCCATGTGTTTAATTTAGACACCTTAAGCATTCATTCTTGAAGAATACAGTTTAATTTCAGTAAGCAAGCAACTGAAGAGGATATTTCTACTCCTGGATTTTTTGCTTGTTTTGCTCTTTTTGTTTCTTTTCCCCATGTTTTCAAAATAACCAAAGTTGTGTGTGTTTTCATGAATGTGCCTTTGTGCAGTGTACAGCTGCAGAAGAAACAAAACACATTCTGATGAAGGGTGATGGAACTACTTTCAAAGACTAATGTGTTTAGCTTTGTATTGTTGCCTGCCTGTTCAACAGCTGAGAGTTAGATAAAAGAAAGCAATAAAGGAAGAGTTAAAAAAGTGAGAAAGCAAGGTAAAATAATGGTGCTGGTACAACCTCCCCATACCTCTTCAAAGCTATATGGAAAAGTGCTTGTACATTCAGTATATTGCGATAAGAGCGCTTGGGAGGAATACAACTTATCTAAGTCAGTAATCCGCAGATCAGGGGAAACTAAAAATCTCAAAAATCCTTCAAACAGGAGGAAGTTTGCAAAGAAAGGTTAAGCTATCAAAAACGTGCCACTGATATCTTTTCAAAACAACAAAGTGATTTTTTGTTTGTTTTCAGTGGTGGGATTTGCTCACAAAGAGGATTTATTTATTTATTACTTTTCCTAAAGGCTTTTTACCTTGCAAAAAGTAATATAAATTGCTCTGTTTCTAAAGCCCTCTGTCAGCGCAAACATGCCATGACAAGTTCCCCCAAGGAAAGTCCTGTAGGGTCCAAATCCCAGCTGAAATTCCTGAGTGAGCCATGCTGAATGTTTGAAACTATTACCTGACTGCTGGTCTGAGTGACTGGATTGCAGAGTACTTGCCTGAAAGGTACAAAAGCCTGAGGATCTCTGCATCTGGCAGTACAGGTGGCTGCTCATCAAACCAAAGAGCACCACTGGGTTTTTTTCTGAATCCGATCACTCCCTAGGAAAGTATGATGAAACTGCAAAAGTACTCATCATTGGTTAGCTTCTGCTAACTTTGTAATATTTCTTCCTGGACAGCATTTAGACTACCAAGCTGGAGTAGTTTCAAATTGATCCCGGAGTTCAGCTACCCTGATGCACAGCATACACTGACTTTCCTTCCTGCTGGTGTTTCTTCTTCCAGTGAAAGCTGGAGTACAGAAAATAAGGGATGAGGAAGGGAGAAAATGATATGCAGTTGCAGCTCACCTCATCCCACCATATGGGATCATCCCAGCCAGCACCTGCACCCAGGCTCAGGAACTAACAGCACCTGCAGTTTGGATGAACCATTAATTTCAGCAGAAGCCCTTGCGAAGCAGCATGCTGCTCAGGGTTGATGAGGAGAGCCACTATTTCTCTCAAATTGGAGTTATTTCTGGCAATAAGATAGGCTGGATATTATATAACTCACATGGAAGTCATAGTTTTCTAGAAATTAATATGCTTTTTCTTCCTATATCACCATTGGAATAGTTTCAGTTACAACAGAAGACAGGAATCGTGTCACTAGCTTGCTGTCCTGATTATTTTCTTAAACAACATGCTTGAAAAGGACTGATTTGTTTCCATCTGTGTGTCTCTGTACATCTGTTAAACTAAATAGATTGAAGGGATTGGGAAATACTACCAGACTAAACACTGTAATTTCTGTGCTTTTTATAGATTGAAATGACCTAGCTACTCAAAATTAATGTTTTCCTTTCATAAAGACGACACAGGCGAGTTAGAATAGTTCTTACACTATATGAATACCAAGAAACTCGATCAAATGCCTAGTGTTAATAATAACAATTCAATAGTAAAAATGATATCATATTCTTTCCTTTCCCTCCCCTATGGCACATTGTGGCTTAAACCAGAACTGTTTGTTCATTTGTAGAAAATTCTGCTCTAAATGTTCACACAGCTTGATGTTAGAAATTACATTTTTTCTGACTGTATGTTAGGCATTTGTAAATCTTTGAAGGACAGTTTGATGCACACATCTATATTTATATATATATATCTCATGCAGCTTGCTTGTAACAAACTTGGAGAGGATCATAGTAGGATGTTTTAGCCACCAGAAGCCTAAGCTACCTACAATTTTAATATCTTTAATCACGTCTGTGTGAAATTATGTTATGGTAGCAAGTATTCTGCTGCTTACTTGTAGACTGTACATAGATGCTGAAGCAACAAACTCAGCAAAGTCAGAGCATCAGTAACCACAGCAGGAATAGAATGGAACAAACACCCCCAAAATTCTTGTACTTAATATTATTTTCATCTAATAAAAGCAGTTCAGGTGACCCTCAGCGATGATTTTAAGGTAACCATACCTCCCAACATCAGGAACTGTAACAAGGTTGTATAGAGATGCCTAATTACGTTTAGCAGATAATGAATACATAATTGCACCATGAACAACATGGTGTTCTCTTATTACTTAGCATGCACAAGAGTATTTGCCAGATTTTCTGCTCTGATGGGATGAAAGATAGACTCAATTCACTGCATATTGTTATAACTATTTATATTTTAGTAAGGATAGTAGGAATGTTTACTAGGAAAAAGAAAGTGTAACACTATTTTAGTAAAGATAGTAGGAATGTTTACTAGGAAAAAGAAAGTGTAACACTATTTTAGTAAGGATAGTAGGAATGTTTACTAGGAAAAAGAAAATGTAACACAGTTGTTGCATTTCATTCAATAAGATAACTTCAATAACTGAAGTAACCTTCAGCTGTAAATCCTTACTCTTTTAGGGTCGAGATAGCAAGAGGATCAGAAATTATTTCTTCTATCTTTGGAAACACGCTTAAAACAAATCACATCGGTCTTTGGCCATTACACAGACCACGGGCCACCTTAAGCCAAGCCTGAAGGTCAGCTGAAAGGTTCAGATAGACCAACTTGCAGCTGTTTGATTCTAAACATAGGTGAGACCACCTCACCCAATTTCTGTGCTTATTATTTGGTTTCTTTTCAAATTCCACTCTACTTCAAAATATTGTCATGTGTTCCTTGGAAGGATCATCAACTACTTTTGAAGGACCATCTATCATGCTGCCCATTAATAGAGAAATCTCACCCTTAATTTTGTAACATGAAAGAGCACAGATCCAAACTTACCAAGTGTGGAGTCAGGGAATCCTTAGAAGAGAAATCCTGGTTGAAAAACTCATGCTTGCTGGAGTCTTGCTGTGCCTAGGATCTCTCTTTCAGTAAGCCTTCCTCATGAAAGAAGCTCTCACCTGGCTCCAGATACAGACTCTCAGAAATAAAACAGCAATATTTTATACCTCTGAAATGAAGAAATTTTAATCTCTGGCAGATAGACCTGATAGCAGCTCCATTTGCTATTTAGGAGTAATGATAAACTAAAGCTTTGTGGTATCTGGTGATGCACTCTATTGTAGCTATAGGGACGCAGTAAGAATATCTGTGTGAAACACTGATGAAACAGTTCTGAACACTATTGTGCTGAGATCACTGGAATTGCTAAGAGCACTGACAGGCGTAAAAATTGGCATTGTCCAAGTTTTGAAGCTAGTTTTATCTACTGTTTTCTAGAAGATTAAGGACATACACTAAAAATAAGGACTTCTTGTTAAAAGATCGTTTATTCCACAGAATACCCATGATAGCTTTTCCCCACCTCAGTTTTTTTTTTTTTGTCAGGGACATCATAAAGTTATATATGTAATATGGAATACTATACATATATATAATATACTCATATACATATAGAATACAAATTATAGATAAGCAACTTCCTTTAGAAAAAGCAGAAGAGCAATTTTTTCCACTGGAAAGATAGCTTTATAATTCAGTATCTTCAATTGTATCAGTGTCAACAGAAAAATATTTAAAGAACATTCTGAACTGCAAAAGAACACTCTAAACATTGGTCTGGTTTTTTGTACATCTATAATATACAAACATTTAAGAGACAGCTTCTGCATAGCTGAGACTGTTTAAACCTTACTTTTCAGACAGCACCTGAGGCTCTACATTGAAGCTGATGCTACATAGCTAGTTGTGAAAATTGACAGGTAAGTCACTATAATTGAGGAGCTAAACATTTATCTTGCATGCAAGGCATATTGATTAGAAGGTTTTCAGAAGGCTCGTTACCAGCAAGTGTTAAATGCTACAAGTTACTCTGTGGGCCAGACTGAATGCAGGGAACCGTAGATAAGGGGACTATAAAGATGATATGTGCCTAGCAACAGTTGTGGCTTCCTTAGGGATACATGTAAACACAGTCTGGTTAGGACACTTAACAGGAGAAAGGAAAGAAAAGAAAGAAAAGAAAGAAAGCAAGAAAGAAAGCAAGCAAGAAAGAAAGGATAAAGCAAACAACATATCAAACGGTTGGTGGGCAGTTTTCAGTACTTGCATGTTCTCCTGTAATGCTGAGAAGAAATAACATGCCACGACTACTATTTGTAGAATAAAAGCGTTTGGGTGTTTCCCATAGCAAAGATGCTTCTGTTACCCTTTCTCCAGTATTATTGTTTGCTCTATGGAATGTGCTAGCTCTCTGGATTCATGCCAGCTTTAGTTCCCCAGAGACAGTGATTTCCCTACTTTCCTGCCCTGACAGACTCACTGTCCTCTCTCTTCACTTCCTCAGGTGTCTCAGTCACAGCTGAAATCAAAGAAAATTTATTGTTGGAATGATGAAAAGTTGTATTCACTCTGTACAGGAAAAGATGTTGCAGGTCTAAGCTGCAAAACCTACAAAAATTACAATTGCTCATGAGAAACAGTCTCTAGGAGTAAGGCCACGTTACCCAGGGAGGCTGTAGTCTCCTTGTAACAGAAGGCTGTTAACAATGAGTAGGGCAATTAGCCGTCAGGTGTGACACAGGTACACTATACTTTCGAGAGCTATGGACTCAACGAACGTCTGCATTTTGTAGCACATCAATGAAAACAGTTTGAATGGAACTAACACATCCCACATTTTTGTTCTCAGGCAGGCTATTTCCTGAGTAGGTATTAAAATCACTGTGTTTGGGCTTTCTTGTTTGTTTGTTCTTGTCTATTATTAAGTACATATCATGTTCATGGAAATCTCTCTGTGTAATTATACGGATTTTGTATTGGTTTTAGCCTTGACCTTTGGCATTCAGACATCTATGTATCTATTTGCTTTTTTCCCATATTCTTCTCTATGTATACCTACTAGATTTAATAGGAGGTCCCATTAAAAAGAGAGAGAATACAACTGCCATTAATACAATACCTGTAGCTTGTCTTAGTCACGGGAAGGTTTTATAAGGCTAAATTAAAATTCATGACTACTAGCTATAGTTATTAAAATTAGCTCAGATTTGTTGGTACAGAAATTAAATTCTGGCATGGCAACTGCATTGTCACTTCAAATTTAGATAATTTTTTTTACTCATTAGTCTTACTTTGTGTATACCCTTTCCTCTTAATGAGAGCAGAAAGAGAATTTGCAGCCCACTGAGTTAGCCGTCACAACCATAAGCTTGTTTCAGGCCCTCTCAAACCACAGGTTTTGTTAATATTATAAGCCAATTTAGCAACACAGCCCTGCTAATAAATACAGTTCAGTAGTGCTTTTAAAGCAGAAGCACAACGATCAGCTATTTATGTATTTGTTCTGCGTATAACAGCACAGAAGGTCTTGGTCCAGCAACATCATATGTTGGTGCAGCTGGATCATACGCTGCCCACATTTGCTGATTCTAATGGTGATTTATGATTGTGACCAAAACTTCCCTGCTTCGACATACTGATAATTGTAGGCTCTTTGTAACATTTATGGCCAAAAACATTGGAAATATACTCTAAGGTTATATCTGTGCTAGAAAATTTAATGAGTGCCATGGAACTTCCTGGATCTTAAAACTCAATCATTGGTAGTTTTAAGTGGTTAGAATAGTCCTTCACACAGTTCTAGCATGTTCCCACATCATTCCCAGGGGCAGCTCTGTGGTTAGCACGGGCCAGTGGCCATGTGCAGTTTGCATGCAGCCACCTTAGTTTGGAAACTTAAGAAAACGTGGTAGTATGGGTCTGATTCGTTGAGTGCCAGTGAGCCTCGGTGGCAGGGAAGGATCCTGGGAACAGAAGGTATTTGTTGATCCCGACAGTCTGACTGTCAGAAACATGGTACAATGTATGCAGAAACAGTATTTTTCTTTAAAAGGGTTTGTAGTTGCAGACACAGCTTTTTATATATTGATATAACAAACATAAACTTCACCCTTCAACAAAGGAGGAGGGGAGAAGGAAGGAGTGGCGGTCAGTCACACAGGTGTCTAACTGCTGGTGGCTTGGTTAAGAAGCTCTGCCAGGTCCTCCTGACTTGCCCTTGGGAAGGGATGACTTGTTACTACTGATGATGGCTCTCAGTATTTGACTGGGAGTGCATTACGTTGGATTAAAATAGTGAGTCTACTTTTCAGGACAAAAATATGAAGCTCATTAGGAATGATAATGTGAAGACTATTTTAGCCATACAATACAGTATATTTTCAATGTTTGTGGGGGAAGAGGGTTGCCAAATGTTTTAGGCAGGCAAGGTTAATTAAGTTGCTTGCTATATTTGTATAGCTCTTCAGAATTTTTTTTACATGAAAAAAAGAGAATTCTCTTGAACTGAAGGGAAAGTTTCTGTAAAAACTTTTTCTCTTAGGCTCATTTCTCAGGAGAGAAAACCTGAGACTAGTAAGCAATGTACTAATTTTTATACTTGCTCTATAACGATATTGTTCCTTTATTCCTGTACTTACACGCAAAACATGCTTTTCATTTTACATATCATAGGATGTGAGTAGAATCATGATCCTGCCTCACAGATGATGTTTACGATGTTTATCAATTTCTCAAATTTTCTCAGAGTGGAAAAATCTTGAACTCTGTCCCTAAATGTGATTTTTTGTCTACTCAGGATTTTTTTTCTGACACCTGCAGGAACAATTAAGACTATAGATTTCATTGGATGAGTGCAACTCAATGAATTTAAAATAATTAAAATACCTTTATTAACAAAGATCTTTCAGCACTAACCATTATGCGCAGGTCATAGTCTAGGTGCCCAAATATTAATTATGCTTCATATTTTTCATCCTTTATATTGCTCTTCGACTTCTGGAAATGCTGTCCAAGTTAAATACTCAATAGAAAGCTGGGTGGAGTTTTAAACACTGGCATATCAGAAGCTCCTGCAAGGATAATGGGAGTGATGAGGAATATCCCTTGATTTTCCTGGTTCCTCACAGTAAAATGTCTGTGTGACCTCCCCAGTCACTAAAGAACCAGTATGCAGACTATTCATTCACTGACTCTAATTCAGCTTCCCTAGATGACTAGTTCCCCGAATTGAGTACAGAGTCATCCGAGTTACTGTAGATATTCTTTCTTAGCAGAACAAAGGTGCCATGGAAAATAATGCCTAAATCATGGGTAGTTCTGCATATCCTCAAAATTTGAACTTCATAAATCACAGTCTGAGGTCACAATCCTCTTTCTTCATCTATGGGGAGGCAGAAAAGAAATGACAGAGAACCACACCAGATCTCTTCCACATTACTTGCACTGGAGACAGCTAGAACAAGTCAGCACACAGAATTAAGCTGATGGAAGTAAAATTTTGGCCAAAGACAGAAAGGGTAGGATGAAGTCTAGAAATGAGTCAGAGATGACCCTAAGATAACAAGCAGTGTTTATAATTCTTATAAATTCCTCCCAAATGACAAGATTTTTTTTTGGTCTCGTGGTGATCCTGTGGAACTCCAGCCCACTCAGGAATTTCTGTCTGTTTAGTAGAAGTCCCTTCTTCCAAATAGCTTCCACCTTGTGAAATGAGTGAGTGGCTTGGAGACAGAGCTGAGGAGGGGATTGTGCAGGGCAGGAGAAGCAGAAATGGAGCAGAACAGATGTGTGGAGCAAAAAAATATCATTCATTTTGGAGTCAGAGCAGCAGAAGTGACTGCTGAAGAGGTCTGGAAGCTTCAGAAGATGACAACCACAAAGCAGACTGGATACAGAAGAGCGTGTTCATTAATATGGCACCCCATGCACGTTGGGGATAGGGAAAGGCACGGTTCACTAGATGCACAAACACATTTTTCTTAAAAATCTCATCATCAGATGGCACCACAACACATGAGTATAAAGGCAGAAATGCTGTATTTGAGCAGTGAGGAGAAAAGTGATTGCTAATGGTTCGCGAGAACTTGTTAAACAAAGATGTGACCTTTAGTTTAGACCTAGTAAGCCGCCTGGGTAGTAGGCTAGAGATAAAACGAGAAGAGACTAGTTAGAGCTGTACAATACACTTGACAGTGATCTGCACAGGAATGAAATCCTTTCAGTTGTCCGCATGACATCAGCCGCAGTCATCTCTTGCAAGACCAAACATGTTAAACCTGACAAAATACTACTTTAAAAAAGAATCATAATAAAAGGAAAAGCCCAACAAAAAAGTTTTGCTGTAAAGAAGGCTCTAAGATTGGTGAATCGTGGTTGTATATTTTTTGCTTATTTTACAATGAATATGAGGCAAAATCTCTACTGTACACAAAACATCAAATGGAAAACACAATACCGAGATGATGGATTAGGCAAAGAGACAGCAAGAACATCAGGAGAGGATGGATTTGCAAAAGCTGTGGATGATGTGATAACAGAAATTCTTAGGTAACTGTGTCTAAAAGGCCCGAGGGACACACAAGGAAATTCTCCACGCATTCTGTGACTTTCTGTGTGCTGAACATCTGAAATCTCGTATCTGCTGTTAAATGGGTGGCTGACCCATAGGAGAGGATTTCCAATAGCAGGCAGTGGATTGCAAACGTACAGAAGATGTGGTTTCTGCATAGGAGCACGAGTTTTCCTTACTCTCTGTTTCCAAATTGGGGAGTTGAAGAGTAACCACAGCACCTTACTGGCACCATGCAAGTTCCCATGGCCCCAGGAGGGAACTCGGAGATGAGGTCCACCACGCGAGGCTAAAGCCTGCTTCCTTCCGCATGTAGCTTCCAGTAGATTTGGAGCTGGCAGATGTGACAGCATAAGTATGGGTGTCCCTGATAGTATCTAAGCAGCCCAAAAGGTCAAGAAACAGTTGAGATCTTCACGTCCAGTGAAGAATAAGAAGTTGCTAAAGACTTGATTCAGTCTCAGTGAGGAAGTAAAAGACAGACTGGAACCAATTAAATTAAAAATTAGAAGAAGAGGAGCCTTAACGCCTGTGAGCTTTCAAGACAAAGATAATGTAGCTGAAGAGAAGAATGAAAGCAGAGCAGCAATTTATGTTGTCTACAGAGCGATCGCAGCACACTTGTGCTGACAGAGGAAGAAACCAGCGAGCAGGGAGAGGCTAGGGGTGAAAAGAGTGCTGAAAGCGACTGGGAAGTTTAGACTGGAAGAAACTGAGTGCTTGTATAGATGGATGGGTTTGGAGTGAAGGAAATGCATTCATTTCCAGTTTCAGCCCTAAAATAGAAAGAAGAAAGGGGCCGGAGAAGGAAGACATGTTGTACAGTATTGCCCCCCTTTTTGTTTTTGGTTTTTTTTTTTTTTTTTTTCCCCAGGATTCTGGTGAGATCTTGTGAAGAGGGAAGAGAGTGAGAGGAAAGGGACCAAGGAGAGGCAGAAGCTATCCAATAGTTGACATCCTCTGCGAAAGTGTTCGGCCAGGAATGTGGCAGGAATGCGGCTGCAAGGCACTGACCTCGTCAGGCGTATAGTTCTTTTACTACATTTCCTAAAAAAGATCCGTTTGCTGAAGTCATATTTTTCAAAATCTCATTTGCTCCGCTCCTGGCATACTAGCAAGGACACTAGCATCGTTAAGCTTTAGTCAAATTAATTTTATCTGCGTAGTGTGGCTTCAGCCTCCTTCACACCCGGGATAGCCCCCCGGGTAACCAAACCCCAGCAGCCAAGCAGGCGAACGGGCGCGCCGGGCTGCCGAAGCCCCCCGGTGAGCGCCCGATGAGCCGCGGCCCGGGCCGCGCCGTCCCACGCTGTCACCGAGCGGGAACACCCGCGCCGCCGCCCGTCGCCTCCGTCAGCAGAGCGGAGCAGAAACCCCTGCGCGACCGGGGCTCCGGTACCCGGGGCTCCGGTACCCGGGGCGGGAAGGTGCGAGCTGCCAGCCGCCGGTGCGGTGCTGCCAGCCCGGCCCGCGGGCGGACAGACGGACAGACGGACAGCAGCACCACGGACACTGCCTCAGCGCCCGGCAGCCGGGCGCGGGCGGCGGCGGGGGACGGACGGGCGGGAGCCGGGACGCGGGTGCGCTGGGAGGGGACAGCGAGGAGCTCTCCCCGGCTCTCGCCGCAGCCTTGACCGCGCACAACTTGCGCTCACCGGGGGCGGCTCCCGGCTTCAGCGTCGAGGCGAAATTTATTGCGGTTGTGGCGGGGGAAGAGCTGTGCCCCCCGCGCCGGTCCTCGCTCTCCCGGCGTGACCTTCCCAACATGGCGGTACAGCCGCCCCCTCCTCCCTCCGCCCCGCCGCCGCGAGGGGCCTCCTCGGCGAGGGGCGGCGGCGGCGGCTGTCAGCCGGGCGGGGCGGGACCCGGCCGGGGCACC
>Ga0065711_1037352_pt1 | contig 19922 bp, 8 predicted proteins | sample Hoacrofraction12_FD_59098 | JGI IMG/M metagenome (GOLD analysis project Ga0065711, IMG submission 59098) | Hoatzin crop microbial communities from Cojedes, Venezuela - Epithelial fraction 12 v2 (version 2) | ecosystem: Host-associated > Birds > Digestive system > Esophagus > Crop | place... | reverse complement strand
TCCTGAGGTTCAACAACAGGGAAGTGGCAAGCCGTTCTCCTGGGGAAGAATACGCCTGTGCACCAGCGTAGTCTGGGGCTGACTGGCTAGAGAGCACCTTGTCAGAAAATGTTCTGGGGATCATGCTGACCATGAACCACCAAAGTGCCCCCATGGTAAAGACAACCAACAGCCTCCTTGACTGCATTAGGCAAGGTGTTGCCAGCAGGACGAGAGAGGTGATTCTTCCCCTCCACTCAGCACTGGTGATACCCACCCACCTGCTGGATCCAGTACTGGGTTCCCCAGTACAGGAGGGGCATGGACATACTGGACAGCACCACTGGACAAAGGGCAAAGGGCTATGAAGATGATGAAGGGCTTGGAGTATCTGTCAAAAAAGAAGGGGGTGAAAGTGCTGGGAGTCTTTGGCCTCCAGAAGACAAGGTTCAGAGCGACTTCACCAGTGTTTATAAATTTTGTACAGGGGTGTGAAGAAAGAAGACAGAGAAAGACTCTTCTAAGGGATGCCCAGCTGCAGGACAGTGGGCCATGGGCACAAACTGAAATACTGGAAACTCCATTTAAACATAAGGAAAAAAACCCCAAACATTTCTACTGTGAATGTGATTAAACACTGACACTGGTTGCTCAGAGAGGCTGAGGAGTCTCCCTTCTTGCAGACACTGAAACTAGCCTGGTCATGGCCCTGAGCAACCTGCTGAGCCATCTGCTGCAGCTGACCCTGCTTGAGCAGAGCTGGGACTAGGAGACCTCCGGGGTGCCTGCCAGCTTCAGCCACTGTGTGGTTCTGTGATTGTGTGAACATAGTGGAGAACCATCAATAAACATACTGGTCATTCTTTCTGGAGGATGCTGAATGAACATATTGTACAATGATTATCTGCTGCTACATCCAGCTTTTCTGGATACCGTCAGTTACTACCAGGGTACACACCATCTAAGTCCATTCAGGTTCAGAGCTTTCACCACATGTTCAATATAGCTTTCATCTTTCGTTAAATGAGCATGAAATTCTGGTGAATATAAGATATCACATCCTACAAAGACTACTGCAGAATAAGCCATTCTTAGTCTTTTCTAAAATAAAGCTGAAATATCAGTGTGAACAAGGCTGCAAGAGAAAGTTGCAGGAGTATATTCCATAGGTAGGCAAATAAACCTTGACAAGAATGCAAGGTGCGCAGTTTATTTATTTGTTTCTTCCCTACACAGGTAGCATTTATATGCATGTTTCCAGTCTGTGCTTTACAGGGCAATTTTTTATTCATGTTATACCTCTGTGAATAAGCCCTCATCCTAAATTATAGGCTTACTAACTATTTTTTCAACTTAGTCTTTCACAGTGACATCTTTGTCATCCCAATATCCCATCCTTTTCTCCAAAGATCTTTAGTTGACTTATAAAGAAGAACAGCAACTAGAATATCCATTTTTCAGCTAAAGGTTTTCTAACTTCACTAATGTTTTTGAGGGCATTACTTAATACGTCTTGAAGAAACTTGATATTCAGATAGTAAATTCAGACTCCTTAAGGAGAAAATTAAATATGAGCCCAAATACCAAACCCATTGTCTTAAATTTGAGCAACGAAAAGCTGAATATCTAGTCAGGCACTAGTCACCTCTGAAACTGCCAATGAAATCACTTTTCCCTCTGGCCGTAACTATTGGCTGGTAAGACCTACTTTCTTCTCTACTGTCCAGCCTGTCTTATGTGGCAATTTGATGAGCATACCTGCAATACAGAATGCCTTCAGAAGCTTTGTTTCCTTTGGCTGGAAGTCCCATGCTCATCACTACAAAACTTTGTGGGAGAGAGAAAATACAAAAGCAGAAGCAGACTGGAGCTGTGAGGTCATCAGACTGGGCTTCAGTACCTTATTAAAGCATTCCTTGGTACAAACACACAATTTTTCCTTTTTAAAACTGGCACAGAAAATGGATGTCAGTTTGAAATTATAAGCTAATCCCATGAATGGTTATTTAAGTTAAAGGAGTGGCAACACATATTTATTTTAGTTAGAGAATTCCAAGTCAGATGCAAGCTGGAAAAGTTATATGTAATTTGTGATTCATGGTCAGTTTTAGAATCAGGACCAGGATGTCCTGAAGGGGTAGAACAGGAGGAGTCAGTAACAACACTCTGATGATCAACTACTACATACGTGCACAACTGCATTCCTGCTTTATATAGGTGGTAAATTCAAAACCAGAACGGTTCTGCAGAATGAAACCTGACCCTCTTTGGGTGAAGCCAAAACCCTGTGATGTATTGTTAGCTATGGAATGTGATTAATGTAAAGAATGTCAAAATAGGGAAAACATGTGCCTTTTTGAGGTTTTAGCACGTAAATAGCAAACACAAAATATGTGCTGCTTCCACTAAAATATATCCAATATATTTCATACTATATTCCCTTACTGTAGTTTATCTCTCCTGTTTCTTCCTGTTATTCAGAGGTTCACGCATTTACGTTAACAGCTGTTGGAGCTGTGCAAAACACAAAAACAATCTGGCCACGCTATTTTTCAAGAAAAAGATATTGTCATATTATTTCTGAAAAAATTTGTCAATATAGTTTTCTCCCATGATTTAACAGAAGTACTTAATGTATATGAGGGATAATCTTTTTTCATTAGCTAGAGTTTTTTAAGTCTATCTAGGTTAGCTACAACCAATCCAATCATATGCTCCACCACAAGCCGACACACATTTTCACAGACCTGATGCTACAAAGGTTTTAAGTATTGATGATCAAAGCTTTCCTCCATAGCCTGTTTAGCTGGTTGTTTTTAAAGTGAATTTAGATTGGCTACCTCCATTTCAAAAACTTTTGCCCTTTCCTTATATACAGTCAGTTTTGGACTTCTAGAGTGAGCACATCACCTTCATCATGTTATACTGGAGCTGTACTTAGCCTTTTTGTTTGCGGAGTATCTACCGTGACCCTCTTGCACAGCTGAAAGCAACAATGATTTTCGTTACTGTGTGCTAATCAGGTTTTATACATCAGATCCAAAAAGTTCAGCTGATTGTACTTCATGATGTCTTTTTTAACTTGGAGACGAACTTGTAAAGATGCTAAAGTAGCATAGGTGCAGTGGCATGTGCGTGCGTATATGTATGTGTGCAGGCGAGAGACACATTGCACACAGAGAATATGAAACAGCACCCCTTAGTGCCCAGTTGGATTGGTTGCATCAAAATCATTAAAAAAAACCCCATTAAAAAACGAGCAGCTTTGAATTTATCAAAGCCTCTGAAAACAGACTTCCTTTAAAATCAGCTCTATCATAGAAAAAAAGTAGGAATGCATAAACATTTCAACTATACCTACTAGACCTACGTAATACTCAAAGGATACTGCTGTTGTCTGTAAAATGTTAAGAAAAATATAACTGGGCTATAGAAAGGGCAGTAGCATGAAAAGAAAATGTAAAAGATTCTCTAAGGAGACAGAAGACGGGAAATGTTAATTTCTTAGAATTTCAGCCAACACCAAAGACAACTCCTCTCAGACAAGCTCCACCTATTTGTGGACTACTTCCCAAAGAGGTATGGTAAAAAACCCAAATCTTAACATCACAAACATCCATTTTAAGTATGTTTTTGACTGCAATGATCAGTTAGCAGATGGCTTTATTTTCTATGAACTGAATTCTCAAAATGGTGAATAAAATCCACTTCCTCTTCCCTCAGCAAGAATATCAGATTGGCGTATCATATCTACATTTTTGAAGATCAAGATTTAGCACTTTTCAGACCAATTTACGTTCCGAAAAAATATTTAAGTTAATAGTGAACGTAACAGACAACAAATTGGTAAAAATAAGTTAATGAACATAAAAAATAACATTTTAAAGGAGCTTTCCTGAATTCTGATTATTTTGGGCTGACAAACAAGGTCATTCTTTAAAATAGGATCTTTTCATAAATGTAAGCTGCAAAACTATAGCATAGAAAATTCCAGTCAAATGCTCTTCCCTGAGAATAAGAGAAATGTGTGAGAATTAGTGCAGCAACTCTAGGCCAAAGGACCAGATAAATGCAGGAATAACTTGCACAAAACAGAGTTTGTGAGCAGAATTGCTGTTTGATTTTTCTACTGGCCAAAACTGAGAACCATCCAACACAGAAATTTGTTGCCTACCTCTTGCAACGTTCCTTTCCCATGGGCTTCTCCACAATGTGTCTCTGAGGCCACTGGGCCACCAACCCTCCTAGTGTACATATTTTGGACAGAGCACTTAAGATATACAAACCATATGCTAACATTAAGTGTTGATCTAGATCTTAAAAACATAACTTCTTCCGCATCTTCTTTATGTCACTGAAGGTAAAATTTATGCAGTAGGGAATGGAAACAGAACTAGGAGGAAATGAAGTGAAGTGAATAGTTATCGTACAGCCTGAAAAAGAAGTTCTGATATTTCTGTCATGCCACTCTGACTGGTTGTAGCCTGAAGAGCAGCAAGCCATTGCAGCCCAAGCATGACAGTAGCCCACAGATGCACTTGAAATTGTCTATCTCTTTCTCCAAATCGATCACAACGCATCACCTAGGAAAAGCAACAAGTGGGCTAGAAGAACACATCAGAGTGAGAACACAACTTCCCGTTAAACACTTTCCCAAAATTCATACGATTACATTGAGAAGGAGGCATGTTGGCTTCTTGTTACATAGGAAATGGTTTCATGCTCTTCCAATTCCAAGAGCTAACTTTTGTCCTACCACAGCTTTCAGCTAAAATGCATATAGAAAACCACCAGATAATAATAGCCAAGCTCCTAAATAGTCCATCTGGGCCGATATTTCTGGGGTTTGTTTTGGGTTTTTTTTCCTACAAAAGACCATATTTAATGTTCTCAGAAGTACCAGACTGAGACTAGGGATAAATTACATTCTCCTACTACGCTTAGCATCTCCCTCTACTATTTGTCGCCATCACCTGTGACATTTGAAAAACGTAGTTTTTTTTCTTAACCCCAAGTAGCACAATGCAGTTCTGCAATGTGCACTGCCCTTGGCAGGTAATGTAATACTGACATGTAGGATATGTAAGCCTGTGCATATCCTAAGATACTGAGAATAGTCATTTCCTTATTTCAGATGGCCTAAACCCATACAAAACTCAGAGTTTCAATACCCCTCAAAACATAATTGCCGAGATTACTAAATGTTTTGCATTAATTTCTGTCTTTATCCATCAAAAAGATTGAAGTATTTCTTAATAAGTTGATAATAAATAGGCTTCTTTCCTTAGAATTTTGATCTGATTCAAGATGCAAAAACAAATACACAGACAAATCTGCATAAAAGCTTTTCAGTTCTGAGAAGAAAAGGGGTCAAGTCTAATCTCTCATATTCGTGGAATCTGTGTGGTACGTGTGACCTTTCATTCCCATCTCTGTTCTGAATGTCTTGACGAGTAAGCTCTAACAAATATATCAACAGTATTGCACTGTTCTATAAATCTACTTGTGTTTATTTCTTTCAGAATTCATTCTCAACAAATAAAAATATGAAATGAAGGCGGTAACTGCCTAAATTACAAAAGCTAATTAAGAGATTTTTACTCCATGAATTGCATCAATATTTTTTTCGTGGCCTAGGAAAAAAACAGATCATTTACTCTGAAGCTCAAAATGAGACACCGCAAGACAAAATATATACGAAAGCTGTGAATGTCCCCTCCCTGGAAGTGTTCAAGGCCAGGTTGGATGGGGCTTTGAGCAACCTGGCCTAGTGGAAGGTGTCCCTGCTCATAGCCGGGGGGTTGGAACCATATGATCTTTAAGGTCCCTTCCAATCCAAACCATTCTATGATTCTATGATTCTGTAAGCAGTGGGTACATAGCAGCTCTGCTTTAAAAGAAATGCTATACTGTATTAGCCTTTTTTCCCCCCATCCTAAGCAGTGCTAATCTTGTAACTAGTCTCTAGACAGGTTAAAGAACTCTCATTAAAAACTTACCATGAGAGTTATTATTCAGTCTCAGTCAGGTATATATTATGGTCAGTTCTGAACCTAATTGATACTATATGGACTCTAAACTGCAAGTTCAGAGAATTACCTCAATATTTCAATGAGACATGCAAACGTGATTTGTTCCCCCAGAATCTACAGTTCAGAATGATACAGTTATACCTCCCTTGTAGAAAGCTTATGTTGTGCCTCCAGCTATTACAGAGAAGAAAGTGTTTCCTCCAGAAAATCTTAGTATTTCTGATCTCTCAGATATTGAAGCTCAGAGAAAGACTTTATGATATGAAAAACATGGAGAATTATTTCTCCTGTTTCAAGGCAGCAGAAGATCCTTGTCCCAGATATTAAAAATCATTTAATGAGAATCAAAGACAGCATTTGTTGGCAGCAGAGTTCACAAAATTTACTACTGTTAGACTTTGCCAAATGTGTTTTGACGTGTTGATCTTTGCCCTTATTTGACAAACATTTATATAAACAGAAAATGTCTTAAACCTTCAGATAAAACCTTTTCAATTTGATTTATTTAGTTCCTTAAAAATTAATTCATTTTCAACTGATGTAAAAAAACCTAGAGAAAATATGATGAAAGCTGTGATCACCAAATCACTGAAAGCACATGCCCACATGTTCCACGAACACTAATTGGGAGGAGCCCAGGTTACAGCTGATAGCTAACAGTCCTCAAGCAACAGTCATAACTTGTACCTGTACACTAAGGCTTTCAAAGATGGATATATAAAGTTATACCTGTAAACCTGTGTCATGGAATACCTAGAATTGTGACCGAGTTTTCAGAAGTGCTGACTATACATTATCCTTCACTACCTTCACTTTACTCTTGTGTGGGTTTTTTTATCTTTCATGGACCAAGCTTTTGGGTTATTTGCTATACTTCCATTTTCAATTTGAAAGTATAAATAATTATGAACATGCTTTTCTGCCTTGCCATTTGGGCAGGCAATATTGGTAAAATTAGGCAGGTCAACATATCTTATTCACTGATGCTTCAGTAGCTAAATGACTTACACACTAGATATAAAGATTTATAGATGTAGTATACTCTCATCTGTGTGTCTTTTTTGCACCTGAAAAAGGTACAGGGTAGGAAATTTGGCAAGCTAGCACCCTTAGAGCCCTCTATAATCCTGTTTATTTTCTCTTTTTTAAAGTATCTGTGAAATATAGTGTAATAGTAATTTTTAAAGTTTCATTTAGCAGAATTTCCAGAGATTAACTCTTGTCTGTACTGTGATAATGAATAACAGTTGCTACAGAAGTTTTGAGGAAGAAAACAGTTTATTTCAAATGTTGATATCTCAGAGAATAATAGGTAAACAGCATTGTGTATATAGCCTGAAATTGGAAGCAAAGAATGGTGATGAAAGCGTGCTGAAAATTGCACAAGATAATACAAATCTGTCCTTATCACATGTAGACTGCAGATTATCTGTTGATTTGCTTATACTGCTGTGCAGACAAAATTTAGAGTGTATCTTAACAGAGAGAAGTTACACCCTTAGCTTTGATGGTTTGAGGCTTTGCGGTTCTGCTGCTAAGGTTTTGCCATGTGAAACATATTTAGTGTAATACCTTAGGGTTCTTCTGTATTTTGTAACAGCTTTCTCATTTTTCAGCCAGTACTTCTAAAACACCTTTAGTGAAAAATCCTTGCCAGTCTTCCAGTAGGAACATTGTCTCCTGACTAATGGAAATTCAAGTTATAGATAACAATTTCCCACTTTCTTTCTTTCTTTCTTTCAAGAAACTAATATTCTAAATCTTGCAGATATTATAGTATCCTCTCTCCCACTCCAGTACCTGAAAGTTCTGGCAACTAAATGATAAATGCTCACTTTATAAGAACTAAATTCATAAATCAAATGAAAAAATATAATTTCTTCCTATGACCAATATTCAGTTACAACGGCATTTCTAACAGATATGGACAATTGAGCAAGTTTAAGTCCTAGAGCGTATTATAAACCATTAAAAGGAATAAAATTGGAATTTCGCCTTTCCACAGAAGTGATGTATTGCTATAACTACCTTAAGAATTACAGGGCTTGAATGAAAATTTATAGCAGTTAACCAGCAGAATCCTATTCATAGCAGTCTTTGCATCAAGCTAAAAGAAAACACAACCTTCTAATCCTCAGATTATTTCCAAGGCACCTTCCAGGTGAAAGTTTTCATTGAAGTAGTTTCATGGATAAAATATTTATCCTGATTCAAATTCTCCCTGCTAAAACATAGTTATTACAGTCATTAGAGTGTAACTCTTAGAAAAGGGTTTTGTTTTGCTAATAATATGTAAAATCATTATCTAATTACATACAAGTTCTAAGAACAATTATTTTTACTGAACCTCTCTTAAGTACCATAATTCTTCTAAACACAGAGAAGATAAGAACAAGTTCAACTACCACAAATTGCTTGACAGTGTTCTCCATTTTAGTGAAACCATGGCCCGAATTCAAAATGTATGCATATTGTATACATTTACCTTGCATTATGTGAATACTGCTGTTCTTTTATTGCAAAAATGGAATCAAGTTTTAAGTCAGTGCAGAAACATCTTATAATACCATATTAACATTCCCAAAGGAAACAAATATATTCTAAAAAATGAGAGATCGCTAGATGTGTAGAGTGCTGTTTTCCAAAAACTCAAGATTCTGTTACATAAGGAGGAGGAGGCCATTCTAGGGCCTGAAATAAATGTTGAAATACAGATTATAAGATTCAAAGCAAGGACCATAAAGATATGGCATTAATCTGGAGTTGTGATACGAAATTTACAGACTCAAAGACATGCTGAACAATAGCTTGTGCTACAAGGAAGTAAATAACGGCACTGAAACAGGAAAATTTTCTTTATTTGTGATTACCCATGACTACTTTGATTTTAGATCTGTATTGTGTCACTTTGCTACATTGCTTTCTAATGTGTGTGTTTCTTCATATCTGCTCTTACACATAACAACCAAAATACCAATGTTCATCCGAGACACTTCACCTGCATTTTAATGGTCATTTTCACAATTGTAACAGTGGTATCATATGCTGCTTAAACTGGTGTTATGGTACCCTCTAACGGAGAACATTGTGATCTGCAGCAGTGTAGCTAAGAAATTGCCAGAGTACAAATTCTTCAGGCAGAATTTCTCAGCACACAAGCTAATGGAAGAAGATCATGAAGAGCTGAATTTTTAAAAAATATTTCAGTAGGTTTTCAAAACAACAATAAATTTAGTACTGTGTGTGGTGGTGTCTTATAAATCTTCTACTTTGATAAACGAAATCTGGAAAATACTTTTGGAAGCAGCCTAAGCACCTACAGCTAACCACTGTCTGACTCTCATTTTCCTGTTAGCAAGTTCACACAACTTTTAGCAGGAATAAACACCTCAAGTTGAATGCAAGTGCTTAATAACTAGATGACAAAAAATCCCCTTCCTAGGTCTTGCCATAATGAGACCTGTTTAAAGATAAGATGATGGTGCCAAATTCCTATCTGGCGTCAAGCTTCCCTTAAGCCTGGGGACCAATAGGATGTATTGTGTGCCTCAGCTTATTGGATGTCTCAGCATTTTGGAATAGTGCTGTAAATGGGTTTAAGAGGACTAGCATGAGCATGTGTTGAGATGCTAAGAAGTGACTGATGTGTTCTTTTCACAATTCTTGAAAAAAAAATCAGTTCTTTTTTCAATATGTGTAGAAAATTATTGTAACAGAGTATGTGACTTGGATCACATTCCTGCTTTTAGAAAAGAATAACTTCAAACTTTCTTAAAATGTATTCTTCATTGAGTGGCTTCCAGATCCTACCAAAACGTATTTTTTTGCTAATAGGTCCCATCATGGAAATTACAATAGATTGAAAGATACTGGAGTTGTCAAAAAGTTGGCAGTGGTATCTGATGGGTAGGGAAGACATGAAATACTGCCTTTTTGTGCCTGAATGTTTTTACAGTCTCACATAATCACTACTGTTAGAGAGCACGCATTATCTGCAGCAATTTTTTCCTCATATCTCCTGGAAATTTTTTCTTCAGAAATTGTTGCCTTTTATAGTTGAAGGACAATACAGGGCTTTCTCCAGGTTGCAGAATATATACATTTGGATGATAAACCTGAAGCAAAAATTAAGCTTCACTCTAATTCTACATTTATAAGCCCTTCAATAACAAAAAAAAAATCAAGCAGCATATATCTTCTACAAGTTCTCCTTCTCCTTCCCTTCTTCTCCTATTAGGTCTTTACTACTCTAGGTGCTTTTTGACAAAAACCTTCTGAACTTTCTGAAATTAATGATTTGAGTAATATTGTCTAGCACAATGAATCTTCACCAAGACAGGTGAAGAATGAAAATGTGCAGAATTTGTCATTTCTCTGAGACTGCCAGAGAGGTCATGGTAAATAAACTTTCATGACCAGTTAGCCAGTGCTTCTCAGTAGCATATTAGGGATTTTTTTACTAAAAGAAGATGGTGCTTTGTCCTTCAGTAATAATGTGGCACAGAGTATGGTTTTTCATTTCCCAGCTGACAGTATGTAGGTTGGTACTTCGTCTGCTACGTTACCAATCCATCTAGAGAAGAGTCTTGTTTAATTGATCAAAATCAATTTCCAAAGAGAAGTGAACTATGGAAAGTGGGAAGTGGAGAAATAAGAGATAGAATGTGGAATTTGTCTGATGATTTTCAGTCACAAACTGAGAAAGTCATGTAATCCAAACTAAAAAAAAAAAAAGAAAAAAGGGGAAAAAGAAAAAAACCAAACCTATTCTAAAATCAATATAGATAAGGAAAGTCAAGCAAAAAGAGTGAAATTCAATACTTAAGTTCTCTGTTTAAACAAGGTGTGGAATAATTTTTCTACTTCTTGGTTGCTCAGCTTCAAGATTTCATTTCTTAAACTTTCCTTCTGTGCTTGTATTTCTTCTCCCAGAGATATTGATCCTACAGAGAGCTACAGCACACCTCTAGTTTGCATTTCTGCTTGCACAAAGACAATGAGAACAAGAAATTTAATGATTCTGTCAACTTTCAAGTAGCTCTTTAAAAGAGGGCAAAAAAAGAAAGTCCATCATGCAGTTTACATGAATACTCCCTATATTTGAATATTCCTGAAGATTAGCTAGCCTTTCATCTGGAGGATGACAACTAAAATCTAGTCCAGCAAGGCAGTGATCAAAATTATTTCCTCATCAGAATTTCCAGTGCGTAATATCAAAAGGATTTATTCACGTTGCTGTGGTCTTCCTGTCCTTTGTGAAAAGAGGATAAGGCCTTTGCAGAATTTATGCCTGTATGAAGTTCGGCAGGTCTCCTAACTATGTTTCACCTGTGAGTTTCCTCTACTCAGCTGCTTATTTCTTTTCAGAAAGCAAAGAGAACTAGATATGAGGAATAGCATTCCACAGCTGTCACACATTTTACTTAGCCAGTAAGAAGACACTACCACAGGGGATATTATCACCCCACATGCATGCCCCGTATAATAAATGATCATAAACGAAGTGTCCACCTGCCCTCACCTCCTGGAGGGGGGCTCAGTTCAGGGCTGAGGGGCACTGGCAGGCAGATGTGAAGACACTTCCCTTACTGCTGTTCATATTGTTTTGGTTTCAAGGATAATAAGACTACTTCACCTTTTGTGTTTGTTAATCTGACACAAATATTAAGCTTATTTAAAACTACACACCAACATAAATCATGCTGATCCTTACCAATATGTTGCTACCATCATGACTGCAGTCTATTACAAGCTTTCCAACATCTTTTAATTCCTGAGCTTTTAGGCTATATGCAAATTTTCACAAGGGTAAAATAGTAGAAAAAAAGAACACAGCTACAACAACAATAACAATTAAAATATTGTTTATGGTGCTTAAGCAGACAAATAATTGAAGCTGGAAGTAACGAAAAGTCCACTTTTATGTGGACTAGTTACGTAAACCTGTCAGAGGTAAGTGAATTATGGATGCAAATCGCACATCTGAAAAGCAATTTAGGAGCTATAGCTCCCAATCCCATTTTGGCCTTTAGCCCCAGTAGTGAATCATTCTCTCTAAAGTGTCTGTACTAATTTTTAAATAAGAATTAGATTCCCAGGTTATTTAGAGCCTTCTGATTAGTTCTAGCTTCTATGTTTCAAGCTAGATTTCTGTACAACTAGCTGGATTTTCAAAAGTGACGACTGGCTTTGAGTGTCCAACCTTAAATGCAATGGAAAAAGACCTGACTGATAAAGATATTTGATCTTCCTCTGAAACCTGCACTTTTGAAAATTGTTATTCTAAACGTGTAAATATCCTTATTCACTTTCTTTAATCATGATTTTAGATTCTGAAAGTTCTAAGCTTGACAGTATTGGAAGAACTGACAGGGAAATAGTTTTCATCAGTGGAGAATCCAGGAAATTTTGAAGAGGGAAATGTGTTGGCCACCATTTCAGATGACAAATTGCGCATTCTTCACCTGCCCCTGAGATGGTTCTGAAATATAATGTTGAGCTGAATTGAGTTTATATTCACCTTTGAAAGGGGCAGAAGGTAGAGTGTAAGTGGCAAAAGAATATACTATTTGCTCTCCAACCTTTTCCAAAAATTAACGAAAAGATATATGCAGTGATGTCACTTGCTGTTACATCATGCTCATTGCAGGGGTTTCGACTAGATGACCTTTAATGGGCCCCTTCCAACCCAAACCATTCTATGATTCTATGTTGTTCAAGTACAGTAACACCAATTTTGTCACAGACAAGTCACATGCATCCTTCAGCCAACATCAGAATAAATGCACAAAACCCTGAAATCCAGATAAGGCATGTTAGCTGCCACAGCCCTGCCAGTGAAGTAGTTTAGCACAAGACATGGCCCAAATGACTGTTTTATTGCACAGCACTCCTATAATGAAGGCTGTGTTATTTTGGTATACTCTTCCCATTCCCCTGCCCTATTTTTTGCATAACACATATTCCTTGGCACACAAGGAGCATCGGCTCATTTACCTAACATGACCTATCCAAAAATAAACTGCAGGCAACTGATCTTTCTAGTATTTTCAGCAGATGGCAAAAGAGGTTCATACTGAAAGGCACGAACTTCCTAAAACTAAGCACAGCAGAGACTCCCAAGTACACTAAAGGGAATCACAGAATCATAGAATCAGAGGTTGGAAAAGACCTCTAAGATCATCAAGTCCAGCTGTCATCCCAACACCACCATGCCTACTAAACCATATCCTGAAGTACCACAAATATCCCTTCTTTCGTTAACAGTAATAAAATTGTCCCGAGCTGGTATGTGGCAATATTAGAAGAAGTGTACTCTTCCAAAAATTTTACACTGAAACAAGAGCCTTAAACTAAAAACATTGTAAATGACACAAAAATCTTTCTTTCTGCTTTTCCCTGACAGGCCCTCTTCTCTCTCATGTATTTTTTGCCAGTCTTTTCTGATTTCATTCTGTCTGTGAATTAAGAGAAATAATACAAGTGACGCTGGCTCTGCAATGACTGCATGGATCATCTGCATAACTGTCTGTGTGATTTCTATGTTATCTGAATCTCTGACCCGTGTAGTTTTATTTCTGTGTGCTACTCTTTTCCTCAAGACAGTGATATAATTGATAACAAATTACAACACAAAAAAGAAAAAAATAGGCAGTAAAAATTGCTGACATTGATGCCAGTGCTTTGTACTAATCTCTGTGCTCACATTGTCTTCTCCTGCTTTCCATTACACAAGCACTCCCACTCATCACTAGGTGCTCTATTTAAAAAACAAAACAAAACAAAACAACCACCACCTGAATTATATACTTCCTCTGTCACAAATTCTGACAAATGTGTGGTACGAGCTGACTTAGCTTCCATACCCCTAAGAACAGCAATAGTTGCAAAAGGTGAGAAATGTACAAGAAGAGTCATAGGTCAGACTTCTTGGAGCAAGAATTCTTGATATCTTTGTTTCTTAAAATCTATAAGTCAGAAAAAAATTTTGACTTTGTCTAACCACAAAAACATGAATTAGCTGTTTTCTATGCTATTCACTGTTGTGAAGAATTAATCTTTTTTTGTAACAGATTCTTGATTTTGTACAGCATCAGTACGTTTTCAGGAGTTGCAAGAAAAATGCACCAGATGGCTCTGTGGTGATATCTGTGTGGGGCAGAGTGCTGATCACATGTTTGGAGTATACATAATACTTCAATTCATGCAAACATAACTGGAATATTTATTTTAAAACTCTGGATAAATTACCTTTTAATGTTCTAGGTTTGATACTGTGAGCAGGACAGGGAGAGTGGCTGAGAAAAAGGCAGATACTAATATCTAAATTAAGAACTTTGACTATGAAGCAAAATAAAAATAAATCATCTGAGACTTGCTTAAAGACCCTCTAAGCATCAATCACACATAATTTCCAATGGTGGGCAGTAACAAATTTCTGTAACTACCCTCTTCCCTGCAGTCTGAGAGCCACTGTTTTCAGGATGGTGCTGTCAGCCAGTCACAGATGGCACAGGGGAAATTTTCTATATAATACCTGTTTATTTATTTCTAACTTACTGCCCTGCTCTAATCACAACATATTCTGTTCCAACAAATCTGTCCCCCATCAGGAGTACTTTTTCTCTTTCCGACAGTAGAAAAGCAGGGGGAAGTAGTGGTGAAACAAGGAGAGAAAGGAGGTCAGTATAATACACCCCTACTGAAAGCAAACCTTTCATTAAACTCATTGAAGGACTTGTCTGAGTGGAACTGAAGGGAAGACACAGAAAAAGGGCTGTTTAGCTCACCATCAAATAGTTGGGCTATGCTTCTCTGAGTCAATAAGAGTACATTTAAATTTGTATGCTTCCCTTCGTTCAGCGCAGCACTTGAGAAATACAGAGGAGAGAGCAAGGGAATATAATGAGTTTAGGGAATATAATGAGTTTATGTTTTTGTTTCCCTCTGTCATTAATTTTAAGTCTTCTGAGATACACTTTGAAAGTCTTCAACGAGACAATAGATCTCCTATTTGCTTGCTGTAATTAAGCGTTTATTTTGAAATTAAATATAAGAATAATGTTCAGATTGCTTATTATATTTGTTAATTCAGATACTATATTTGATTTTTGAAACTGTTATGATTGAGTCATCCTGCCTAATACTGTTACTAGATACACACACTAATATATGTGTCCCATTAATTTTACTCTCTTGGTGGAGGATGTATATCATTAAAATGCCAGTATTACACAAGAGAGATGACAAACAGCAGTCTCTGAATCGGAAAAAGATCTCTGTGGAAGTGTTGTTATTTTCCCACAGTCCTAGAAAACACCACATTCAGTTCATGCTACCATTACAAATAACAGAACCCCTCACGTTGACAAGACTTCACCAATTCAGTTATACTATGTGAAGCTGCCCAATTAGTCTACTTTCTTTCTCACAAGGGAAAAATGAAGTTGCTAATGGCCTACTGCGTCAGACAAACGCTGGTGTATGTCTGAATCCAACCACAATTTCATTTTTTTTCATAATTACAGTGATAGCAACCTACTCTATGAAGTCATTGAGGGGAGTCAACTGACAGTGGCAAGCTGGATTTTATGTCAAGAAAACTCTGTTCCCATCTTTTTCACAGAAGAAAGCAGAGAAGAAGGCAAGACTAGGTATGAAGATTAAAAAAAGGATCTGGGGAGCAGAACAGGACTCCTGAAGGGAGAGTATTCTGTGCAGTATTTTGTAACTTTTCCACAGATCTTTCCTTCATATTTTGTCTGCCAGCATAGAACAGCTGTTGAAGAAGTTCCTTTAAAGATCTTTTTCTGACTCCTTGTTTCACTGCTACTTGAGAAGAAAAGACTGCATTACTGTGCTAGGTCACACATGAAAATACGAAATGGCTTTGTAATGCCTGTGCCATTTGGGTAACACAAAAAAACTGTGAGTGCCATATGAAGAGACAGGACTCACCTGAGCAAAACCATGGGAACTAGTCACTCTTTCAACAAGGTTGTAGGCAGGTGGACCATGGAGGCCTGTTTCATATTACAGGCTGCTTGGCAGGTGACCTACACCGGTCTCAGGGAGATCTGGTCTATCCAATCCTGTCTAGACCAACTGCAAACATGATCTACAAATGTGATAGTGAGGTCAGGCTCCTATACCAGAAAGGCAATCCAGATCATCCCACTTCCTCCATCAGGGAACTCAGAGGGGATTTTGGGAAGATTCCTGCAGTATTTGTCAAGTGCTGAATTCACCCCTTGTTGTTCAAGACTTTCTAAAAATATCAGAGAGGTAAGGAAGTAAAGGTCTTGTCTTATCTCTGTTACTGCTACCATAAGCTGTAGAGTTTTCCAGATGACCAGCTGTTACTGAGTATCCTGACAGGAATTGTAATAATCCAGTAAAAGGCAATCAAAACAAACAAGAAACAAATTCGCAAGCAGCTGTTTAGACGGAGAGTGGTAAAAGCTGTGTGCTAGCAGAATGGAAAAGTAAGCAATAAGGTGTCAATTCTTTCTTGTTTGTGAGACTGCGTATTGAAAATGTCTGAAAGACCATGCAGACAGTCTGTTAATCACGTGCGGGAGGTGCCAAGGTAGGAGGAGAGTCATGCTGTTACAACACGATATTCTGCGAACTGCCTAACAGCAGTACAAGAAGTATTCTGTTCTACATCCTTTTCATTACCTAATTAAATCTAGAGTTATTAAGATGACAAGTGAAAATTTACACAAGATCCATGGTGCATTTTGAGACCAGTTCTGCTCTTAGCAGGAAGTCAAAAGCCTACTGACCCGCTGATCAGAAGACAACTGTACCCATGGCAATACACATTTCTCATTGAAACACTACATAGAACAAGAACAGTGAATAAATGTAGCCAAAAAAATCTTCTCCTCCCTCTTTAATCTTCGGCAAAGATAGCAGCATATGATGTAAATGTTATGAAAGGAGTGGAAATATCAAGGTAGGCAAGTGTTAACAGGGATACTGAGAGAGAACTGGAACTAAAATCTGGTGGATGCCCTCAGATCTCCATGGATTTAACAGAATGCACACACTGAAGATGGGAGTCAGGTCTCATGCTCAGTACACTTCAGTCCTCATCACTTATGATAGGAAATTGCTGTAGGTGACCCTGCTTCGGCAGGAGGGTTGGACTAGATGACCCACACTGGTCCCTTCCAACCCCTACCATTCTGTGATTCTGTGAAATAAAATTATTTTTAGCATCCAGCAATCATAGTGTATGTTGTAGCACTGAAATAAAATCATCATGATCTGTGCAAATCTTATTTCTTGGGGTAACCGTAATCTATGCTATTCTCAGCAGAAAATGAAAGATCTAGCAGAAAAGTACAAAACCAAATGGCAACCTCGAGCTGGGAGTCCTGATTAACAATGAGGGAATATTCAGATGAACGCCTGTAGCATTGAGTGCAACTTAGTAATAAAGCAGGATGCAACACCATATGAATTATATTCCCCATTGCAGCATATCATCACTGTGACACATGATGTCTAAACTTCCAATGCTTTCAGCTCTGCTTAAAATGGTGATGCAGCCACAAATCAAGGGAACTGTTGATAGATGGGGAATGCAACTGAGGCATTTCTCACGCGCACATGTACAATCTCAGTCATGAGAAAAATCTGTCTATTAGAAAATCAAAATCTCACTCCTGGATATGACAGGGGACAGATCTAATGGGAGAAGAGGGAGGGAAAAATGTTTTGGAAGTTGTTCAACATTTACTCAGTGTCTGAAGACAGAAAAGGAGGGGAGAAAAGGAGAAAGAAAAGAGGACAACACGTGCTTTTAGAGAAGGAACTACCTAATAGCATGCTATACTGTCAAAGCAAGATGAAGCCAGGCTGCTGCTGCTGTACACCTGGATTAATTATATAACCTGCAACTGCAGAAAGTGAAAGATTTCTTTTCTGTAGCTCTAGGGCCTCACTTTTCAGAAGCATATGTTGATGTTGCTAATGCTCAAAAAATTATGTATATTAGCTGCAGACATATTTGTGTCAAATCCCTTTACATTTCATGCTCTTTTTATTTTGTCCTGAAGAAATCATTGCAAATGTAAGACAATTACACTTCACTAAATATAGTAGATTAATTGCAGTAAGTAGGTGAAGCTTCTGTTCTTCACTGTTCAAAGAACATACAAGAAATTCTCTTGCTACTAACTACTGACATTATCCCAATTTATACTGATTTAGTCTCCAGGAGACAAAAAGTGGCCTATAGGCTAGCACAGACTATAAAAATGTGGAGCATTTCTTTGAGGGAGGATTCAACTAAGACACACCAGACATTGACAGAAACATTAGACTAGCAAGTTGAAAATGATGCTGATTGTTTTTTTCCCAAATTTGCCATGGCTCACCATGTGATGCAGGGTAAGTCACTTCACGATGCAACTCAACCAGTGTGGAAGTGCTCTGAGGTGTATAGATAAAAGGCTGTGTGCTAATGATTATTATTCATCACTTCCATCCAGCAGACATATTTGAAGAGGTTGCTTCCCACCCTCTGGTGACAAAGGGAACTTTCCAATCCCATCAAAAAACAAGGAAAGACAGGTGGCAATATCACCTGCTTTCCGGCAGGGTGAATTCCTCCAGTAAACTATACACTTGTTCCTCCAAAGCTCTTCTTATCTCTGAAGTGCTAAAACCTAACGAACTCAGCCAATAATCAGAACAGCTACCCCCAAATTCTTCAACTGAACAATCAAATTCATTTAACAGGGGCTTTGGAAAAAGTCCATTGTGACATGAACACTAATAAAAGCATACCCATAAGAAGGGAGTTTAAAAGTGCTGTTTGTTTAAATTTATTTTTTTAATTCTATCAAACTTTTGATTTTTGTTGTAGGTTGACAATAGGCATTCAAGGTTGTATTTTATTGAGTGAGAGAATGGTTAAAGTCAGTCCTGTGACTCAGAGGCACATCTCAGCCTCACTCTTCTCGCTCATGGAGGCTGCTACTAATACCATGAATCACAGAATCATAGAATCACAGAATGGTAGGGGCTGGAAGGGACCTCTGTGGATCATCTAGTCCAATCCCCCTGTCGAAGCAGGGTCACCTACAGCAGGCTACACAGGACCTTGTCCTGGCAGGTTTTGAATATCTCCAGAGAAGGAGAATCCACAACCTCACTGGGCAGCCTGTTCCAGTGCTCTATCACCCTCAGAGTGAAGAAGTTCTTCCTCGTGTTCAGAAGGAACTTCCTATGCTTCAGTTTGTGCCCATTGCCCCTTGTCCTGTCGCTGGGCACCATTGAAAAGCATCTGGCCCCATCCTCTTGACGCCCACCCTTGAGATAAGGTCCCATCTCAGCCTTTTCTTCAGGCTGAACAAGCCCAGCTCCCTCAGCCTTTCCTCATAGCAGAGGTGCTGCAGTCTCCTCATCATCCTCGTAGCCCTCCTCTGGACTCTCTCCAGTAGCTCCTCATCTTTCTTGAACTGGGGAGCTGAATGCAGTACTCAAGGTGAAGCCTCACTCTGGTAGAGTAGAGGGGGAGGATAATCTCCCTTGACCTGCAGGCCACACTCTTCTTAATGCACAGAATAACAGAATCACAGAATGGTAGGGGTTGGAAGGGATGTCTGTGGGTCATCTAGTCCAACAGAATCACAGAATCACAGAATAGTAGGGGTTGGAAGGGACCTCTGTGGGTCATCTAGTCCAACCCCCCTGCCGAAGCAGGGTCACCTACAGTAGGCTGCACAGCACCTTGCCCACACCGGTCTTGAATAGCTCCAGAGAAGGAGAATCCACAATCTCCCTGGGCAGCCTGTTCCAGGGCTCCGTCACCCTCAGAGGGAAGAAATTCTTCCTCATGTTCAGATGGAACTTCCTGTGCTTCAGTTTGTGCCCATTGCCCCTTGTCCTGTCGCT
>Ga0065711_1037351_pt1 | contig 19923 bp, 11 predicted proteins | sample Hoacrofraction12_FD_59098 | JGI IMG/M metagenome (GOLD analysis project Ga0065711, IMG submission 59098) | Hoatzin crop microbial communities from Cojedes, Venezuela - Epithelial fraction 12 v2 (version 2) | ecosystem: Host-associated > Birds > Digestive system > Esophagus > Crop | place... | reverse complement strand
CGGGGGCAGCGGCCGCTGTGGGGGTGGGGCCGGGGGCAGGGGGCTGCTGTGGGGATAAGGCCGTGGGCAGAGGGTTTCTGTGCGGGTAAGGCCGGGCTGGATGCAGCTGTGGCGGTGGTGGGGGCAGCTCGTTGTCCGAGTGGTTCTGTGGAGGACTGAGCAGGATGTGGCCGGGTTCCTCTGGGTGCCCCGGTCAGCAGCCGCTGCTAGGGCGGGAGGCTGTTTGTCTGCACCGAGTACAGCTGGTGCTAATGGGGGCCACTGATCCCCGCGCTCGGTAAATCTGGGCCTGACTAAATGGTACAATCTTGCCACTGGAAAGCAAAACTGATAACCAAGAGAGGTCAGGATTTTGCTTTGCTTCTTTCAAGAGCAGGACTGTTAGTCTCACCTTTACTCTTCATTTAAAAAAAAAAACAAAACCAACAATGTCTTTCCCACTTGGAGGTGATGGATTGTAGCTGGAGGGTTGGATTTATTCATGCTGTCCTCCTTTTCCAGCACTGCCCAGTGTGGCAGAAGCTCAGAGTCGCATGGTGAGGAGCAGCAGTTTCGTGCTGTGGCCCCCATCGCTGTTAAGGCTGCATCCTGCCCTGCCCTAGGCTGGAAGTCAGTGGTCAAAGTGCTGGCAGCTCTCTGAATGGCTCAAATCAATGGTCTTATCACAAATTGACTGAGACATATAAACAGAACAAGGCTTGACTTTTGATTTAATTTCAGAACTTCTAGAAATCTTCACAGTCACCAGCATGAGGCTCCCCTGACCAGGAAGCATTTTCAGGTCACTGGCTATGGAATAGTAAGTGAATGGCAAAATAAATCAAAAGCTCCTTCTTTCTGGGGAGAGTTCAGACCATGCCAAGGGGATTTATTCTTGCTCTTTTAGTTTGTTAGCCAAGGTGATAGAAGTGCATCTACCATACTGGAGGAAAAACCGATTTAGTATGAAATAGGTTATCTCATATTTAAGGTCTATGTAATGTGAACACAGACATGAAACTAACTTAAGCTTTTACTGCCAGTCTAGTTTTGGCAGCGTTCAACTCCAGAAATGCCAAACTGAACAACCTTGAAGTTGCTCTGACAAGTATTATTTTATGTATTTGGCCTTGTCACACAGACAAGTACCTCTTTTTGACAGAATGATGACAGACTTTTGAATCACAAAAATGAAATCTGCTTTGAGGGCTGAATTTCCGAATGCAAGGGACTGTTGCCTAAACCCCTTCTGTGAAGCAGCCAAGTTACCCCCCTTTAAAATCTACTCTGAGCCACAGTCAAGTATGAACTAGAAGCAAAAAAATGTAAGGTTGGCAAGATAAAAATGCATTTATGAGTAGCTGCTCGTGTCTAGAATCATCTCTTCCTGATGGGGAATCTCTTCTGTGAAGAGTGAGGGTAGCCTGGGCTCCTTTGTTTAGCTTTGCTGACATTAGAGTTTTAGAAGTTCCTATCTGCAGTGCTTCAATCCTGTATGTCTTCTAGTTGATTTTCTTTTTTTTCTTTTTTTTTGTGTGTGTTATTGGTTTGATTTTGGTTTTTTTTCCTCCTGTGATATGTTTGCATGATAGAATGGAACAGGAGACTCCAATGATTTCTGGCGGATCGAGGTGGTGGGCAGAAAGGCTGGGAAGCTCATCAAAGTCCTGCGGAGTCAAGTCCGGCTAACCCATGTGGCTACAGGGTGTATATTAGGCTCTTCTGGAAAGACTCTGCCAAAGTGGTAAATAGCTTGTAATCCCCCTTCACCCCTGCAAGGGGTTGAGCTGACATGTCCTTTGCTCTGTGGTACTTTTAAACTAAGCAATAACAACGTTTCCTCCATTTCGTTATATTTAAAATAATAAAATAGTAACTAGCAGATACTAAAAATAAAACCAGAGGGGAAGATTTGGGTTAGGGTTATGCAGTCTGTTACAGTGAAGGTATGTAGCTCTGAAAAATAATATCCCTTAGTAAGAGATCCAAGAGTGGCATGGGCGTAGACCTTGTCATCTGTTAAGTCCAGGAGGGGATGGCAGATGTGTTCTTCAAGGCCCATTTTATCCTTGGGATTCACAAAAATTGCTAGAAACTGGGGCAGTTAGTACTGTTCTGTACCATAATCCTCCAAATTTCTTTTTATTGGTATTAATTTCTTTTGTGGTTGGAAGACCACCTGCTGTTTTTGCATGCAGCATCTGAAGCAAGAACAATGGCAACAAACTGCTATTAGCAGGTGTCATGGTTTAATATGTCCTTGGATCATATATCCTCATCATTAAAATGAGGTATATGCAGGGACATCCAGACTAATGCCAAGCTGCTGTATTTGCAAAACTGTGCTGTGTGGGATGCTAACATGGATCCTGAAGCAGCAGGCTGTGTGGTCATGTTGCTTCTGTTTCCAGATCAGCCTCCGTTACTGCTAGCTTAGGTTTCCCTTCACTGTGTTACGGTAAAAATGGCTTCCAAGGAATCCTGTGAATGCTGAATCACAGTGAGTGCAGGCAGATGCCTCTGGTGACTGGCTGGTCAGGAATGCAAGTGCCATTTAGATTTTACCAATAAATCTGTTCTCATGGGTAAATAATGTGATTGTTTTTAAAAAAAAAAAATGAGTCGCTGCCTCTGTCAACAGCATTCAAGAAAGGAGGTATTTTTTTTATTCCCCCTCAACATAGACTTACCCTGTGAATGGAAGTTATTGTCACAAAATATCAATGACAGAAGAGCTGAAGGGAAAAAATAGTTGTTAACTGCAAATAAGGATGGTTAACAGTGTATTGGATTTTTGTGGGGTTTTTAGGAATTTAAAAGGGAGTAATCACTGTCCTTCAGAGAATTAAGTGGTGATTAATTAATGGAATTAATTAAATAGTGGAGTTAAGCCCACTAAGTGGTCATTGGTAGAAAATTCCTTATTAATCTGTCACCTTACTGCAGGGTCTGATGCACTTTCTCCCAAAGTGTTTGACGTGACCTGCTGGAATAGGGTGACCAACTAAATGAACAGTTAGTGGGATCCGCTGAAGTCATTCTTTTGTTTCTGTAATACAGTTGCTGACTTAAATTGATGATGGTGATTTTCTTCTGGAGAGACTGTAAGGGTTGACTTGACGTAGTTTCTAGTTGTCAATGTACATCATTTTCAGAAAGCCCACTGCTTACATATGTACTTAGGTTTTTTAATTTAGACACCCCAAATTAGAAATGTGGTTCAAATATTCAGTAGAGGTTTGATGTTGGCTGCCTTGCAAATCCTTTTTGGTTTCCACGTGGTGCTTAGAGCATGTGAGAGCATTGAAGAATGCGGCTGCTGGGGTTGAGTGGTATAGTAAGTATTGCTGGAAAATATGAAGCTTAATGGGGACAAAATCAGATGTGAACTGGAAATACTGAGTGATCTTTTGTAGGGTGGTGGTGAACTGTTCTGCTGTTCCTCAGGGGCTGGGAACAAGTGGAAGTCACCTGCACACCATACCTGAAGGAGAGTCCCAATTCCCTCTGGAACTTTGAAGATCATATCAACCCTAAGTGTAAGTCATTTCTTTCCCTTTCCTTTGAGGGTGCATCTGGGCTTGCTGTTGAAGGATGGGATGAGCTATCAGATGGCAAGAACCAGCATTCAGGGTTTGGAATTTGTGTGCTTTCCCAACTCAAGTGCAGACTTGCTGAACTTGGGCCAGTGGTTCAGAAGTGGATTAGCCTTTTTCTCCTTCACAGTTTGTACCGTAAACTGGTGATAGTGTTTCAAGAATAGTGCAAGTATAAAAACTTTTTTAAAGATTTTGAGATCTTCATGGATAACAAACATGGGAAGCTTTGTAGGCACTGCAGTACAGGTTGTGCAACACACAGTAGGAGTATGTCGTATATATTTTAACGATCTTTTAAAAAAAAAAGTTAGGATCCACTGGTTTTGGTGTGTTTTCTTTTTGCTCTGACAGGCGGGCATGCTAAATAATGACTTTGCAGTACCGTCAAGTAATGGATAGTAGCAGTGTGACAGAGGCTGGGAAGAGAACGAAGTTTGCCAATAATGACAGATGGGCCTTGCAGCCTCATCCAGGAGTTCGATATGTGTCACAGCCTCATTTGGCCTGAATTATTCAATATAATTTTCATCCCATGAATTGCAGATGACTTGGGCTGAGTTCTGAGTTATTAAAAAAAACGAATCGTCTTCATCCTGTCAGAGTGACTGTATGCAAACCAAAGGCAAGGAATCCTGAGCGGTTGACTGGGTAGAATTTCCTCTTCTGTTGTAATGTATTTTACATTCGCACACTCATGGCTCATTTACAGATAAACAGCAGTCTATGAATAATGTGTCTCCAGTTTCAGCTAGAAATACAGATCTATTTATTTCATGCGCTTTTGTCTATTTCTCTTGCTTCTGGAAGTAAAGGAGGAAACCTAGGCATGCATCAGTTGTGAAATTCACTGGGGGATAGTTTTGACTGCAAGCCTCTGTGTTTAGAATATGAATGAATCGCGTAGGGAATTAAAAGAGGTGCTAGAAGCAGATTTGTCACAGGAGGAGAGAGTTTGGTTAATTATGGCAAAGGCAAATAAAAGTAAACCATACAGGCTTCTAATTTATTTTTCTTTCTTTTTCTAAAGTGCCCAATATCAGCCTGGATGTTTTGAAGCCCTCTTTTGCAGAAATTCTGCTAGAATCCCACATGGTTATGATCCGGGTAGGATATAATTAATTCTACATTATAATTTTCTTCCTCCTTTCTCTTCCATCAAAAAGAAATAGCATTTTCTGAGATATCTGGGTGATGGCTGCAAGCTAGGGCAGAATTTACATACCCCAGCAACCTACTTGAATTTATACTTAGAAAAAGGGGTGGTCTTACAACTAAATCTTCCAGAAGTTTGGAAGCCTTGGGCTTGATGGCTGGCTCTGCTGGTGGTGTAATCTACCTACAGCCTAATTATGTAATCCCTCCACTGCTGAAATTCGGTTCTGTAAAGTAGAGTTGAAAATTTTCCCTCCCCTGCTGGAAGGTTTTAAAGTTAAATTAATATTTGTGAGGCAGGAGGATATTACTGTGGTCAGAGACAGGAAAATTAGCTAAACAGACACTTAGGAGAACAATAAATGTTTGAACTGAAAATAGAAAACTTCTGATTTTTTTGAAATTCATCAAGAAGCTGTGTTTTCTGCTTTCCTCTTCGCTATTTATCCATGAATATTAAAAGAAAAAAGAAGCTGGATTTAATATTTTCAAGGTGACTGCTCTTGTGGTCTTTCCCCATGATTGTTCTTTGTGCTCTTGGCCACAGCCCTTCTGCTTCCATCTCTTCAGTCCTTCATCTGAAGAATGAGAAGTTACTGTTTTGAGAAGGGAGTTGAAGGTTTTATTTGCTACTGTTTGTAAAGCTCTTCTCAGATTCTTAAAAGGAAGAAGATACTCAAGCAAATTATTATTAATGCTAAACATTTCCATGGCAACTAGTGGTAATGGTATCTCAGGTAAGGAAGCACCTGCATGAGTTTCCATGGAAATAATCTTTCTGAGGCTTTTATTTCAGAGTGGAGGGAAACCTGTCGAAGTGCTCTCTTAATGAGCAAAGGTCTTGCTTATGCAACCTGTGTCCTCAGTGACATAAAAGCTGGAGAAGAGCAGTGAGAGAATACTCCTCTAATGGTACCCAAAGAACATTTTAATTTGTACAGTAATATTAAAAATTTCATTGTCCTCGTTGTGGCCATCGCCAGAAGATGATGTGCTTACATAGTCAGAAGACAGCCTTTACTCAGGAAGAGTATTCATGTATATTTGTGTACCCAGACATTTCTGGGCAGGCCTTGCAGCATAACCCTTGCTCATTTAAATTTTATATGGACTTACCTGTAGGGAAACAGCGGCCTCAAACCAAAGGACAATGAAGTTACATCCAAACCTTGGCACTGGCCCATCAACTACCAGGTATGTTGATCAATCCACCTTCCTTTCCGTTTTCAACTGCTTTTGCTGTGCTGCTTGAAGTGTAGCACCTCTTCATTGCATTAAAGATGTCAGCTTTATTTTGTAGCACCTGAGCTACATGGAAGGAAATTTGTCTCACCTTTGACACCGTGCAAAATACAAACTGGATTGATACAAACCCATTTTACTCCCTTCTGGTCTGTTTCCTCAGGGTCTGCGTTTTTCTGGTGTCAATGAGACCGATTATCGGGTTTATTTGCTGGGAAACCCGGTAAGTTGGAGTGGGAGGTTCCAAGCCAATGTCTTTAGCAAATTTTAGCTTACTCTTGCTTCTGCCAGTGACAGTGATTCTCTTCCTCTGCCTCCTTTTGGACTGTCTCTCCCATTATAGTCTTATGCTTGCATGTAGCTTTTAATTTTCTCTCACATGTGCATGTCCGGCCTAAAGTCCCCAATCTTTCTTTTTTTCCTGTGTAGGTGATCTGGTGGCTAAATCTGGTCACTATTGGGTTGTATCTTCTGATAGCAGTTTCCACTGCAGTGGCCCTGAAGAGAGGTGTGCAGCTGACAGCTGAACTCAAAGGTGAGGTCATTCTTCCTGTCATGCCTGCACTATAGAATCCCTGTTTCCTTATACAGGAAAGGTCATCTTGGAACTCCTGTATTAAAAAAAACCTTGTTTTATATTGTATTAAAACCCTGGGGGTTGAACAAAATACACTCAAGGCAGCTGTGTGTACAAAACGCTAAGCTATGTGGTGCTTTGGAAATGTAGCACGGAATAATGTGACTGTTAACAAAGGGTTACATACTAGAAATAATCACTCTGATGAACAAATCTCGCTTTTTGCGTGGCATACCATTCCTGATGAGTTGCCAAATTTCCTAAGCCTGTAAGACTTGATCAGAAATCCTCAAGTCAGCAAGGGCCCTGAGACACCTACTTAGCCAAAGAGAATTGCTCTGGAAGTGACTCTCAGGAAGGAGATATGATCAGTGTCTCCTTAAAAGTCTTATAGACTGGAGATTACAGAGCTCCTTTGCTGGAGGTTACAGAGTTGGTCTGGGTATAAGCTGGCATCTTAAGATGATCCAAATATGTGAGTCTCAGCAGGCTTTTGCTACCTTATTTTCTTGCCGGAGACAAGGTCTTGAATTAGTCGGTAGCTCACATGCCAGCTGTGCTTTGCAGGTGATCACCCAGCCTAGCATGGGAGTTGCTTATAAACTGCTCAAGAGCCAAGATGCTGGGCCACAGTTGCTCTTGGTTACATTGGTTACTGCAGCTCAGAAATGACCAGATGTGTAGCTGTTGGAAAGGCTATATTTGATCTGGGCATATCAGTAGGAGAAGGTCATAAAACCTATGTCAGGAGAACCTTCCTGATGCTGAGTTCTACTGGTCCCATGGTTTTTACCTTGTTCTGCTTTGCAGGCTTCCAAGATGTTTTTTCTGGCAGAGACACTTACCCCGCCTATTACTGATAATAGGCTTCCTTTTCATAAATGCCTTTTGCAGAAACCTTAAAAGTGTATGGGTGGCTGGACTTTGTGTGCCAAGAGTGGGAAACCACTGAACTTGGGTTGCTGAGCAATGTCCACAAGGAAAAGAGTGGGAGCTTCAGATCTCAAATAGTTTAATAGTGAACAGCACAGATCTTCAACAAAAAAGCTGCAAGGAGCTACCTGTATTGGCTGTAAGGGAGACAGACCAGTTGGATCAATGCCCTGCTCTCAAGCTCTGCATGTGGTCTGTAGTACTGTGCTATGCACGGTGCTTTGAAATGAGAAATGTTTCCTGCTATTTAGGCAAAGCAAATGACAAATACAAGAGATGCAATGATCCTTTGTTATGTCCAATGACAAGGTGGCAGAGCTTTTCACAAACCCTAAGTCATACTTTGACCATTGCAGTTCACATTTTGTCAATCTCTTTGTGGGAAGTGGATTCTAAAATGTGATGAGAAACTATTCAATTACACAGTAAGTTATTGGCTAAGCTGCATGCGGACACCAGAACTCTCAGTCCCTTCCCCAGGCTCTGAAAGCTGGGCAATATTTCTTTCCAGGAAAGGCTGGCAAAGTGATCATCTGGATGGCTTGTAGTCTCGTTGCAGAGAATAAAAAGCATCAGAAACTGGAATGGCCTAACTGTCTGATGTACGTTCTGAGAAACTGCAGGTTTGGTCTTAACATAGAGCATGGTCAACCTCCTGCCCGTCCCTTGGGACTTATGTCTTTTTATAACTTTTGTCATAACTGTTCTCCTGAAAAATGTTTGTATATTTATAAAGGATGCAGCTAATGTTGCAGTGGATTGGAGCAATTTCAGACCAGTAAATGACTTCCTGCAAAGAGCATTCCTTTGGTGTTTACTTACTGTGATAAGGCTTGCAAATAGGAACTGTAGTTGAGTTTTTCTCTGCTGAAGTCTGTTTATTTGTGTTGCAGAACTGTCCAGAGTCGTGCTGTGTGGTGGAGGGCAGGTCATGCTGGGCTGGCTCCTTCATTACTTCCCTTTTTTTATGATGGGCCGAGTTCTCTACTTTCACCACTACTTTCCTGCCATGCTTTTTTCCAGCATGTTGACAGGTAAATACTAGAGTCTGGGAACAGAAAAGGCAGGGAAACAGGTAAAATTCTGTTAAATAGAATTTTTTTTTGACTAAACAGTTTGTTGGTTTTTTTTTATATATAGATTCCTGCTTGATTGTGCAAAGTGCTTGAAACCATTGACTAATTCAAAATGTTTTTCACAAAGTAGCTTGCAGTGCAAAATTGTCTTTTTTTGTTACCAACCTGAAGAGGCAGTCATGTCTAGTGCTTAGGGCATTTAATTTTAGAGATGTGATTCCTATTCTTTGCTGTGTCACTGTTCTTAAAAGTGCTTTTATACAAGTTACTTCCCTTCATTTGCTGCCCCCACTTTTCTATCATGTCTGTTTATAATTCAGTCTTAGTAGTTTTTCTTGCGATTTTTGTACCAACTTAGTTAGTGTACTGGGGCCCAGACCTCTTTTGCATTTATTCAGATGGAAAGGTAGGAAGAAAGAACCTTCTGCTGATACAAAACAATCCCTATAGTTCTGAAGATTACCAAGGTAAATGAATTTAAAAATTGAGAAGGTCTTCTGGTGTTAACCGAGCCCAGTCTATGGCTGAATGTAGCAACTCTGTTCTTTGGCCTCTGCATTGCTTCTGATTTCTACCTCGTCCTTGTGCTAGGAATCACCTGGGACACACTACTGAAGTTCTGTGCTGCTTTCTTGTCACCCAGCACTACAGCTAGAAAAGTATATGGAGGGGGGTTCTTGGCACTGGTTCTGCTCGTCATGTACAGGTGAGTGCTGAAAGCTGAACTGTTTCTCAATGTGTGACAGTCGCTGTCTCGATGGAAACCTTACTGCTTGTTAATTATCCTTAGCCTTTGTCTCTGCCTCGCTTCTCTGCTGAACTTGTCAGACATCATCAAACCCAATCCGAAACCCTCAAATTTGATTAGATTCAGCATCTGTGTCCCAGTAATGCATCATTAAACACCTTTTCATTGCAGGGAATCTTTCTTTTATCCTGGCACTCAGTGTGAATGCTCTATTCTCCTCCAAACCCACAGTTCAGTGGTGTCTGATTCCAGTCCCCATACTAGATGGTGCCAGATCCTTCAAATACAGGCAAATTCTTCATTGCTGTAGGTTTTCTCAGCTGGTTTTTCTCCAGAGCTGTTGCTTTTGAAGAGAAAATACCACCTGTGATAAAACTGTATACTATGTATGTATTGTGTTCAGCAGAGATTAGAAGGTCCCCAGTGGAGCTCAGAGCAATCCAAAAACAAAGGTTCCATAGGACATCTGTATGGACTAATCTGCTGCAATGTTCTTGAGACAGAAAACTGTGCGGTCCCTGATGGGCATTTGGTTTCTTTCCACAGCTTCTACCTCTTCCATCCTCTGTCCTATGGGATGATAGGACCCATGGCCTCCGACCCTAGCAGCCCCATGGCAGGCCTGCGGTGGATGGAGTCCTGGGAGTTCTAGAGCCTGCAAAGGGAGCCTGGGAACTGCAGATGAGAAGCATGAGCTCTGCTGCCTGTCAGGCTGGTTCTGGTGCTCTGGAGACATGTGACTGTAAAATGCCCTCTCTGGAGAGCTCTGGGTATAGTAGCCCTGTTGCTTTGGCATTTGTTTGCACTGCCTGCATTAGAAGATGCAGAGGATGACCATGAGAAGGTCTTCTTAAAAAGACTCATGTCCTGAATCCTTAGGTTATATTCCTGGACAACTGCCTGCTTAAATCTCAATTCTTTTGAGCAATATGTATCAGTCAAACAGCACTGGCATTCCAGCAGTCAGACCAGTACAAGTTGGAGGCTGTGTGTAGCTGCCTGTTCATGTGTGTGTGTCTTCCTTCTTGTAATCTAAGCACCATGACAGTTTGAGAGCCAGACAGCGCCTGAGACATTAGGACTTCTATCATGATTAACAGCCTTTTTTACGGCGAGGTTTTTGGAAGCTTCATGTAAGTATCTGGGGACCTCCATTTTACCCTGCCCTGGCTGTCTGCATTTTTTTGTTCTGACCCTGAATTTTTAGAACTTGACTGAAAGGGGTCTGCTTGAAATCCCCTGAGCCACTGTGCCTTGCCTGTCTCCCAGGCCCTCTGCAGACAGAGGAGATGGAGATTGTTTACCCCTGTATTCTGCCTTGCTTTCTGGTCACCTTTAATCATAACAATCACCTAGCAGGCCTGCGCTTGGAGCCAGACTGTTCTAGCTCAGCACTTGTACCTTCTTTGCAATTCTGTCTGAAACTGCTAAGGAAATTACAGTGGAAATAGCAGGTGATTTATTTTCTGCCCCGTTTTGCTGTGGAGACCAACTTCTTGGGGGTGTACTGGAGACTGAAAGGATAGCTTGGAGATGTTACAAACAGCTGTCATTCATCTTTTGATCCCAACTATTCCAGTGCCAGTACCTGTGCTTTTAGGGGGAAGGCTTCATCTTAATGAATGTGGCATCTGCAAAACTGGCTGTCAGTGTCACGGTATCCGCTCGATGTATTCCAGTATTGAGCAAGATCCCTCTCATAGATGGCTGAACATCAGATTACTATATCGAAGGACATTTGAGGCCAGGCAAAAATGCTTTGTCTGTTAAGCGTCAAGAGCTGTTGGATGTTGAATGCACCCCTTCCAAGAAAGTGGAATCCTATTTATCAGGTGCCTTTCTCCTGTGTTAGGTCTATTTTTGTAAATGTTCCTTTTATTCCATCTCCTGCTCTTCAGCTAATTTCAATTTCTTGTCACTGTTCAAGGTTGCTACCTTGTAGCATCCAACATGAATGACACTTAGACCCCAGCTGTGTTCCTGTCTCAAGAAGTAATGTTTGCAAAACTCTTTTGTGTATGTTTCAAGGAACTCAAGCCTTTCATTTCAGAGTTCTTGCTCTGCTTCTCAGCCTTGCATCAAAATTACAGGTACAAGGAGAGCAGCAGGTGAGTGTATCTATCTTTAAACATAAATTGTGCATTCATTTCTCTTAGCAAACCTTGAATTCAATTCCTGCCACACAGAAGGGCTGCATTAGCGTATTTGTTCTGAGTGGGGGATTGAAACTCCAGTCAGAATTGCTTTCATTCCTCTCTTAAAGCGATTCATAGTGTTGTTCAGTAAGGCAGCTGCTTGCTATTGTAAGGCTCTGGCTTGGTATGTCACATCTCTCTCCAGAAGTTGACTCCTATAGACATTTAACTCATGGTATGGACCTATGCTTTTGATTCTAAAGGTTTTGAGTTAATCACCTACTGGTAATACATGGTGGGAAGTCATTGCACTAATCAGCTGCTGGGTTTGATGATTCTTTTCCACTTGCTATTGCAGGAAATGCTCCCACCTGCATGAGCCAGGCGTTTACAGAGGTGAAATATAGGCAAGAAAGATGAGGGAGAAGGCTGCAAACTTCTTCAGATCCTGCTGGATCTGACAGCAGCTGTGAATTCTTCACTGATGGCAACATGGCAGCTAGACAGTGCAGTGCTGCCTTAGCAGCAAGGTGATTCAGCATCTTCTCCTCTTGGTGAGATTATCGACTTAATGGCTTACTGTCCTTAATGTGAGCTTTCCCTAAGGTAGTCCTGTTGCAATGGGGAGGAGTTGCCAGAAGATCTGATAAAAGCCGTGATTTAAAGTGTAGGGCTTTTTCCAGCACATATGATTACACATTTGCCCTTAACACTAACAACAAAAAAGTCTAATAAACTTGTGTTTTGGAATGACAGTTTCTAATACTCTTTCATTCATCAACTTAAATCGGTGGGAAAGCAAAAGTCAACTCAGTAACCTCAGACACTTCAGTTATAAAGGGCTTGGCTTGTAGGAACTGCCTGAGGAAAATGAGGCGGTGTGTTCGTTGGCCAGGGTCCCTCTATCCTTTATTGCTAATAATCTTTTGGGTGGGGATTGGCAGAGTTTGGGGACTGGCCAGCTGAAGGTGGCAAATACCTTGGTCTCATCCCACCTTCCTCTGCACAAGCCCAGCTTCTGTTTCACTACAGACAGAGGTTCATTTTTCTTTAGGACTCCCATTTTAGAAATCCTCCGAGAGCACTTAATGAGCATTGGGATTAATCTGTTTCTTAGGCCTTGGGTGCTGGTAAGGGGATAGAGGCATACAATGAAAAAAAAATCTAGCTATTCCACAAGAGGGAGCAACTTCCAGCAGATTCTTTTTTTTTCTATTATTGTCGAGTTAAAAGTATTAAAAGGTCTACATTTGAAGACTAGAGGACATTTCATCTGTACCTTCTGGACTGCAAGGGTTGGGTTTTCAAGTAAATGTAAATTGACATTGCTCTGTTTTCTTTCAGTAGAAAAATACTGAAAAATTAGTTAGAATTTGACCTTCAGTATTTGCTTCTCAAAACAAAACCTGTCAGGCCATAGCTGGAAGATAACAGTAACCAATATTCTGTGAGGTCAATAAAATGCGATAATAGGGATTCCCTTACTGACTCTGACTTAAAATGCCTGAGTGGTGCAGACGTAAGGCAATGGGTGCAGGGCTCTCTTTGCTTTCTGAATGGAATTTGGGCTACTTCAGTTCAGTTTTCCCATTCGTGCTTGTGGAATGAGTTCATGTTCATTTTCAGGATTGTTTATTAGTCCTCTTCGCCAGTCATGTGGAAAGTAGCTAATGGTGCTTTCCGCGGCCAGAAGATGCTGTTCTCTGGAGCAGCTGCTCTCTTTGAACTTTGCTTGACAGGGCTTCTTTTATCACTGGCGAAACATTTCATCAAACTGTGACTGTGGATTCAACTGACAAAAAGCTGCAGCCTGCCAGGTTCCCTGCTTCAAATTCTTTTTTATGTGTACACTCTATTTTCACCTCTTCAGTCTTTTGAAGATAGGTAGAAGGCCTCTAGGCTCATCTAGCTACATCTTAGACAATCTGTTCATCCTAAAAGGTTTCTGTTAACGGTTGCTTCTGGACACGTATGTGCGCATGCCTGTTCTAGCAGCGGGGACTGTCCCGTTTCCAGGAACTGGACTACTCGTGCTCTAAGACACAGATGTGGCTGTGAGGAGGATTTGAATGGACATTCCTGTGCCAAGGTTGCCTTTGGTCTGGGTGAAGGACTTCTGTGTCATGCACTGCTTACCAGCATTACTCACAGCCCTGTAGGTGGGAGAGCCACCACCACTCTCTTGTCTGCAGAGTTTCTTTTTGCTTCTTGTTTGAAAGGGCTTGTCCATGCACAAAGGGCGTGGACAGGATCTACCTTTTTACATCTTCCTCCTTCCTTCTGCTTCTTCAAGTATGACCAAAGTATAGGACTTCGCTTCTCTTTATTCTCTTCCAGTTTTTGGGCTGTGCATCCATTTCTTACGGGTGCCAGAGTGAGAGGTAGGACAAGACACTTCAGCGTCCCAAGTGGATGAATACCTGTCACATGCACAGAGAGTAAAACCAGAACCTGTTACGGAAAGGCAAACAAATGTGTTATTTGACAGTTCCCTCCTGTGTCCCTGTGAGAATCTTTTTCAAGGGACTTGAGAGTGAACCAGCTGTCAGCATGGAAACACAGGCATTTACCTGGAATTTGCCATTGCCATGCTTAGCAGCTTCCCTTCCAGAGGCTGTGCCTGTTTTAGTTACCCTCGGGGCTGGCACTCTGTGCACAAGTACCATTGTAACACCATTTCCTTCTCTCAGGATTGCGCCTGCAACGTGAAAATCTCCTTAGCAGTGCCCTGTGCCTCCAACAGCTGGGGAATATAGGTAAGATTTTGTTTTTTCCCCCTCCCCTTTACAGCAAGTGACCCCTCTTGGGGCCAGGTGAGGCCCCCACACATTGGCAAGAGTGTGTCACGAAAACAAAAATGTGCGGACTGTTAGAACATCATATGGCCGTTTCCTGCTGGGAAAGGAAGGCTGAGGATAGGAACACCACCTCCATAGCACCCTTGCTGTCTTTGGGGGGCTGTGGGCTGCAAGCAGTCAAGACTGAAAATTGTCTCTGTCTTCTTTAAAGTACTGAGACCTTGGTTGCATGGTTGGCTATGAGTTGTTTTACTTTTTAAACTCCCTTACGCTCTTTATTTGAATGTCAAGGGCTATGATTGTCACAAATAATAACTGAGGTAGGGGACATACTAGCACAGAAACCACTCGTGCTGAATTTATAATTGGTCCTAAAGCTTTGCTAAGTGAGTTTATTGTGTTTTACAAGATGCACTGTTTAGAGCCATCCTTGGAGAACTTGCCCCTGACTGAGCAAGAGTTTGGAGCAGTAGTGAGAGGGGTTCTTCTGTATTTCTGTCCTATATTTGGAACCTTTCTTACTAATGCTTTTTGTGTGCGCACGTGCGTGCATCTGTCCACGGACTGAATGTCTTCTAAGTCTTTGAAGGTGTAATTTCTGCACCATACGTGTTCCCCTGAGCTATAAATGTATTTTGTACAGAAAATCATGGCAAATGAAGTAGAATTTGGAATTTAATTGTATAATAAATACCTCTTCTTTCAAGCATTCTCTTTGTGTCTTGATCTTGGGGTGGGTTTTTTCCACTTTCCTCTCTCCTTCACATGCATGCTTAAAGTAGCAACATGATCATTAAACCGACCCATTGGAGAGCAGGACCTACGACAACGGTATTCTGCTTCAGCTTTTAGCATACAAATGTTACTGGACTGCAGTTCTAGGAGGTCAGGTTTTACTGCAGCCCAAGCGATGTGCTGGTAAGCACAGCAGGAAGTGAAACTGGTACATCTGGATGACAAGAAAGTACTGTCTGTTGAAGTGGATGTATTTCTCCACGTTAAATTGTAAATATGTATAGTATGTCAGGTTTAATGGGTGTATTCATCAGGCTTCTGGTAGGTCACCTATGAACACTTCGCTTGACAGATCAAGTGCTTTATTCAGGAACCCAACATTCTTCTGTAAGTCATTCTTGTGTTGAGTGTGTAGTGTCCATAACATCATACTGATGCACAATTTTGTACAAAGGAGGCCCTTGCTATGAACTAAATGCAAGAGTCTGTGATAAAACTGGAATGCTGTGAATCCGAATCTGGCTCTATGCCAGGCTGTAGTGACAGGGCAGCATATACTTTTGAGTGCAGAGTAACAAGGGGGTGTCATCCTTGAGGTGGAACTAGGTGGGGAAAAGCAAAATACAGCCTTCTTATTTGGGGCTACACATTGATGCCCAGATCAGCGCTGGAGAGCCAACCGGTCTGTTTAGACCTATTCCAAGAGCTGCTAAAGTAAAGCCAGGACAGCTGGAAACTGGACTATGGCCCGCACAAGGGGATGCAATAAACTTAACGGATGGTTACTGAAAAGCCTTTTGACATCTTGTATTGATTCAGAAAGTGCAAGTTGGACATTGGATATTGCCTGCTCAGGGCTACCCTTCTGGAAGGAAGGACTGCTGGTACAGAAGCTGTGCTAAGAGTGTAGGGAGACAACCATAAGGAAAAGGCATGAAGTATTGTTTAGAAAATGCTGATAATACCTGAAGTAAAACTTTACTTCTCATTACCTTCTAAAGGAAGAATGGCTTCTTTCTGCAGGTAAGTGATCTCACGTGCGTGGACACTGGTGACTGGTTCCATTTTTTGAACCTGCCAGGTTTCTAGGCATTGTCCCGCTTACATGTTCCTCAACAAGAGGCTTTTTTATAACCTAGTGTTTTAATACAGAGTTTGTACTCTGTCCTCAAGCTGCTGCTTAATCTTCTTTTCGCTAACCAAATAGAAACTTTCAATGCAAGTTGCTTTCTCTAGCCCTCAAATGTCCCGTGCCTCTTTTCTCATTTTCTTTGGTTTCCCAAACTGTACGCTGTCTTCCAACATCAGTCTCCCCAGTTCCATATGCTGAAAAAAAATATTCATCTCTCCTACCACCGCTTCCTGGCTTACATCCCAGGACTGTGGTTGTTGTATGCTTTGGAGTTGTTTTCTAATACACCATCTCGAATTCTGTAGCTCTGGCCCGTGTAATGCCTGCTCTGAAAATAGGAAGTTTGTGGTTTATCTGAGTGGGCATAGTCTCCCAAGTGCTATGATTGCTGTAAATTGCTTTGTTTGTGTTTACCATTCTTGCAGTCATTGTTTTATCTCCAGATTTCATCCGAAGCTAGTCATCCTGCAGTCTTGCAGCTGGCAAAAGGTAGCTTTCAGGCTTCATACATCTGATCTTTTCTTTTTTTTTTTTCCCCACCATGTATTTTAGGATGAGGTAGTTCTGAAGTACCTGGTTTTCTCCATTGACCAGAAAGGGAGTTTAGGTTACTTGCCTGCATGAAGGAATCTGTGTTGAGTCAGCTGAGTCCCCCCTGGAAGTGTGCTGATCCCTTGGAATGCTTTAGGGACCGTAACTACTTGGTTACAAGTTGGAGAAGGAAACTAGCTGAGAAGCAGGGAGGAGTTGGCTGAGATGAGAATGCGAACATGCGTAAGATGATATATCTTTATTAAAGCTTTCTGAACTGTGTGAGAACAGCCAAATAAGGCCAGTGCAGCTGAAGAAAGCGAACTTAAACAATTTAGTAACTTCCAGGCAAAATCCCATTGGAAGCAAGTCTGAAGAGAGAGATTTGAATAAAGGACCCCAAGAGCACGAGCACCAACTATGCCAGTGCCAAGCAAGGCCAGGAAGAGCCAAAGATGAGAAGCTGAGTAACAAGTTCTTAACTGACTTTAAATACAAGAGAGAAGCATCCAGAAAGTGAGAACTCAAATTGCTAAGGGCTGCTGTGAAAGTTGTGTGGAGGGGGAAAGCCCAAATGCTGCTTCGCAAAATGGAGATATAATGAGGAATATCAATGTTAATGAAAAACTGTTAAGACATAAGTAGTAAAAGATGGATCAAGAATTAGACCACTACTTGGCAGAGATGGAAAGGCATGAACTGATGGATCACCCAAAGTCGTACACCCATCTTCAAATGCTTTTGTAATAAACTCCCTACTGGGTTTTTCATTATTTTCTCTGTGCTGTTTTTTTAATAGGCTAGTTTCCTCCTTACTTAATCATCCTGTTTGGCCTTTTTGAGTATTGCCACATTTTATACTCCATACGTCTGCTGAAATGTCTTTGTTTCAAGCATTATTAAAAAAAAAAATTAATAATAAGTGGGTTGGAGATACCCTCTGGCAGCTTTTACCGGGCTCATGGGTGCAAGCTATCTGTGCCTGCTGATTTTAAGTCTTTATTGCTAACAGTTGCTTTTTAACATCCTATTTAGTTACTAATGGATTGGAAAGTGCTTTATGATGTGGCGTTAAGTACATCATTCTCCTCAAGACAGAGCCACAATATTTATTCAACACTTCGGCATTTTTGCCTGACTCTGGAGTTTGCAGGTGCAAAACTGCTCACTGAAATAGAAAGCATTTTTGACAGAGCCCCAGAAGTGGCATGACTTAGGTGAGGAGGAGAAGACCTCAAGCAGAAAAGGAATTCCACACATAGAAGCAGTAACACATGGGGTTTGCTTTGAGATCAGATGGCTGAGTGAAAAGCTGGAAGGTTGTGATGCTAGCAAAGCCTTGCCATCAAGGAATGGTGCAATTAAGTGCAAAATCTTTGTTTTAATAAATCGCAGCAAAGATACTGTTCTCAGAGACAACCGCTGTTGTCAAATGATTGTAGGAGATGCCCTGGTCAATAGTGTCAATTCAAATTGCAAGAAGGAGGGAAAGAACAGACAGAGCTGAGATCAGAGGGAGGACAAGCAATGAGCACTTGAGAAATCTGCACCAGCAGCGCTTCTGGAACAAGGCAAATCCAGTGGGGAAACTACAGAGGAGGCTCCACAGGGAGTAAAGCATCCTTTCACCAAGCTTTTGCCATGATGTACCAGCAGCTGAAGGATGATCCAGTCCAGCAGCATAAGGACAGCCGGAGGAAGATCCAAGCCCCTGTGCACCGTCCCTAGGTAGGACAGGAGCCAGGTAACTGTGCTGACACAGTGCTTGCCAAGTTGCCAGGCGTATTAGCTATAGCACAGTGTTGAGCTAATGAGGCTGGAGAGCTTTGGGACCACGGCTGCTTGCATCCCACCAACTTGGAGTGCGCACACCTCTGTAGTTGTGTCTTAGGATCAAATTCAGCTTTCAGTCAAGACTGACATGGTAGGTAGACTTTTTGAACTCACTTTGGTAGAGTGGCTTAAAAAAGGCAGAGGTTGCTTCTTGAAAGATCACACCTGGTGGTGGGGGTAGCAGCTGGTGGATTATTGCTGTGCTAGAGAGCACAAGGTGAATAACAACCGAGGTAAAGTCTGAGCATCTGTAAGTGCCAGACTTGGTCCAACAGCCCCCTAAGTCAAAAGTACTCAGGCTAGCAGTGCTCTGTGTGGTCCACTTAGTGCATAAAGCGGGGAGAGAAGCCAATCAGCCTTGGATTCACCTGCCTGTAAAAAAAAACTTTCCACAGCTGGCCCTGGGAGATCCAAGATGAACATAGGGATGTCTAGGAGCAAACTGAAGTCAAAAGATGCGTTTTCATTTTATTTTGCTATTGAATCCTCTCCCACACATTGTTCCTCCTCCCTCTGCCTATCTCTCTCCCCTTAGCCCAAATCCCCAAGGATGGCAGTGCTGCCCTGCTCTCCCCGTGGGCACAGTGGCAGCCAGCAAGCTCTCCAGCTGGGGCAAGATTATTCCCTCCTGCATCTCTTTCGCTTCTTGTTGCATAACTGCATTTGGTAACTTGCTTTGCTATGGAGGTGTGCTGCGTCATGGCCTGAGGGGAAAGCTTGAGAAGACTGCTGGGAACTTGGATGACTTTTGCTCCCACCTGAGGATGAGGATGGGAGTCTGGGTAAAAGAGGTCTGTGGTTTTCAGACTGGGGGCATGGGTGAAGTAAGCAGATTAGCCAAGCCCAGGAGTACATCTCCGAGGTGAGCAGCGAGCCTGAGGCAGTTAGATCAGAGTGGCATTATCCATGAGGACTCACAGATGTAGAATTGGAAATGAGCAAGGGTCCAAAGAGAGATTTGGGTTTGTTCATACAGCAGCTGGGACAAAAACTGACAGTGGCACAGCAGCACGTGTAAAACAGCCATCCTTGGGCCAGGCTGATACGGTTTTCCTTTGGGAGGTGTCTTGGTTTCGGCTGCCGCCGGCAACAAAAGTGCCACGTGGCCGCCCCTCCCCCCGCCAGCATGTGGAGGAGAATGAAAAGGAAGAGGTAGAAACCGGTGGGTCGGGATAAGGGCAGTTTAACAGAACAGCAAACAAAGGGAACAGCAACAAACAACGATACAGATAAGGAGAAAACGCAACGACAAACCGCACGACCCAGACAGCCGCTCTCCCGAACAGGACCGGTGTCGCGCCCCCCCCAAGCCGCAAGTCCGTTCCCGCCGCGCCGCGCCCCCCACTGGAACCCAGCGTGACGGCACATGGTATGGAATACCGGGCTCTGTTTGGCCAGGTGGGGTCAGCCCCCACCCCCAGGCTGTGCCCCTTCCTGGAGTCCGGTGAAAATT
>Ga0065711_1037350_pt1 | contig 19923 bp, 14 predicted proteins | sample Hoacrofraction12_FD_59098 | JGI IMG/M metagenome (GOLD analysis project Ga0065711, IMG submission 59098) | Hoatzin crop microbial communities from Cojedes, Venezuela - Epithelial fraction 12 v2 (version 2) | ecosystem: Host-associated > Birds > Digestive system > Esophagus > Crop | place... | reverse complement strand
TTTTTTTTTTTTTTTTTTTTCTTTTTCATTCCCCATCTAGATTAACAACAGCAGCATCTCTTAAACAGCACCACCAAAGCTACATCTCCACACTGGTCACATTCACATACACGTATCATTCAGCCTTTTCCTTCTCTTCTAAAGACGTAAAGGCATAGTAAAGCTAGGTAAGTATCTAAGGTTAAATCTGAACTAAACCTGATAAATGGTCTCAGGACAAATTGTTCATTTTATTTTAAAGCATCAGTTAGATAAAAAGCATCTTAACAGCACCAACAAGGCAAAACACACTGTCAAAGAACACATTTGAAAGGGCCTTATGGTGTACTTTCTAGGCTATCCGGATTGAAAAGGACTTCCTGCCTGTTATTTGGAGGATGAGTAACGGGCAAGAGAAACACAAGTTTCCCTTCTCTTCCACGCCCCATTCATGCCTTACCTGGAGACACTGTTAAGAGATGTAATGGAACTCATTCACTCTCAATGCTCATGCGACTGTGACTGCATGTAAAGACACTTCTTACCATGGTTTAATACTAACAGTTCCTAACCATGCAATTAACAGTTTGAGATTCACATGCAACATTTTACAAACCGGAGGGAAATGAATTATATGTTTAGATATTGTTCTGAGTACATTTGTGACATACGTTGGGTGTTGCATCATTCTTCTTCTCTGGACCTCCATCCTCTGGATCACTTCATGAGGATGTAGCCTCTGTGCTGGTGGTGCTGTTGCAGGGATGTGATGGGATATAGGCTGGTGTGTTGCAGGAAGATGCTGTGGCATTGGAGCGGCTGCATTAGCTAAAGGATGAGTTGGTGGTGGAGGTGGAACAGGATGAGAAGACGCGTGAGAGGAGATTGAAGGATGGAACGGATGCACTGGATGAGGGATAACATAATCTACTTGAGGTGGAGGTTGTGGCTGTGGAGGAGGATTTCCATGAGAGTGAGGACATGCAGAAGCTTGATGGTGAAGAGGTCTGGTCAAAGAAGCATCTGCAATGAAAACATCAGGTGCTTTTACTTTGGTGAGTAACAGGTTTTGAGACTTCAATTTATTTTAAAAAGTATTGTCACACAGGTGCTTCAATATTATTAAACCAGTGTAAACAGTGACAACATGGGAATGCAATTTTAAATTAAACCAATTCCTGCAATATATCCTACAACAAACCCACACTTTCTACAGCCAAAAGTATTCCATTTGCTAATGTTGGTAAAAAGAAACCCCCCCCATTTAAAAAAAAACAAAAAACACAAACCTGAGATGCACGCTGAAAAAGGTATATATGGTGAGATATTTTACTTCCAAGTTTGTCATTTAGTTTTTTTAAAAATTCAGTCTCCCCCCACGAGTCCACTATTTTATAGAGGCAATAAAATCCCCCAAAAGAAAGCACAATCAAGCAAACGAGTTGACTCTCTGAGCTTGCTCAAGCAGAACTCATTGGGGAATGGACCAAGGAAAAAGAAATAAAAAGGCATTGCTAAAATACAAAGAGGATGAAAAACATTTTCACTGTAAATACAGTTTTTAAACTCTGAATGTTATTAAGGTCACTCAAAAGAAAATATTTTAACTTCACCTTGATCCTGTTCAAATCCTCTATACAAGCTGAAATGTTTAAATACATTTCTTAACATGTGGTTTGCTAGGCCAGTTCTAAGATCAAAGCAAGCAGATAGTAGTAAAGAGTTTTCATATGTTGTCAGGGAAGCTGTTTTCTTGTTTGTTTGGTTCCCCCCCACCGGGTACCCAGTATTTATCAGTACTTACAAGGAGAATGCATATAATGCCGACAGGAAGAGAGCGATGCCTGAGGAGGAGGCTGAGGCTGCGGCTGCGCAACCATACTGGATCCATATCCGTCTATTGTTATTGACTGGCTTGGGCCAGCACCAGCCTGATGCCCATAAATTGCAGTTCGAGATGAAGAGCCAGGACAGCAGGGGTCAAAAGCAGATGTTCCATGAAAAGCACCACTTCCATGACTTCTTATACCACTGCTGCTTAAGTCTACTGGCAATGCCTGCTGCGTAAACAAAATATCTTTTTTTCAAGCAATTCTTCAGACATTGAAAACAAAGTCACCCTCACACATAATGTGATAAAAATAAAAATAAATACACAAGCAACTGGGATCCAAATTTTTAAGTTTTAAGGCTTGACTTTGGAACATTTAGGTATTGTTAATATTTCTTATTTTTAAGTTCTTGAATCTGGTGACAGAGACTAAATTCACTACACCAGATTGTGTAAAAAACCCCAAAACCCCTATGATGGATAAATCAGTGAGTATATGGGAGCTACATGCATTGAAATATTTGGAGGCAAAAAACCAGTTGTTAGCGTTTTCAGTTGTGCCTACTGCATTACACTTAAAACAGAAACCAGACTGATAGCTCTGCATGTTGTAAATTAGGTTTGCACAGTATTGTTCTTTCTTATAACCATACTGTTTTAGAGCCGTAACTTTAGTTACTTCGCCTTAAAACGCAATGCTTTCAGAGGAGCAACTCTTTCATACACACATTAGACTTGATTTTTTCTTCCCTTAAAGCAGCTCAATTATTTGGATTGCAAAACTGCTATGATCGGCAGAGTAGATTTCAAGATATTTATGTTTGGTTTGCTTAAACAGCCACTATCATCTTACTCTCATCAAGAGGATGATAGCTGTCAATGACTACTTGTTGGATTATGACTTTCTGTAAAATTTCAATTTTTTGTGTCCATATATTATAGCTCTAATTTTCCTTTTTCGTTCCCTTCTATAATGCCTGCTACGGAACAAGAGAATAATCCACAATTCAGCATCCTGTGCTATTCTCTCATATCCATAACAACTTGAAATCGCAGAGAGAGTCACAAGAATTGAACATGCCTGGTCATGGTAACTGGTGCCAGAACTGCTGCTTGCTCCACAAGGTGCAGGCACTGGAGGAGGCCTTTCAACAGGGCAGCTGGAGTCACTGAATGAAGGAGATAGCGGAACAGCTGGGTGAGGGTTGTGGTGGTGGTGGTGGTGATGTTGAAAGTGGTGGCCATGCTGCTGGAAGCAGCTTGTATGCGGGTGCCCCAGCGCATGATGAGTCTGTGAAGGTCCTCCACAAGGAGAATGCTGAGGGCAGCACGATGGTAACCTTGGCATGGCTGGAGGGCCAGTTTCCAGTGTTGTATTAGATGCAGTTCTTCTTACATCATCTTGAAGATAAACAAATATCGAAGTGAAAGAAATTAGCAAAACTTATCACCATAAAGCAGTGTCTTAAATAAAAAAAAAAGTACTTCCCAATTAAGTAATTAACTGATTGAAAAAGAGATCTAGACTAAAATGAAACAAAACTGGATACAAAAGATTTAGCTATGCCTGCCAAGTGAACCAAAACTCAGTAGTTCAGGTGGATGTACTCATGGGAGTTACTACAGGACGTGATCTGACACTTGCCTTACTCCACTAATTTAAGACATGTTATCAGTAGGCAAAGCAGGAAAGATTGTGCCTGTGGTCAGTGCACAGAGACCTCAAACTCTTGTGCAACTGTGGTCAGCTCAGGTTTTTTGTACCTCATCTGACTTGCAGACAGGGGCAAAGCACCCATGTTTCAGAAACATCATGCATGCTACCTGTATACACAGCTCTATTATAGGTCAGCATCTATACAGATCTGCATAAATGTGCTTCCAGAGAAGTAATTTACAGGGGGAGGTTCTAGGGATCTATATACATCCTTCACTTCCTTACAACAGACATTAAAAAAATCCCACCCCTGTAACACACTACAGTGGAAGACTTAATTCCCTGTGAACTTCATTCTACCTCCTCAAAAAGCAAGGATGTGGTTCATTAAGTATAACCAAATCAGTCCAACAGGCAAAAGCAGAAGGCTCCAGCACAACCTCCTTCATCTTTGGGGAGAAATCAATGATCTTTTTCATAATCCTGTCTTCTCACTTTTTACTGTTATGTTCAGTACTAAAAGTTCACATGCTGTTTTAATCTGGAGAATGTTGATTAACTTCCTTTGTACTAGGAGGCAACGTAACAATTTAGAAAGCTCTCTTATTCGGTACCTCCAGCTGAAGTGCCAGCAGTGCCGCCACTGGGAAGACTGGAAGTTGTCTCTGGTGCTGCAGAGGGCTGGCTGTTGGAGATGTTTGGAGCTGCATCAGAGGCCTGCTCTGAGGTAGATGTACTAGAACTGTTACTGGAAGCAGAACTCACGACCTGCGGCTCCACTCTAGCTGATGTGGTTGGCACAACGGTCGGCTCTAGCGAAAGAAAAAAGCTTTCATGTTCTTTAAGCTTTAAAAGCTGCTGGGTTTTTTTTATTGTCGTTGCTGGTTTTTAATTATTTTACAATAAACTCTCAATTATGGTCTTGCCATATGCTAAGAAAGTCAGAATAAAAAAGCCTGACAGGTATAAAATACAAAAGTTAATTCTGTTTCACTTGAGTGTGTGTGGGGAAGAAATTATGTTATTTTCTTTTTTTTAAAAATCAACTCAAATTTTAAGAATTAATATAAAATCAATTCCCAACCAAATCTAACCTATCAAGTTTTATTTATTTACTGAACATAATGCTACTAGAAAGGAAATTAAATTACTTTGGTACTTTAGTATGAAAACACTTACTGCAATCTTTCATAAATCTACAGGCAAATTACTCTATGGTTAATGCTTACAAAGTGTAGAAAAACTTTTAGATAACTAACCAAGATCAGCATAGTAGCATCTAAATTATCAGTACTACTTTACAAACTTCAGTTATTCTAGATGTATAGCACTAAAGGCTACAGCATGATAAACTTGGTTTCTAGTCTCAATACACACTAAAAGCAGATTTATTACATCAGTATTTGAGAATTCTGTTAGAAGTACATACGTGTTCATTTTGCATATTGTAAAGGTAAGTCAGCAATATATTTAATTGGATCCAGTGAAATACACCAAACACTTCATAAATCTTGTTCTCTACTACACAATTGTAAACAGACTTGGTGGCATAATTAAAATTTAGTTTTAAAAAAGTCTGCTTTTGACTGTAAGTTTGAAATTTCTAATTTCTGGGAAGGCAATGACATGACTAGAAATATGAGATACCATAAAAGTGAAAATCATCAGAAACAGCTCAGGGGGGTTTTTTTAGTAAAAATGTCTGCATGGATATCAGGAGGAAAAAAAAGCATCAAGACACTTCAAATACTTCTCTTACACAAAGTCTCAAAATAAAATATGACTAGTTTTGATTCAAGATTTCGCTCTATATCTAGTAAGTATATCAGCAACTCAGTGAGCAAGGGAATAAATGTATCTCCCTTCTTGCAAGTCTTCCAGCTCATCACATTAAAAAACCATGAACTGATACCTATATTTAAATTCCTTTGGATTTTAATGTGGCATTTCAATATACTAATTTTATTTAAAGCAAAGCATTCTGGGAGAAATGCATTCATGTTTCAATTCAGAAAAAAACAGCAACTACATAGGACACGTATAGCCTAACACTGATATTTGATCACACAGTGCTCAAGATTGGATGCTAATACATTCTGAAAGCAATCCTGCAGTCAGTTCTCAACTCTACCAGCCTCCATCACCCTGCTAGCCTGTTACTGTTTTGACTCACCATCAGCAATACAGATGGTTCCGTTTCTCCCCCCCAAAACCAGTAAAAGCCAGTGGGCTTGGCCAATCTCAAACTCCTAGCTAAGAGAAACTTAATTTCAACACACTTCACAGAGATTAATCCACCAGGACAGATGGAGATATGATCCTTATGCTGATGGAAGTAGCTAGCAAAGTTTTAAGACCAGTATCTTTGTGGACATCAGTGAAGTTATGATAAAGTGCGTAGCTGCCTTGTAACAGTGTTAATTCAGAATTTTTACCATTTTACACTAGCTCGTTTGTGAAATTTGATGCCTAACCCCCAAAACAATATTCCTGAAATCCTGGAAGACTCCTCTTAGAAAGGTATTTCCTCTGGTGGGGGAGAGCTAGTCTTACATATACGCATTATAGAAGTAAAAGTTCATTCAGCAGTAATCTTTCTTACAAGAATTTGGTTCTTGAATTTAAGACTAAATTCTGTAATTTGAGTTTAAAAGAGTAAATTAAAGCAATAGATGCCTACTACCCTTCAATGATAGAGCTGTTCAGATATTTCACAGTAAATCCACAAAGGAAACAATCTGTAAATCAACCCATCCTCCATCCTAAAAACCATCAAACAACCAAAAACAATTCCAAACCCTTCCAACTCTCCAACCCAGCCCAAAAAAACAAGACAACTTGAAGAATAAGATATTGCGAGATACTACGTTGTGCTGCACTCAGGGACGTAACCACAATGGGAAAAAAACTTCCGTTAAACATTAAAAGCAGCATACACCCAAGAAATCCCCAGAACCACCACCACCACCACTAAAAATAAACCTGCAAAAATGTACATGAGCTTTAGTTTTTCCCTTCCCTCAACTTCTGACAATACGTGGAAGTTGCTCTTACGATTTTCAGCAGGAATACACTTCGTAAGTGCCAGCAGGTTTTAATGGTAGGAAACAATCAAAGGTTACAGCTTCAGAAACCTAACATACTTCACTAGTTTGGGGTTGTGGGTTTTTGGTGGTTTTGGTTTGCATAGTGTTTTTTTCTAATTATTTTTTTCACCAAGGCCTGAAAGAACAGTAACTATTCCAAAGCATAAGCAGTGATAGATTTTCTTTTTATAGTGTTGTACGGAAGTAAGCGCATGTTTTTAAAGCAGTAGTTCCAACCTGTTCTATAATTTCTGCCTGCTGAGTCAGCCCTCAGACACACACCCAAGTCTGTTTTGGAAGAAAAACTAGATCTAGTAGACCCACTGGGAGTGGCTAAACTTTTAATTTTAAAGGGAAGGCCACAAGAGGTTTTTCTGACAGGCTTGGAAATTAATTTGTTCAGAATTTAGACTTCTTCACAGAATGGTATGTTATAACTGATGCAATCAATTCCACTCCCCTTACACTGATCATCCTGCTTCAGAAAAAAGAAGAGATTTCTCAGACCAATGCAACTTACCATCTTCATCCACTGTAAGGTCCACTACTTCAGCTGCATTCTGTCTCAGTGGCTGTATGACTGTGGAAATCCTACTGCGGTTCCGCTGCTCTTGAGGTCGTGCAGCCTGAGAACTAGAGCTCTGCCCCCAGTGTGATCTTGTGTGTCCAAGTGTTGAACGAGACCTTGAAACAGTTAACACCTTAAGTACTGACCTAAATTTTGCCGTTACTACATTTTTCTCCCCACTATTTGAGAACCTACTTGAGGTATTTTTTTTTACTATTAGAAAAGCATTTTGTTTTGTTGAAATACCCCACTACTCAGCACTCGCTACATGTGTACTTACAAACATTACTGCACCCATTACCAGATAACATAATGGGAAATACCAACACGTAGAGTTTGAAGGTCTTTAAACCATGCTCCTACGAAATACATATAGATAACTTACAAAAATTAACTGTGAAACCCTACAACCACAGTCAGGCAGCAATTATATCTGGTGTTACGTTTTAACTTTGTTAACAATAAACAAAGAGTCTCAAAATTCTGTACTATTCCTATGCTGTCTGAAACAGATCTCTGAATGATGACAGAAGTGTAGAGACAAAAATTTGTAAACATTAAGTTCTTTTGCATGTTAACTTTAGACAGAATATTCTCAGAGGATGATTTCTATACTTTAATTTACATTTCTAAAATGTCCTAAAAGTGTGAAATCTCTGGACTTTTCTCTGTTGTATATTATCTTCCCCCCTCCCCCCCCAAGAACAAACACAGCTTTGTGTAACAATTAAACTTAAATGAAATGTGGCTTGAGGAGAGGAAATCATAAGCCTGTAACCACATCTACGGAAAAAGAGGGTTTTACCTCTGTAGTATAACACTTAGCACCCATTTTATTCAATTTAGGCATACAAACCCAAACACTCAATGATGCTTTTGAGTTTCAGTTAAGAGGATACTGTCCTCAATTAAGCGAAGACTATTTTTACAGTATTGTATTTACCAGTTCATTCTGAAAAACCTTTGACTCTCCAGTGTTTACAGAAATCAAGTGGTTCTTATTTTCCACTTTGGAAAAACAATGTACTCAGACTTCAGAAATTCAGAAGAGGAAAATGTGAAGAAAAGGGAATGACCTCACTAAAAACAAAACCCACTGCATAAATCACCATGGAGCTCAGTCTACATTTCTGTTCTGCCTGTACTCCCTTCACTCCTATCTGTGTAACTCAGTGACAAAGATCACTGTTACTTTCCTGTAGTGCAAAAAATGTGCTTGCTGCAGTCTTGTCAACTGTCTTACACTTCAATTCCACCTCCGCACTCATGGTAATTCAAAGATTGGGTTGGTTCAAAAAGGCACATTTTCTTTAAAGTTTAGATTTACATAATGTCCAGATTTATTTGTGTGTGCCCTACTACATACAGAATCAAACTTACTTCCCAAGCCCCTTTAAAAAATTTGCTATTACTCTCTGGTGACCCAAGGTGCACATTCATAATACAAGGAGAGTTTAAGGTCTCACCTCCTACTTGATCTTCCCCTCCCCTTCAGTTAACCAAGGGTTAAGGTTCATGGGAGCACCTTGGGTTTGGTAGTAAAGGAGAGGATAAATTAGCTGTGGAAGGGTATGCAGGATTGTCAGTGTTTACTTCTCTTACAGGAACTCCAGCTTCATATCAAAACCAGTGCAGTACTCACCACACCCATATTTTTTGTTTTTCAATGCAAGCTGTAAATTCAACAGTAAGAGATTTCTTTGGATTTTTCTGAAATTACCAACAAATATGTTAGCTATATGGTGCTCTGTATATCAGTCTGTGGATGTATGCCGTTGCTGATGCAGTTTTGGCTGTAGCACTGCAGGGGTAAGGGAAAAAAGCAGTAATTTTGTTTTCAAGTCTTTTATGGCTACTACACAAAACATTGATGCTAGGAAGAGAGTAAACTATTTTTTAAAAGCATCTTATCTGTCTTTAATTATATTTGAATTAATGGTCTGTAAGCACAATCACTTTCATCTAGCCCAATTTTTTACCATTTAAAGCTTTACATGCTAGTTATAAGAGGCTAAAGCATTAACTTGATCTAGCTCTTTTCAGGCATACATGTTGTTTCACAAGTTTAATGACTCGTCTCAACAAATACTTTCATGTGGATAAATAAACTATTTCTAGAAACATGCTTCTAATCATCTCAAGACAGCACCTGTTGATTCTGCAGCTTTTGTTTTGTTTTGAACAGATGGAAATATAAAGAAAAATACTGTTGAAGAAATGAATTCTTAAAATGCTGATTTCTCATCTCTCCCCACTTCCTCTTTGCTATCAATTCGGGCTGCATATTTTTGAGAGTATGACACCTTTGGTGTGTCAGAGTTTAACAAAAAATTCAGTTAGTTCCAAGTGTTCATGAAATCTACACTACGCACACATTTGTCTTAAACATAAAATTGGTTTGTTCAATGTGGTATCTATTCCACTAAAAGCGAATTTTGCAGGAAAACTTGTCTGTTATTTTAAATTTAAAATTACATCAGTGAAAGCATTAACTGATGAAGAACAGATGGAATGTTTTCATAATTTACTGCCTATTGTTATTTTGTCATTATTTTATAAAAAATTGGATAGTCATTCCTCATTTTGTCTTTCTGTTCACAGATACGAAAACATACGTAATAGGTAGCCAGATCCAAGAGTCCCACGCACATCACAGTTTCAAGTTTTCCTCTTCAAGGAACTCACTTTACTAGATCCTGCAAAATCTGACAAATGTGGAACAAAACTCCCAGAAAGGCATGGAAGAACAGGAAAGCACAGACACCAGCAGCTTCTAAAAGGTAGCATACTTTCCTCAGAAATGTTTAGCTAATATCTAGATAGTCAGCTCAGCCTAAACTTGCTCTCTCTAGGATCTTGCTGTACAGTTTCACTTCCGCAAAATTCTGCCCATCAGTCGCACTAACTACAACCACCTCAACAATTCCAGATTAGTTGAATTGTCAAGCTTTGGAAAAGCTGTGGTTTGGGTTTTTTTGTTTGTTTCTTTGTTGGGGGTTTTGGGTTTTTTTTCTTTGTGTTTTTAAATTATTTTTCCTTTTTAAATCAAAAATGCATACTATGCATCCTGATTATAATTTCTGTGACATTACCTTATGGACTTCTAATGATACAGAGCCTTGTAACAAACTTAGGAGTCAAGTAAAATTGTATTAATACAGAGATGCAAGTCTCACCTGTAGCTTTCACCAACTGTGACAATCTCCACTTCACTATCTGTTGAGGTAACATTTATTTCTTCATTAGCAGTGACCTGGGGAGTGGAGGATGCTTCAATCACCACAACATCTTCATCAGTATTTCCTGATGAGGAAAAAGGAAGAAGAAAGTTTTTATACTTCATCTATCTCAGGAGCTGTCATTATAAGAGACTATTTTTTCCTAGACTTAAAATACATGTAGGTAGAGAATTTCATGGTGTATGTCAAAACTTCAGGTGCAACTGCCAAACATATGGCCTAATTCTTAAAGGTAGCAACTCTGCTGTAAATATTGAAGCAAAAAATGGAAGGAGACAGAATATGGTGGGGGGGGTTACATATGCAAGCTTATATTCTATTGTGTACTGGAAGCAATTATGGTGAATTTCATTAGTTGTAACACAAACAAAATTCAATCATTTAATAGAAAAACTAAATAAACTTTCAATCTAAGAAGCAGTGGTGCTTTGTTGTCATTAATAGCGGGGTTTTCTTTAAAGAGCTTCCTTGCACAAAACTGTCTTAGCTGCTTCTCAGACAAAACCAGCTAGCCAAGCAGCTGGTGAAAGGTTAGTTAGGGAAAAAAAAACAACTACCGTTCCCCTATCTCTGTGCTTCTAAACACACGCTCCTCTGAATTACAGTAAGTTTGAGAGCACTCCTGGGAGTCCGCATGTCCTCAGGCTCAATATTTACTGAAATTTAGGACAGCTGCAAAAGCAGGAAGAGTTGGGCTTAAGTATGATCTCATTGCTTCTGAAAATAAATAGCACCTCCTTGAGGACAAAATCATATGCCATGTAATTCCAGTGTGCATCTCTACCTGAATTCTGACACAAGCTTATCTCATGAAAGCCAAAGGGAATTCTCAGCTGAATATCTACACAATTCAGGTACTCACCTTTGTCATGGTTTGAGAGCTCATTTTACTTTGGGGTTGGACTAGATGACACACAGAGGTCCCTTCCAACCCCTAACATTCTGTGATTCTGTGTAATCCTTTTCCTTAAGCAAATCTTTATTCAAGATGTGATTTTACAGACTACATGAGACAGACTGTAGAAACCATCAGAATCGTTACTGGGTGAACAGTAACGAACAAAATAATAGATGAAATAATAAAGAAAACCTTTAAGAAAATAGTCAAAGCTGCTGTAAGTAGGATATAGCGTAGATACAGCTCAACCATATGCTATCTCCTACTGCTTATGTTTTCTAACAGCACCCTCTCAAGTCAAAAGCACAAAGCGATTGGGTTTTCATCCCATGAACTGCTTTCCTATACAAGGAGCCAATACTACACACTTTCTTCAAAATGAAGCACAAAACCAACTCCTCTAAACTATGTAAATATTTGTAAGGTATTTAGTAAGACTATATTCCTAGGAAAAAACTATGAATATAAGTTAGTCATACGCAACTTTGTACTCCCTTTTAAACAAGAAGAGCTTTCAAGTGAGTTCTATGAGAAGCACACCAAGGTGAAAAATACATGAAAGTGAAATTTGTTTATTTTAAGAACATTGCAGTAGCTTGGAGAACAGTATATACAAATTAGACAATGGGCCACTACAAACTGGTTTCATCACATTTATCTGAACAATAAAAAGCTAAATAGCAAGACATCAGTAACACAAGCAACACCAAAGTAATGTTCACAGTCCTCCTTAGCTTTTACATAGTCAGACACTAGTCATAAAGCCAGTAACACTAACTGGTATGAAGCCAAGATCTTTCACTGTCAACAGGATTTACTGTTTCTTCTTTGCCTCTCCTCACACATTACTACAAGGAAGAGAACACAGTTTTTGAAACATCACAAACAAAACCACACCAGTTCATCCTGATTCAGACACGCTCCCACAAAGCAGAGCAAACAATAGTGTTGAAACAAAGAAAAGTCTCTGAAATAATCTGTCAAAATGAGGTCTCAGAGGACAGCCTCCTTGACAGGCCGACAGGAATACAGGGTGCCTGCAGCTCACAAGCAGCAATGCAGCTATCAAAGAGAGTCCCCTGAAACTTCAGCAAGCCCATATATAAAGCATTAGCATTACAGCATTTCATTTACAAGGTGATTTATAATGAAAACTGTACTGATACTAAAGAATTAGTGAAATTTAAGATGTCTTTCTGAATTTTCTGCAGTATCAAAGCAGCGGGGGGAAAGGGGGAGGTTCTCTGCCAAATGCGCTTAAAATTCAAGTCTGCTGGTTTAAACTACTCCAAGCCTAATCCTAGCAAAGCCATGATGTTTTGCAGGTCCACATAATGTAACTTTGCAGGTTAAGTTAGTGTCTGAAGGTATGTCGGTTGGCGTAGTTCAAGATGGTTGACTTGAATTTTAAGAGAGTGCACAATGCTGTAAAGCAGAAGGAAACTTTCTTTAGTGAGGTGACTGACATGCAGAAATAAAACACATGGATTTTCAGAGGTTTTGCTATATTGTTTCCAACCATATTTGCTCAAGACAATTTTGAGGCACTTGCAAGCCTCAAATATTTAACATATATATAATAGGAGCCACCTCATGAATCCAAGGCTACACATTAGCAGTAAGCTGTTGAACATATCTTTAAGGTGTCTGCTTCTTCAGATCCACATGGGAATATACTTGGTATATATACACACACCTGTAAAATGAATTTCTTAGGAAGGGCATAAACTCAGAATTTAATATTTCAGCAAACCCCAGTTCTAAAGTACTGCACAATTTACAAAACATACCAGCAGCCAAGGAAAAAACCCACAACAAAACAAACAAACAATCCAAATCCAGAAACATACCAGATCACAAAATACTTGCACATGTTCCTCAGTATTACTTTTCACCCTGTGGTCCACTACACAAGATGTTTTTATATAGTCCACCATAACAAGGTATACTTTATTTATTTGCCTTTATGCACATACCAGTCACTGACTAGTCATCTTCTGTCTGGAATGAACTCCGAGCAAATTTGATCTTACTTAAAGTATAAGTATGAATACCTTACCAATGTATCATCTAAATGATTCACCTGGTAAGAGAACAGCTCAATCTGTATAATGACAGTGCTACTATACTAATCCTATACTCCTTGAAAGTAATCTCCCTTCAAGCAGAAAAGTCACTGGGCTGTTGGCAGCAAAATAGTTATGCAGATCTAGGAGAGGTATTTTGTACTACTTTCAGCATAATACCTATGGCTATAAAACAAACAGAAAACTATCTTCCTGCAGGTATGCACTACTACTCTCTGACATCTCCCGAGTAACAAAACGCAGCAAGCAAATTATATTCTAGTTGTTTGTGACTAAATTAGCCTTCAGGCTACCACTGAAAGACTCATTCTACATTTCAAATGAGCTGGCTAAACCAAAAACCTTTACTGAAAACACGAGCAAGAATTTTATTAGTTTGTACTGAATTTTGTTTCTTCTCTACTCACATCCATGAATATTTTATAGTGGATGCAAACCACCAAATTTTAGTTTGCAAGTTGTGCATATCCTTACAATTCAGACCCATCAACAGCAGTTAGTAATCAGGTTTTGTATATAACTAATAATCAGTAACTTCTTCACAGAAGCTTCTCCCCTCTCTTTTAAAAGCCTAGTTTATGATAGAAACTTAGTGCTTAGCCAGCCTAAGGGAAGGGATAAACTACGCTGGCTTGAATCCAAATCTGAACATGCTCAAAATTATAATCATCCCTTAAAAAACAGAACACTCCCTCCTCCAGGCCCTACATCACAAAGACAGTAAATTTCTCAGAATAAAGTATTTTATTAAGCAAAATATAACTTTTGAAATAATATAATACCGTGTAGTCCAATATTCAAATCAGTAAATGAGGATGTTATTTCCCTAGAAAGTTGTAAGATTATTTCAGAACTACAGCTGTTAGGTCCTGTTGACAGACCACATGCAGTTCTGGGAAGCAAGTTTTAGAATCAAATACTTTAATAATCCAGAATTCATAAGCAAGAGACTAAGTTTTGTACAGTATAACATGTATAATATGTATAATTATACCATTACTTAACTCGGAAAGATCATTACATAATTCAAGAGATTGATCAATCACTATCAGCACAAGTACCCCACCAAGAACATAAATAACACTGGTATAACATCCAAATTTATGTTTGGATGATTGTTGTCCTGCCTGGAGGCTATCTTACATCTACTGTGCTATTAATATGGAGTTTAACTAGTAAATATTACATGTAAGATAGTGAAGGAGTTTTACAATACACAATTTCAAATGAGACAGTCTGACCAAGCCATAAGTGAAAACAGAAGAGATTTAAAATAAGCAGTCAAGTTCCAGTGACAGATGACTTATTTTGAGTTCCAAGCTTTCACTGGATTAGACCAAGGGTCTGCCGAGGCCCTTGTTATCTCTGCCAGCTTCAACAGGCAAAACTATGTGGTCAGAGTAGAAAATCCAGGCTACAACTAACTGAAACCTCTCAGACCACCCAGCATCCACAACAATGCCACAGATGTCAGCAAGCACTTTCTTAGCCGTTTGTGAGCAATGAATAGACGTTAGTAAGTGCATCTAAACCCTTTCTGAACTTGCTGGTACTACATGCCTCTACAGCACCTTGTGCTGGTGAGTGCAAGATAATTACCTGGATAGTAGTTCAGCTTGAAATGATAATACCCTACTTGTGCTAACGAGTACTCGCCCTCAACTTTCAAACTTCTTAAACTAGGTGTGACTGGCACCCCCTGCTCCCGACCCCTGGTAATACAGTTAGTGTAACTAATGCCATTTTACGAAGCAAGCTGCAATTCTCTGTGACCAAGCAGGTCACATGCTTGTTCCCTCTCCCCACATTCTCAGGCTCTGAAGGTCCTGTGAACCAAGTAGACAAACCAGATTTCTTCTTCCCCTCCCTATCAGCCTCAAGATTCCTGGGCGCCAGGATGATTACTCCCTTCCTTGCTGGCCTTGAAGGTCCCAGGCACCCGGCCAACCAGGTGGTGTTGATGACCCCACATAGTACAGGGAAGAGTAACAGCAGACAGTGCACTGTCTATAAAACCAAGCAGTTCGAAGCCATGAGTGGGAACCTGGACCAGAACTGCTGCTGAGCAGTGAGACCTGTGACCCAGGAGTGGCCAGGAACGCCCCCACCATTGTCTGATTCCTCTGAGGACTGAGTGAGTAACTCCTATTCTCTTACACGGTTTTTGAGTCTAGATTATGGTTGTTACATTGACACAGCAAACCACATATTAAGATTTGACCTGATGTGCAGAGGGTCCAGGTGATTAGAAACTATAAGTTAAATTGTATTATAAATTCTGTATTACGCTACTTACAGATTGCACTGTATTGATTCTGCCTGTAGAAATCCTGTGCCGTTGCAATAATAAATTCTGTGCTATACTAATTGTAATATCCTGCTAAGAAAATAAAGCTTTAATTGTAACTACAACTTGGTGCTATCATCATTTTGCCAAGGATCCCTAAAAGAACCTGCCTGTCCCCTTAGTGTCGGCTGACCCAAGGTTAGAAGACAGCAGTTTTCCTGTACCTGAGACTTACTTGGAACAACTTTCCAGTAGCTGTGCATGATGGGAGAAGTTTTCAAAAACATACAAATTGCTTAGGAGTCTGCACCCTGGTGGAAAAGACAGTCAACAAGCAGAATATAGGGGATCTTGTCCAACTGTGAGCCATGTTAATACAGACTGATCCAAAACTCTACTGACTGTTCTTAACCAGGCACGTAAGCCTTAGTCCTACCAGCAATGCTACAACAAGCCAATTCTACAAGTAGCACCTTTTCAGCACAGAAAGCTGCAGCAGCTACAGGGAAGTGAATTCCACGCTAACTTTTATTACTATGGCTATTTAAAGCTCCAGTTCACAGCAGACAGATACAGCAACTATGGTTCATGTTGACTGCTCACAAAGCCAGGTGCTTCTTTCCTTACCACTGTCCAGTGCTTCCCCAAGCCCTCTCTCCTAAGAGGCACAGTAGAAAGGATATGCATTCAGTTTCCTTGTCCACTAATGCTATTGAGATAAAAGCTCTGAATTATGAGCTGCATCAGTCACTGTGATAAAAGGAGTGCATGCTGTAATTTTAGAAGGGATTAGGTAACTGAAAAATAACCACCTCTAACAACAGGCAGCTCGTTTCCATGTAACGCATGTTTACCTTGAACCTGTTAAAATAATCTAAATATGAAGTGGTATACGTTTAACATTTTCAGAAGCCTCTGGCTTTTAAACTATCGAATGTCTATATTCAACATTTTTGGGAGACAGACAACAAGTATGTTAGAGGACTCAGTCTTATCATTATAAGCAGCTTCGAACAAAGACTGGAGCAGCTTCTCACCAGCATTACATTCTAAGGAAAGAGGCAAGGTCTGTCTAGCACTAGCTGCTTAAAAATATAAAGTAACATGTCAGACCCTGAAGGAATTTTAAGTGCTGTTAGATGAATAGTTTATGACAATGCAAAATTCTACCCAACTTTTTTTTATAACAACATTTTCCCCTTTCCCAGGGTTCGGCTTTACTGCCAAATCTGAGTATGTGAGGCTAAACATTTCTTCAAATTTTAGCTTTTGCTAGATTTCCCTCCACAGATTGTCTGTCTCCAAATGGCACCCCCAGCCCTTTAAATCCAAGCTGAAAATCAAATACCTGTACAGGCATAGCAGAAAATTTGCATTACAATGCTACAGAGACCCAATTACAGTCAAAGCTGAAAATTTGACACCTTTGACAAGGAAAGTCAAAAGAGGATTATCTCTATTGGTGCGTATACAGATCCTCCAAGGGTTAGAGAAAAGTTTCTGAGCTACCAAAACAAAGCACAGAATCAAAATTCGCATTTCACAGCAAAAATGTTGCTGCTTGCAGTCATTTTAACTGTAAGCCCAGTATTTCAATTAAAACAAACCGATCAACATTTCGATTAGAATATATACTGTAACTGCATCGTTAAATTATGCAGAGTTGCTTTTACATTGTCCTTATGCCCCTAACTCTCCTCCATCTCCTGAACAAGCTTTATCTGGTCATCCCAGATTTAATGAGGACAACTGCCCTTTATGGCAAACAGTCAGTAAAACAATATAATCCATTCCCAGGTGTTAGGATTTTGTTCCTGTTCAATACTGTCCCACTCCCAAAGCACAAAGGTCCACGAGAATAGCTGAAGCCTTGATAGAAAAAGGAGGAAAAAGCCTATATAGTGTTGTTCAGTTTTTTTTTTTATAAAGGTTTTGTAACAGGTTTTGTTAAAAAAACCCAAAAAACAAAATAAACCAAACACTTCCCCCCCTCCATTCATATAATTTTCCAAAAACAGCCAAGTTAGTTTTATTAACTATAAGAGCTAACCTACTAAACACTTCTTCGCTTAAAAAGATCTGTTACTTTAATTTCTCACAATAAGCAGAAAAAAACATTTTCCAGAACGGCATATACTAATTTTACCGGTTCTTTAAATGCACTGTACCTTTAGATACACATCAACATTCAAAGAAATATTTTGTGACATATCCTTAACACAAATTGCTATTAAGCAGGCTACAAAACCAATCACATCACTTTGATGCCTGCTTATTAAAAATGCAGTTATTACCCCATCTTTTAAAACTGTATTTTCTCATTATTCTCCTTTCTTAAGTCTGTCCTCTAGTACTTCTACATATATGCTGCAGGCCTCATTCTTAGCAGTTCTTTGTCCTTCAGCATATTCTGTAATTTCAGCAGATGCATATGAAACACACATCTGCCAATCTAGAGCAAAAAAATTCTTCCCTAACATCATCAGGCTAGCATAGCATTACTAGCAATACAACCCTTTCCTCATATAGAAACACTATCATGCTTGCTCACTACACAGAGAAGTTGCATAGCTATTTTCCCAGCTGGCCCCATTTCTGTCCCAATTAACTCAGTAACTAGAAATGACTTACATAACAGCAGAAAGCTACAGAAGGCATTAATTACATTTTTATCTTACTAAAAATAGGACACTTTTATTCAGAAGGTCTGCTCAACTTCCCATTTATCTGCAATGTAAACAAAATGCTCAAAACCTTCCTATCAATATGTATTTCCACTGAAAAAAAACCAACCCCATAGTGTTCATATACTCTAAGCCAGAATTACTTCTCAGGTCACTGCAAGTGTTAGTCCTGAAGTGTAGGCACCATAATACACGCTCTTTAAAACATATTTATATATAAACATGTATTTATATATATTTAAAACATACCTTATTTCAGTTACAACTGACATCAGTATTTTAATCCAAAATTAACTGCAGAGCTAATCGATTTTTCACTCATGAGAATAAACAATTTCTTAAATGAAGTATGCTTTTCAAGTAGTATAAAAATTAAGCCATTGGACAATACACTTACTTTTCCACATAACCAGATGAAACAAATTGCAAGTTCTAGTCTTCCTACTATAAAAATAACATCACACTGAATCACTGAATTATTAGAAGTTACCAGAACAGCTTGAATATTCACTGATCACTACATCAATTTTTAAAGAGATTTCTCTCCAAAATATTCTTTCGAAATGCCTATGGAAAGCCTCACTATGGAAATACTTGTTTTACACTTCAAAGGAAATAAAAGCACAGAAGTGGTATTAATTGAATTTGTGTTAAAAAAGGGCAGTAGGTTTTAACAGTTTAAGTAGAGTAAAACTAAAATTAATTGAAAATTCTCTCTTTAAATACAACTATCACGGTTACAAATAGATGGTCACCTAAGAAGCAATAACCTACATTTTTTCATCCATATACCAGTTTCACCACTGCAATAGTCCTACATCATTTCAGTTACATAAAACTCCATCCTCTCTGAAAATAAGAAGAAACTATTAACTTGGAAACAGAAGTGTTAACACAGAAGTTTCCCAAATTGTTTTTTAATATGAATATATGTATATCCTCATATATTAAATATTTACAAATTATACCCTTCAATATGCTTGAACATGCATGTAAAATGTAACTTTTTTAGCCTTAAAAAATTGCATTTCTGTCCCCACAAATATGCATGAAGATAATTAAGGCTGTGCAATAATTCTTCTGTTTTCGAGTTATTTATGAAACCCTGGCACTGCATAAGTAAGATTTTTTGCATTACAAATTTTACTTCTTGTATTTAATCAGTACATTTAAGAACAATACACAAATTATTTCCTGCTGCAATGGATATCAAGTAATAATCTAGTATTTACAACTCTGCTTCTGATCAAGCATAAATCCTGCTCTAACATGAACACACATACCTCTTTTTTTTTAAATCTGTCCTTGTATTTTAAATCATGTTTTCTTAGAGGAATGATCAGCACAGTCCGAGATACGGTTTGACTGTCTAAAACACATTTGTCACTAGGCAAAACACATGGTTGCACAGATTAACACTATGGTGTGCTCTATGTATTTACTTCCTCATGCTCTCTAAAATAGCAAAATGATAAACAGAAGGCACAACTACAACACTGTGAAGATTACTGGTCCCAGCCTTGGGACTGCCTTTCACTTGGCAAATTTAAGACGAAAGGAAGTCCAAGATAACTGGTAGACAGCAATGACCACCCCCCCCCCCCCCC
>Ga0065711_1037348_pt1 | contig 19924 bp, 8 predicted proteins | sample Hoacrofraction12_FD_59098 | JGI IMG/M metagenome (GOLD analysis project Ga0065711, IMG submission 59098) | Hoatzin crop microbial communities from Cojedes, Venezuela - Epithelial fraction 12 v2 (version 2) | ecosystem: Host-associated > Birds > Digestive system > Esophagus > Crop | place... | reverse complement strand
CATCAGGGCCCATGGATTTGTGGACATCCAGATCACTTAAGCGATCCCTCACACAGTCCTCCTCGACCAAGGGAAAGTCGTCCTCTTTGTAGGCTTCTTCTCTTACCTCCGGGGCCTGGGATTCCTGAGGATTCCTGGGATTCCTGAGGGCCAGTCTTAGCACTGAAGACTGAAGCATTTAAAATTGAACTGTTAAGCCAAAGAAGGATAGTCATTTGAAATCATTAGAAGCAAAGGGCTGTCTTACTTAATTGGACAATATTTCTTGAAAACAGTATTTATTGCAGTCAACCAAGTGCCAGAATCCTTGCTTTTTGGAAATTGCAGAAGTGTCCACTCAGGTGTACACCACTTACAGTGTTAGAGCCACAGGGACTGGGGAAGCCCACTTGGAGTATTTCCAGACAGAGACATTCTACACTTTCAGATGCAGAATTGCCAGAATGAACAGGAAACAGAAGGTGATGATGATTTATTTTACTAGTGATTTTTCCTCTTCCCCACGTATATATTTTTAACACACTACTACATATTTTCAAGGGAAGGCTCCCTTTCCTCCAGCCTCCACACTTTCTCTAGGCCCTCCTTGTCCTCATTAGTTGTAGCTTATTGAAAATGCAGTTGTTTTGCCATGCTATGAAAAACAGAAAGAGAGAAAAAGATATTTTCCTGAAAGACTCCCCATGTCTTTTTTTTCCCAGGCCAGTGACCCCTGGACACAGAACTATCTGTCTAGTAAGACAGCTAAAAGCACTACTGCTCACACGTCCCTCGTGCCATTCCTATTTGCCCACTAAGAAATGACATATATTCTGCCCCTCAAGGGAAGGAAAGACATTCGCAGGTCATAAAATACTCCTGTCACTGCTGGGTGAGGACAGGAGATACTGAATTTTCTAGGAGAAAGGCTAGTTTGGTGGTGAAAGCACTGAAGACTTGGGAGGCAAGGGTTAGGTGCTGGGTCTGAGACAGAGCTGGATCATCTCTTTGTGACTCTGTCCTCTCTGTGGAAAGCAGCAGTATGAATTAAAGGTGTGTGGCCTATGATAGTAAGGAAGACTAAGCAGGTAATCAAAATGCTCTGTTCAGGCTTCATAAACTATGCCAGCACCCCTGCTGCTAAGGTTAAGTTCATTAACAGCTGTGAGGCGCTTGGATGGGGGAAGAGATTTTATCTGCTCATCCAAGAGGGTGTTTTGGGGGTCTTTTTCTCCTGTCACTGCAAAGCATTCACCCATGTCTCTTGGATTTTTTTTTGACACAAACCAGCAGATATCATTAAATTCTTCTTTGTTCAGGAACAAACAATAAACCACGCCAAATTTCAAACCATCTGCAGGTGAAGGGCACTATTCTTTACTCTAGAGATGAGACATTTTTTGAGTGGTGTATCAGTCTGCTTTTTCTTTCCCAAGCCAGTTGTTACTTAGGCCAGCAAAAATCCCGCAGAAGCTGGTAAATGCTGTCTCTCAAAGGGGAGAGATACTGTCCAACACCTTTCCAGAAGCATCTTGGCCTTGTGCCAGTGATTTTTTGCCCTCATGTTCAGAGTTCAATGGGTGATGGCTGGCACAAGGATTGATTTGATGATTTTTCTGGTGGGGTATGTCTGTGTATGTGTGCGTGTATGCATGAACATGTATAACCATGGCGTGCACAAGTGTTACTGCTGGAGTGCTAATATCCACAGCGTACTTGATAGAGTCTGGTTTAGGCGGAGTTTCTTTAAATGGCTGTCAAATCTCTAGAGGTGCCCATAAAGCTCCAAACACCCAAGGGTGTCTGATCTTACTTAAAAGAACCAAAACTTGAATAATTGAATGAATGAATGAATCATTGTTTACTTTTTCAAAATGCTTAAGCGATGTAGGACATATCTATACCTTGCAACAAACTGCCTGAAGACAGTGCTGACCCAGACTGATGGTCCCCACAACACTGAACAGCATTGCATCGCATGGGCTCGGAGACTGAAACACAGGAGCATTTTAGCACTGGGCAAGTCACTTCATCCTCCTGTTAAACTTTCTGAAAAGTGTGGGTAGTACTGTTTACCTACATCACTGCAATGTCAGGAAGAATATTTTTAAAAGCAATTTGAAGACATAAAGCACGAAGACCACATCGGGTATTATAATCACATGTGGAAAGTGCCTCTTGAGCAAAACACACCTTTCTGTAAGGAGGCTACATTTAAATAACATAACCCTATAATTACATTTCATTATCACTAATAGAATAAATAGTTATTTTAGAGCATCTCCTGTCCTGAGGTCTTTCAGAGTCTGTTATATTCCAATTAAAAAAGAAAACAAACTATATTCTATCGGTAAAATGGCAATTCAGTTCCATTGTTATCTCTTGGATGCAAAGAAAAAGACAAAATTCAACAGGATTATCTAATGCCCTAAAACTGGAGAAACTGTCCGCTTTTCCTTCCTAGTATTGACCAGCAGACCGCCCTCAGTTTGCCAAAAATTAAATGCCACAATTTGGCTACACGGCAGTTCATATGTGCTTGTTTCAAGTGTGCTACCTTTTTAGGCATTTTCAAAAGAAAACAGAGGGGAAAATAAGTGGCCACTAATGGAAGAAAACTTTTAAAAAAACATCCTTTTTAATACACAAGAAAAGTGAGCCTTCAAAGCCCATGCATAAGCACCTACATAATTGGCTGGATTTTTAAGAGCACTGAGCTTTCAGCAGTCCCCGGTGAGACCAACAATAGCTTATGGTTGCTCAACCATTTATCACGACTCAACAATTTCCCCCTTGGGCATTATTTACCAACTATGTGATATACAGAAAGCTAAAACATTTGAGACTGTTATTTTTGGTTGGACTTGGATACCCAACTCTATTAAGCTCCCCTAAAACACCCCCAAGTATTTCCATGTGTTTTATTCCTGAATCTTACAGAAAAAAAGCCAGAATTAGTTTAAATGAACACTGCACACTAGGACTCAAATGTCAAAACTGCATCACGATGGTAAAGGTTACATAAAGTAATGATTAATTAGTCTTTTTCCCTAGGTTTTACTAGGATTTTTTTCCAGGGTTTTTCTTGCCTGTCAATAAAAGACAGTAGATGATTGCCTGGCCAAAATATGCATAATTTCCAGCTCTCTAATATCACTGAAAAGCAGGCAGCAGTTCAATTTGCCAGCAATAATTTATTGTGTAGAATCAAAATTCTGCAAGCAACCTCTTCTCATCTGTTACTTTCAACATTTCCCACAGCTATTTGATTTTCTTCCTGGCTTTTTGTGTTAACTGGTCATCTCCTGCCAGATCCCAGCTATCTAAATAATACTCTGCAGCTTGTTCGGTAGTGTTTCTTGCATGCAGAGTGCATTTCACAACAAACAGGACTGCATCTTTCAGTGGGATTACTGAGACAAAACTCTGGAGGACATTTGTCCCAAATCCTCTAAAAAAAATAAAATCAGGAGTTACCCTAGCTTTTTTTAAAACTGAATGTGTTTTAAAAATATGAATATGTGGCCAAAGTTTGCAACATTGCCCAGCTAATAAAAGAGTAAGCGGCTAGCAGGCACTGAAATCTGCTGCTAAAAATGGACGGGAGCCTCCGGTGCCACCCTCAGCCATCTGCCTGTGCCGCGGTGTCGGGGAGCGCTGCGACCGAGGCACCGGGCAGACGGATGCCGCAGCCTGGCAGTGGGGAGCAGCTGCTTCCCACCTCCCCACCCCGACCCCGTTACAAACCACCACCCACGGGGGAGGAGAGCGGTGGAGAGACTAACAACAGCAGCAGCTACTTCTGCAAAAATCTTTCCTCCCTTGAATCCATAATTCCTGCAGGCAAGAGTGGATTTTCTTTCTTTTGTTTTTTTTTTTTTTAAAGACAGCTCCTAGTCTTGTGCTCACTGGAATTTCATAAAGCAGACATCAGTGATTTTATTGGTCTGTTTGCTTAAGCGAGTAGTCTGTCTTAATACATGTTTTTCATGCATTCTTTCCTCTTTCTGAAGATATGAAAGCAAAAGGAAAATATAGTGATAGTTAACATTTGCAAAGACAATTATCACAAATGGACAAGTCAATGCCACACCTTTTGCAGACCGACTTAGATCTTCACTTTTGTGTGCTGCCGACACGACCAGTCTGGAGGGTTCCCTTAACTGAAGCTGACCTATTCTTGAGGTAGTGGTACTAACCATGTTGACAAATAATATAAACACTGTTCAACAGCTTTTTGGCATGGGGCCACGAACTAATCTTCATTTGGTAATTGAAAGCTTATGCGATGGAAAGAAACTCTACGGAAACTGTCAAGACAATAAAAAGTAGTGAAGTATAAACATCTGAGTGTCACCTAAACTAAGTCTCCTTAGAGCAACTGTCATCTGTTGTTTATTCAGCAGTTTCAGCAATAAAAATAAATGAAAGTTACGCATTACACCTGACGAGCAGCTAACCACATGTAAAAGTACAAACAGTGTATGTTCCAAAGCTTGCAACAAGTTAATTCCTTTTTTTGTCACAAAAGCAGCTTCTCTTTGACTTACACAAGGCATTTGCTCAAGGAATGGGCCAGAGAAAACCAAAACATAGGTTCAGTGGATCTGGCAACTCACAGACATTTGCAACAAAAATCACGAGTCTGGATAGAACAGAATGAAAAATAATATGGGACAAACAGTCTGAAAAATTTATCTCACTGTCCCCCTACACAGTGACTCCTCAGAGATAGAGCACACTTGTGTAGCTTTGTTATAATTTCCCATTAACTGTTTCCCCAAACCTCTGGCACACCTGCTCTTTTTCTCTGCAGCATTACCCAAAACTTGTGTATTACAGTAGACTGTGCTGCAGCAACTTAGCTGAAGAAAAAACTGATTCTTGCTCAAACTTTTTCATAGAGGTCAAGGCAAAGATGACAAAGCAGCTATTTGGGAAACAAAAGCAAAGTGAAACAAGCTGTAGTTTCAGCAAGACGACTGGAAGTAGCATGAGCACTGAGCTTCCCACTAGGATTCATTTAAGCTTATATTTTTAGCCTCTAGTACATATGTTATTTCTCATGTGTATTTTACATGGCCTGTTGAGCTCAATTACTTTCCATCTTTGTGTACATAAACCAGTATTTCCGGAATGTTTTATTACAGAAGTAACAACCAGCCAAGACCTCTTTTCTTTCCTAGAGCAAGATGGGGAAGAGATTTCTGATATTAATTGGGGGGTGTAATCAACTCCAGTTATATCACAAATTGGGACAAAAAGTTTCAGTTTTCAGATATTTTAACGCTTCAAGAATAAAACCAGAAGCTTATCGTATATTTTGGCAGCAGAAACAATTTTTAGAACACTGAGAATTTTTCGGTTTGGTAATTCCCCATCCCATCAAATCTAAATTTCAATCTTTTTAGGTTTTCCATTTTAATGTACATGCATATAAATTCTTAAGTAAAACTACATTTATGGTCCAAACATGTTCAACACAGAGATTTGAAAGGTCTCCCCAAATATTTTCATTTAGGTGATTTAGTGGGAATATCCCTGCATGTATGAACTGCATTTTACAGCAAAAAACTGTGCATCATAGTTTCAGACAGCTCTAATTTACAGCAGGGTGAACACTGAAGCCTTAAAGTCTCGGCTTAGCCTGTGACAGTGCCTGTTTTCTAGTGATCATTGTAGTCTTTCTGGAATTCACACCAGGATGTTAAGGAGCAAAAAAAATTTCTCCCTTCTGGCATGACATACAGGACAACAATTTCTTTACTGACTCACTCAGATGCTAAGAGCATTATAACTGACTGAAGAAGTTCTAAAATTTATAAGAACTTACAGGAATTTATAGGAAATTACAGGAATTTATAGGAGGAACACTATCTAGCATGGATGTTTGGCAGTGGACCTACTCGCCCCCCAAGTGTATTCTAGTCAACTCCCACCTCAAGGTCAGGAGAAGACCAACGTGAGCAGTATTTCCGCACAAGCAAGAGGATAGGAGCCAACAGGTGCTAAAATAAGTCTTCTGAAACAAAGAATGAGGAGACCAGGCCTGGAACCTTATTCCTGTGCGTAAACACGGCCTGATTTATATCATGGTTCTAATACTGAAGTCCATTCTCAGACAGAGCTCCATCACAGTTCACATATCAGAGGACCTAAGATAAATCTGACTTCTGAAAGAAACATTTCTCCCCATCATGACAGAAAAATACTGAGAAGAGCCACTTACAATATGAACTTTTTCTGTCATAAAAGCCATGTGAAAACAGAATGGTCCAGCTGGAATAAAACTGTTAGTTACAAGTTTGTTGCTCTTGTAGATTTAAAGGCTCAATATTCTACATAAGGGTTTTCAAATTAGTGAAAGATACAGTACAGAAGCTTGATGAAGTCAATGGATTTATTCTCCATTTGGCCACTTGGTCCAAACATCTCTTCCCCATATCTCAGACAAATGCACTTTCCAGAATTCCTTAAAGTTCTGTTTTAAACAGGGATACTCTGGCAACACGCAGCCCAGTATCAGCACTGAATTCCTCAACACATTTGAGCGCAAGATGTCTAGTAGATAACAACACAGCCTGCTAATCTCCCAGAAGGGCATTGGAAAGCCCAGGATGTAAACAAGGAACAAAATCAAATGAAGACATCATCTATTCTCTTACTATCAACCTTAAAGACATTATGGGAAGGAAGGCAACATTTCTCAAGCAGGTGAGTGGTAACTGAAGTCAGCTAGTCCTACCAAGAGATATCTATTTGCACAAGAGAGAACCGAAAAGCCTTCAGCAAGGGAAGTCAAAACATTTCCGAATCAATATATGTTTTACTAATGGACAAGGCTTATGCGCTAAGTGCTTTCCAGCGCTATTCCAGCCAATTTCTCCTTGGATATTTCTGTCCCATATATTCACTACTGCTCTTTGTTTCATCTGGCTGGTTTAGCTTGGATTGTTGGAATAAATCTAATTCTAGCATGACTTGCAACAGCAAAGTCAAGCATCCATATAATCCATGTAGAACCATGTATTACACCTTATGAGGGAAAGACCATGGAAAAGAATTCAGTTTAATGCAACTGAAGCCTCCAATGATTAAGCTTACAAAGATTAATCTTAAATACTTGTTAGACTCAGTGGATCAGCATTCTCAGCAACGTTTGCAAATTAACTTTTACATCAAAGCCATTGGGACATGAAAATTATAGAAAAGAAGGCAGGTAGTATTATCAGCTTCTACTAAAATGTGAATTGCCAGGGTATCTTCAGTAGAAGAAACAAAGTTTAGATACGGATTTCCTGCTACGAGGACTAATCAATGCTTATTACACTCTGTGCACTGGCATCTACAGAATCTGAAATTTAGATGATTAAAGTTTCATTATCCTTCCCCACCTTGAACAATTCCTCGTTTTTATCTAGTACCACAGTATCTCAGAATAATAAAAAGCCTGAAGTTTTTGATTAGTATGTCCTTCAAGCTATGTAATCTGCTTTGCCATAGACTGTTTTGTATAATTAAAAACCCACGACTTTGTGCCTCTTCTCTCTCTCCTTTTAATATGGCCTAAACTGCAATATGTTTTCCCTGTCCATGCTTGACTTTCTGTCTACCAGTAGTCACAAAATGCTGCATATGCATTTGAAAACAACCTGTTTACTCCTGGCCATGAAAACGGAAAGACATAAGTGTAAGGCTGTCAAAATACTTAAGGATGGTTACAAGTTAATGTACCAGTCATTAATTCCTACAACCACATTAAGACTAAGTGTCAGATCCCTTTAAACCCTACACAAAAAGAGCTGAGAGGTTGGTCACAGTGTGTGATTAAGCTAAATAAAAGACCCCAAATGCATTCCATGTAATATGCTATTGTATACATTCAACCCCAGTCAATTAAATGCTTATTATGGTATTTCTGACAAGCTAAATTAACAATAAATTAATGTCTAAGTTGTGATTTCACTTTTGACAATAATATACAACAACTAAGCCTTAAATATCTGCATGTAACTATTCAGCTACAGACATAAGCGCAGGTAATGGAGTCAAAAACTACAGACTAATTGCTTCCGATGAGGGCTTATTATCTCTCCAATTTCAAGCTCAGCAGCACTTAAGCAGTAATATAAACTACTTTAGTCAAAGCATTGTGAATCTTCATATAAAATTTACTTTTATCTCTCTTAGTTTTTCTAAACAATAAGAGCAACAGCCATTTGCTTTCAGACCAACAAAGGTAAGGATGTAAGCTGAAGGGTTAAAAAAAAACAACCAACCAATAGTTCAGCCTTCAGATTTACATGTTTTTACTATTTCACTCAAACTCTTCCTTCTTCCCTTTCTAATAGTTTTTGCATGACCATTTCATGTGTAAGCTCAGCGTAACTCTTGTTAAGTGCTTCAGCCTGTCTCATCCTTCTTCACCACGCGACGTCCTCAGGGCTTGATTCCCCACTCGGTTTAGACTTGTGCACTCACATCAGTGAAAGCAGATGCAATGAGGGCACGAGGCTCTCCCACGCAAGGACGGTGGCCATGCATGTGCCCACCAAAAAGCTGTGAGGGACACATGAAGTTTGAGGCAGCAGGAGAGAGACATTGTCTAGGCATCCCTGCTCCCTTGGTGATTCAGCATGATCCCCTCTCGACCAACCCTCTCCAACCCAGCACATGCCAATTCTAATGAAACCAGCCTATCCTCTGTATATGTCCATCTGCAATTTGGCTTTTTAAGGGGGTCATGGACACAGGGAAAATGCCTTCCAATAGCACTCCCCGCTCTCAGGGATGCAGGGAGATTGCCTCATCCTTTTGCCAGCCTCTCCTGTCAAGGCCGCTGAGCCCAGAGGCACAGCCACTCTGCTGGCACTGCAGGGCTCTTCAACAAGACAAGATCCCAAAACAGAGTGCCTGTTACACCTCTGTGACCAGATGTTGTCCAGCATACTGGGACAAACCCCTTCCTGAGAAATTATGGTCTATCCGCACTGTTTTTCACCTGCAGTTTCCATCACAAAATAATAACTCCTAACAGTAATAGCCATACCTCGCTTGCCAGTTACCACACATCATGTGTACAGCACAGAGGTTGTCTCTAAAAAAAGCTTTACTCCAGCAGCAGTAAGGGCACAGGCCATCAGGGCACTCATAGGTCGGTAATGAAAGGGAGAATCGGGGAAGCAGAGGCCTTTCTCTGGGCAAGAAGAGGACCTTCACCCTTTTCTTCCTCTTGTTCTTCTGGGAATATTCTCCCCTGGCAAAGATGGCTGCTGCTTTTTCCCCACCGCACCACGCACGTGGCAGAACAGAATGAAGTGTCTTTAGTTAATGTGTTATTTCAGTACTTATATTGAAGGCAGGGTATTTCGGAAGAGACACAGGGTATCTGAGAGCTGGCAAAAATATCGTCATCTTCGCTGCTTCACCCAAGGCAGACAGGTAAACTGTTACTAGTGTGCTATGGGATGGAGATATTGAGACCAAGGCCAGAACATGAACGCCCAGCAAAGGCAAGAGCAGAGGCAGTGCTTTGAACTCCCTCTGTCACACAAGGCATGCAGCTAGTCCTCACCTTGCACCTCATTCCTCTGTTGGTGCCACCACATTACCCACAAGCTGCGTGGAAAGCAGCCACCGTCCCTCACTGTGAGCCCTCAGGAAGGCTGAAAAGCCTGCCGAGATCTTCCACTGAATGCATTACTGGGAGTGACAAGGGTCTTTGTTGCTCTGTACAACTTCGCTGTTGTACAGGTGACCATCATGCTGACCATAACCTTGTACGACATGGCCATAGCTGATTTTCCTTGCTCCCCTGCCTCCATGCTCCTGTTGCCACCTCCCTGTGGGACGGAGAAGGGTTCTGCCATGTGCCCCCTGCTTCCATATGAACCAGCTTCCTACCTGCAGCTGCTTCCTCCACAAGCCTCTTTCACCACCAAATCCAATCATACTTCTGCTGCAATTCCCATAAGTCCTCCAGATAGTTAATAGTTACTCTCTAGTCCACTCACCTTCTCTCTCATTTTGCTTGATCTGTGGAGGACTTTCATCAATGGTGGTGGGAAGTATCCACGTCCTCTCCACTTCCATCACACTTCAGAGTTCTGTCCACAGCTTCTACTACTTTTGTCAGGGCTTTCTCTCTACAACTTCTGTCTGGGCTTCAGCCTAGGCTCATAGTCACATACTGACTTTCAGGAAGATGCCCTCCATCAACCTCCTGGGCCCCGAACTTCAGCATCTGGCTTCCACTTCTGAAAGGTTTTATTTTTACCCTTGAACACACATGTTCCTGGCTCATCATCCCCACATTTACTTTTTCATTTCATCTCTATGGCTCCTAATCATACCACACTATTCCTGTTGAAAATAATTGAATTGGAAAAAGTCTTTCTGCATTATTCAACAGAGAGCTGAAAGATGTATCTCTGTCTTACCTTGAACTCCAAAATTGCTTCAAGTTCGCAAAATCTTAGGATCAGATACAATCCTCAAATTCTATGTATTTTCTCTTTCTCTCATTTGCAAGTTTGCTTATAACTATCCAAAATCCTGCCAGGATTTACCTTTATCTTGATCTTTTTCTGCTGAAATTCTTACTCTTATCCAAGTCTTCAGAATAAGTTTTAACTTTCACGCTTTCTCCTATGACCCTTTCCCTACATTCTCTAAATGTCGAGGAGTACATCTCTCTGATATCTCAGGTACTTACTTGCGCAGCCTGAGATATGACTGTATCTCAGAACCTCATATTTCATGTACTCATCTTCAGGAGACCCCCAGATTGTTCTTTTTTTTCCTCCCCCCCCCAACTTAAGGCGACAATGGACTATCTCAGGAGAAGAGCTGCTGCTGATTGCCACCGAGGACCTATGTCTAACACTCTTGCTTAAAGCCACAACAGAAGTCTTCAGCATCAGAAGCACTAAGTTCCACACACTGAACTATCACGCAAAGCCACCTGACAATCCTACTCAAACTTTGCTCTTGAACTAGAAATTGGTACTAACTCACCCTTCCATTTTTGATTCCCTTCAAATATAGGTCCCTCTCCAAATTTCTGTTTAACAAAGGTTTTGCAAACCTGCTCAATGCACTCCTCTTACTTCTGCAGTTAGTTCTTCTCCACATCTGCAGCAGCGCTTTTTGGAGCAGGAGTGCGCTCAGCTTTCCTGTTCTGTTGCTGCTGGCACTCTACTTTCTCTGAATCTATTTCGCTCACTTAAATCCCACATCAGAATCAGAGAAGGAAGGATGGAAGGACAAAAGAAAGGATGAAAGGAAGGAAAAAAGAAAGGACAAAAGGACAAAAGAACAAAAGACTTGAATGCAAAACACACAGAACAAACTATGTAAATAATAGATATTACTGTACTCTACAACATTCAAAAAGTGCTAGCTTCTCTCACATTGTCCAAAGTGACCATGATTTTCTACAACTTAATGCATGATAAAGATCACAAGGAAGAAGCATTAAAGGCATAAGAACTGAAAGCAGGTAAAATCATTGTGCATGAAATTACTGTAGCAATGCATAGCACTGCTAATGGACCACAACTGGAATGAAGCATTGGATGCTCTAAGAGTTTAAAAAAAAAATACAAAACAAAGATGACATTTTTTCTTGTGGAGTTCAGGCACAGTCTCATGACCCCTAGATAGCTGGTGAACTTCAGAGAAAAATTATTCTGTCTTGATCCAACAGCAAAAGAAATATTTAATGAGAAAGACTGCAACCCATGGTACCTCTGTCAGGAATAGAGGGAGCAGCAGTCAACTGACACTGTCCTACGGACAAGTGGCAGAGCCTATCCTACTTGACCTGTCAAGGTATAGCCAGAGTATAAAGCATACACAATCTCAAGCAGTATCCTATGGAAGTATACCAACCCTTAGAAGCTGTGTGCTTAGAAGATCACCAACCATAATGCAGTCTGGACACATCTGAGTCCTTCCAGAAGCACTTCCACTGCAGTACTGAACACCAGGAAAGCTTTTCTACAGCCTTCTCCTTTTGAGACTTCAGTTTTATGCCAGATATGCTCCTTTCCACCTCTCCATCTCCCCCTCCCCATTGCTTAGCTGCTTGGATTCCTCATGGCAAATTAACAGCTTGAGAAGACAGCCAGTTTGATGCAATTTCATATTCTTGAATACAGCATTCTCAGGAGCACTACTACGGAAATTTAATCTCTTGAGAAATAGATCAGATACCATTAACAGAATGAAACACAAATGTTCTTTATGACTTCCTGGAGAAAGTCTCTGTTGGGTCTACAATAAGGTACATAATTTACAGAGCTTTTATCAAGAAAATAAAGTATTGTCTCATATAAAAAAATTTTAATTTTTAAAAATTACGCACTTAAACAACAAACACTAAACAGTTCCATTAGAACTGCAAAAACAAAACCCCTTTGTTTTTATGCAAGTCAGAGTCACGTTTCTGCTCTTTGGCACACACCTTCCAGAAGTGGACGTTGTTCCCCAATTTCTGCACAACTGTATAAGCAGAGCCAGAATACTGCAGTAAGTCAGTGAGAAGGAGGGATTCTCACAGACAAGGACTCACCTTTCGAATATGACAGTTTTCAACTCCAGCCTAGAATGTAGGAGCTCTGCTACCACAAGTCACTGAGATAACACACTAAATTAGTTCATCTCCTGGGAAACTCACTCCCACCTATTCAATAGCTCCAGGCCAAGCTCCTTGCAGCCCGCTGTTGAATCTGGGTAACACAGAGGTGCGTCATGGTACTCCTCAACACCTCTGCATGGATTTCATGCCACTGGGGTGCTGCAGTGGGGAAGTCTGACTGTGCCAGCTAATGGCACTGTAAACCAGGGCTTTCTTATAACACTTTCACAGCTCAGTCTGCTTCCAAACAGAAAATTGCAATACGTAGTCTCAAACGTTGTTAAGAAAGCAGAAGATTCAGTAGTGGTTCTTAGTGGTCTAGCATACACCAGGGACGGTACTGACATGTAAAAGCGCAAAGTCTGTTCCCTATTTCGACAGATAAAATCCACAATTATAATACGTGCCTGAACCTGCTGTACACTACAGCCTGTTTACATGGTGAAGGGACCTGCCCTCTTTGGAGCCAATTTGTGTTGCTCATGTGATGTAAGGAGGCTGTAGTGCCACAGAGAATCAGGATTGTTGCAGTCTTTCAGGTAAAGTATGTTGAACTAACCAAGACATCTGGCACCCAGGGATGATGATTTGATGGCCAGCACTCAGGTGAGCACAGCAGATCCTGAATGATTTTAAGTCACACCTCGCAGATAAAAAATAAATGAACTCTAAAAGGTACCTTCAGGTACAGGAACACAGTTCACATGCAGTTACATTTACTTAGCTCTGTCTCCCATCCTTGCTAAAGACATGTGGGGCACATCTGGTATTTTTGTTAGTTCAGAACTGCACTACTGACCAAATCTCTCAGTTGTACCCATCTACCATGCTCTAACTCATGTTTTATAGTGGCCTCAGAGCACATAAACTGCCTTCTGTTTGGATGAAGCTAAATGAGAAGATGCTGTTCAATCGCTAATGGACATTCACATCAGTCTGGAAACAGTCTGAAATACCCCCCTGTCTAAAATGTGTATTTGGGACCTGCCTCTTTCACCTTCATGGATTAGGTCCACACTACTTCCCAAGGTAAGAATACACCTGTATTTTTTAGTTTAACTACTCTGGGAATGAAGTAAAGCATTGGACTCAGCTCACAATGGTTGAGGATAGTTATGACCTTGAAGGAAGACAGCAGGGCACATGGGGATTGACACTCCTTGTTATAGGAATCCCGAAATTACCTGGATTATAACTATGCAGGGAAAAAGGCTACATAATGCACCTGAAGTGCATCCTTCTTTTCTCATTTGGATAAATTCACTCAAATAGAGCCACGTTTCAGCATAGTATATTAGATACTCTAACTGTACTTACTCTTCAGCTTACTACAGGCTATTTCTGTGAAGTTCAGAGTGGCAGGGGAACACTAGGAGCATGAAATATTAATATTCCCATCATATTATTCCTGAGTCTAGCCTAGGTTTTCTGAGTTAAATGTGTTCTCTCTCCACTTGAAGACACCTACTATTTGGAATTCCATCTGTTCTGTAAAATTCAGAATTGATTACCTCAATGACAGCTAATAAGCAGAACTGTTCTATTGATCTGACTCCACTCCTCCATGGAGCCTGCTTCAATAAAAGGCAGCCCCCAAGCTATTTTGCCGCCTCATTTTATTTTTGGTCTTTTACATTGAGCTGCATGCAAACTATCATTAACAACCTTGTCTAGTACATGTGCACATTTCAGAGCAGTATCTAGCTCCCTGTAAGCCCATGACAGTTCTTCTCTATACAGCAGAAGAAATGGGAACATTAAATTATTCTGAGTATTGAAGTACCCAATTAACCAATCAACCCTTTAAATATGTTTTATAAAAGGTGTTCTTTGAGAATCTGTGATCCTGTTATCCTTGATATGCTGACTCATTTTTTAAAATACTTAAAAGTATCATTTTAGCATTATGCCTATTACCCTATTTTCATAAAAAATCAGCCTCCTTATTTTTATGTATGACTGTAGAGATATTTGCATTCCCAGAGGTCATTAAAAGTAGCAAGAATTGGGCTAAACTAAGATAACAGATTTACAGGCTCATGTTAAAACACAAGGATCTTCAGCCAGTGTAAATTACCGAACACTGACCCAGTACTTGGCCTGTTGTTGTTTTTTTCTTCTCTTTTTTCTAATGGAAGAGTGGGTTTAATGGTATATTCACACATGTAGCTAACAATCCCCAAGACAAAGAACAAGATTCACTAGTCCTCTTGAGCCAGATCGCAAGTGTGTTAGTGTCTGCAGGATTTTCTACGGACTTCTGAGCATTGGGTCTAGCAGAAAGCCAGCTGTAATCATTGTACACTGCACGGTATCCAACTCCAACCATGTGAACAAGAAACCACAGCTGTGTCAAAAGCACCTAAGCATACAGAGACAACCACATTCAACTTACATCTTGATCAAGCAAGCACAACTTGACAGTAAGAGACAGTATTACATTCTGTACATGATGCCCAAAAGACTTAAAGTTCAGACCCGTGAAACAGATAAGCAAGGAGATAAATTATTACAATTCTGAATAGCTTAAGCGGCGCAGAGGTGGGCAGTGTTGCTTATCAGAAAGAAACTGTATGGAAACATTTTTAATTAACAAAGGGAGTAAAGGCATGCCTATTGTCTGGCTTGAAGGAGGTAAGGCAGTGCGTTGCTTATCTCCACACCCCAAACATTTTCTAATTATTATAATTTTTGTAAATCTCAAGACAGAACATGCCTTCATTTGCATACAGACACATAGGTCTCAATTAGATTTTTAAACTTCTGCCCACAGAGCTTCTGCAGATGCTTTCAAACTTTCCCCACCCTGTTCCTGCAGTGTCTTGCCGTGCCCAGCTTCTCTTTGGGTTAGCATGGTAGGACACAGCAGAGACTTAAGCCAACTGTGTCACTCGCCGGCCTCTGGATCCAGGGGATGTCACAGCAAAGAATACAGAAAAGGGACAGTCACAGTCTCTTGTGACAGCAGCAGCTGCTTCTGAAAAAGACTCAGTCCTCTACAGACAGACTAGCACTTTGCCTTCAATTGTCTCCCAGCTACAATTTTCATTTTCTTGAACAGTTTTAAGCAAGAAAAAAAATCTCAGCCGTTCTTCATATGCACAAGTCTGGAAATAGAAATTCAGCTGGAAATAGAAATTGGATAGAGTCTTTTTCCAGTTATGAACTCTTTTAAATAAAATAAGGGTTTAGATCTATGTTTGATGTTTAAACATGAAAGTGCACTCAAATCAACGGACACAGATTGGATTCAACCCCCCACTGCTAAGCCATTTTACTAATAATGTATTATAAAAACAAAATAAAAATCATAAGAGTGAGCAAAATTGCTTACAGACTCAAACATTAATATTCATCAATATCACTGATATTTATATATGCCTGATATTTTTATTTCACGCTTACACTAGGGCAGAGCTGAGAGAGCATGTACTTTGAGAATATTTAAGCGTACCATATGGGTATAATTGCAACTCAATCAGTCACAGAATATATTCAGTCAAGACTCTGCATAACACTAAAGACCTATTCTGGGCATTTTATACTTCATATGGGCAGAGAGGAGTACCAAAGACATGGCATTCCAGTAGCAAAACAGCATTAGGCAGGTAATGCTACTTGAAACGAAATGACTGCTCCTTTATAAAGGGCAACCTTTACTTACACTTCCTGATTTACAAAACCTGACACTTTTACACAGCTTTAAGAGGAAGGGACAGCCCCACAGCTCTCTTTGTTCAGAAAAGGCACTTACGCACTCCTGCCTCCCAGAAACACAGCTAGACTAATTTTAATCTGCAGCAAACAGTGACAAAAATATATATTCCAAAAGCAATGGACAGAGAGGCAGAGAAGCCCAACAGATGTAAGGTTAGATGAAGGCGGTTTCTTTATCCTCAGTACCAAAGTTGTTTTCTTCTTGTTTTCACTGAACCATTGAGCCTGGTTTGGCCATTAGTAAAATGTCACCCTGAAAATGCAGATTATATGATACTACTTGTGGTGCCTAGTGTCTTCCCATGCTTTCCCCTCCCTCAATTCCCTAAAATAAAGCACCAAGAAAAAAAAAAAAAGAAAAACATCGTGTGAGGCTCTCAGCCCATCAAGCCAGGAAGAACTATTTTAAGAATTAATTTGTGCCCTGAGTGATCTGTTTAAATTATCCTCCTGTGTTGTCCTAACCAAAGATTAAAGCGGTGAAGTTCCAACATCTTAAAGACACAACGAAAACTGAAGAACTGGAGTGCACGGGCTCCTCGGCGGTTCCCCCAGGCACGGGGCCGAGAGCAGGGAGGGCAAGCTGGGGCCAGGGAGGATGGAGCTGCTCATCTGCCGGTGCGCCGGGAGCCCACAAACCTTTGCCATCCTCAGCTGGAGCTCAGAGATCGCAACCAGACTTTCTCTTATGCCACCACTTAACTACGCCTATCCTTTGCAGCTGAGGATATGCCCCTTTTTTCTGCCACCCACTGGTTTTTGACAGGGAAAGTTTTGACTTCATTCTGTCCTGGTAAGTGCAGTCAGATAAGAAGACCCTCTAAAAAAACAGGCATGACAGAGAAATTTAAGTCTTTAACTTTCTGCCTCTATAGAAACACATACAGCACCTACCAAGAGAAGAGAAATCAAGTTCAGCTGTGGTGTGAGAACTGCAATTTTTCCCAAAGTCAATGGGAGTTATACCTACTTACAGCTGCTTTTTGCCTCTCCCCCCATCACTGCTTGCACATGCACAGCCTGAGCACACACTGTACTCTGGAGCACCCCCCCAAGAAAATGCCAGACAAAAAATAAAATCCCTGAAAGTGCATTACGAAGGAGAAGCTGAAACCCACTTTTGCAATTTTATACCCTTCTGCAGAGGGGCTGTGAAAAAGCCTTAACCCCTTCCTCCAGTGAGAAGGGGCCTTCGTCCCAACACTCCCCCCCCAAAAAAAAAACCCCACACATGTAAGGAACAAGTTACAGAACAAACCTCTATAGCCTTCAGCAAGTACAGGCTGTTAAAAATAGCACAATTTCAGCTTCTCCCCCCCCCAGCCTCCACACACCCCGAGAAAGCAGACCTTGAACCCAGCTACACAGTACTTTCCTCCTGCCACTAACTGGTGACTCAGTTGACAATTTTAGGAATGCACACCAAGAAGATTAATAAAGAAAATAATCGTACAAGAAACACAGAGCTATACAATGCAAACCTATATTTGTTTGAAATTGAGGAAAATAAGCATTACCTGTTCTTGTTGGGCTTGTTTCCCTGATGCATTTTGCTCCTTGGCTGTAGTCATGCTCACCTATTTGTGCCCACTGCAGTGGCAAACAGGATTTTACAGTGTGTGTGTGTGTGTGGAAGCTTGTCTGTGTGTGTTCAGACATACACGCACACACACACATACAAAGACTAAAGGGATAAGGATGAGTAACTAGTCCATCACTTAATCACCAGCTGAGAAATTTCCCACCCCCACAAAAAGAAATAAATAAAAATACAACGTAAAAAAGCACTAGTCTAGCTGTCTTCCCCCTTGAGCCTCTAAAATAAAAGCAGAAGCAGAAGCAGAGAGAAGGATGCTGTGGGGGCTTCTTCAATTAGCAACAGCCTCTGCAATCGTCACAGAAACAATGATAACTGCTTGGCAACCAGCAACTGGCAGCTCGGAGCCGGGAGGCAGCGATGTGGTCCTCGCTCCCCACCTCCACGGCGGCAGCCCGCGCCTTGCGCATGCACCGGCCGCCTCGTAGCACAATGTGCTGCTCGCTTGCGATGTGCAGAGCCCGGCAGTCATCTCCCCTCCCGCAGACGGGGTGGAAGGGGCTGCAGACGCCCGGCGCTCGGGAATTAAATCCCGCATTCCCTGTGATGACGGCGACGGGAGTCCCGCGGACGCAGTGTTTCTGGCAGACGCGTTGTCGTCTTTTCTCAACTTGCGGGGGTTTCAATGCCCTGGCAGTCCCCGGCGGCCAAGGGAAGCTGTGCCAAGGGCAGCCTCTGCCCCGCTGCCAGGGCCATTTTGGAGGATGCAGCGTGCAGTCCCAGGGAAGCAGGTTCCCACCGATGGGACGCAGAGAGCACCAACGCTCCCTGGGGAGCTGCTTGCCTCACTGCCAAAGGGTGATAGGAGCATCAGGGTAAAACATGCCCCCAGCCTCACCCAGCCCGCTCCACATCTCTGGTGTGACGGGGACCACTTTACATTTCTGTTATCCTTGCTGCCTCCTGCGTGCTTGCAGCTGCCATGTAGGTCACGTTGCAGGGTGACACACCAGCGTGCACTGCCTGCCCTGCTCCGCGCTGCGGTAGCTCGCTCCCTGCAGACTCCCTGCTCTAATGGAGACCTCTCGGAGCTGTCAAACAAGCCTTCCTAGCCCGCTCGTCCACCTTGCTGTCAGCATGGGTTGACATGGGGTGCGTCTGAGTGCGAGGCATAAAGCAAGTACCACTCTCCAGTAACCCTCAGGGGACCATAACACAGTTGGGCAAAACTTAGAGCAGCATGAAGGTTGTCCACTATTTGCTCGGGGCTGCTGCAAGCCCTAGCCTACCGCAACACCAGGCAGCAGGAAACTGCCATGTTGCTGCTTTTCCCCTCCTCACCTCCTCCCCAGAACACCCGTTGTACTGGGCTGGATCAAGCCCAGAGCTCGGCTCTGTGCTGTAGCGCTGTATGAAGCTAAATGTTTTCTCATTCACGTGATCTCTGCTGAGTCTGCAGATAACCAGCTAAGGAAAGGGAACGTCAGAGTATTTATCTGACAAGGAAGTGATTATGCCCCATTTGATCCTCAATTTTACAGCACAGATTTATTACGCAAGGTCACATTCACCAAGAGTACAACTCCGACGGAGGCAATGTCTCCTCACACCTGGGACAAATCTAATCCTTGGTCCAGGGACAGATCAACGGCAGGCCGAGTTGTCCTACAGATAATCTACTAGCCACCACTCAGACCTTCTAGACATTTCTGCTTTTTCACCACTATATATCAAATCAGTTCATAGAAACTATGACATACAGATCTGCAACACAGAATTGTGCTGGCAGGAAACTGGACAACCTTGCCTGGTCCCAGGTGTCAGGATCCACAGAATCACAGAATCACAGAATAGTAGGGGTTGGAAGGGACCTCTAGGGATCATCTAGTTCAACCCTTGTGCCGAAGCAGGGTCACCTACAGCAGGCCGCACAGGACCTTGTCCAGGTGGGTCTTGAATATCTCCAGAGAAGGAGAATCCACAACCTCCCTGGGCAGCCTGTTCCAGGGCTCCGTCACCCTCAGAGGGAAGAAGTTCTTCCTCATGTTCAG
>Ga0065711_1037347_pt1 | contig 19925 bp, 16 predicted proteins | sample Hoacrofraction12_FD_59098 | JGI IMG/M metagenome (GOLD analysis project Ga0065711, IMG submission 59098) | Hoatzin crop microbial communities from Cojedes, Venezuela - Epithelial fraction 12 v2 (version 2) | ecosystem: Host-associated > Birds > Digestive system > Esophagus > Crop | place... | reverse complement strand
CTTTAGAGTGATGATCCATAGACTAAGGGAATGATATCTGGAGACAGGAGAAGTGGTGGTGATCAACTGGACAATGGGGGACCTGGGCATGATGTAGATGGTATGGAATAGGGGTGGATAATGTCCTGGGTTTGGCCAGGACAGGGTTAATTTTCAGCGGACTCCAGGAAGGGGCACAGCTGGGGGGTGGGGGCTGACCCCACCTGGCCAGACAGAGCCCGGTATTCCATACCATGTGTCATCACGCTGGGTTCCGGTGGGGGGGGAGTGGAGCGGCAGGAACTCACTCGCGGCTTGGGGGCACGCTTCGCCGTCCTCTTCGGGAGAGCGGCTGTCTGGGTCGTGCGGTTCGTTGTTGTGTTTTCTCCTTATCTGTATCGTTGTTGTTCCTGTTTCCCTCTGTTTGCTGTTCTGTTAAACTGCCTTTATCCCGACCCACCAGTTTCTGCCTCTTTCTTTTCATTCTCCTCCGCACGCCGACCAGGGGACGGGCGGCTGCGTGGCGCTTTTGTTGCTGGCGGCAGCCGAAATCAAAACAACTAGCAGTTCAGTCCTTTAGCAATTCTTTGTGGCCGTGGTACAAATTTGAAAAATCAGAAATTAAGGTGAAAATTACCAGCTGAAAATTGACTTGTATGTACTTGGGGAGGAAGTATGTCTGAAGCAGGGAATAACCTTTCTCTCAACCATCAATAAGGAGAACAAATGCTTAAGAATCATCATCAGTCTGGACAAGCCAGGCATAGTTCATCTTGTGTTGTTAGTAGTTGTCCTCTTTGTAACTCTACCAATGATTAGTACTCAATAACATTGTGGGGTCAAAGGGCTCGGAGTTTTAGATTTTGATAGTATTTTAAAGAAGTGAACGAACTATTATCAACACTGAGATCAAATTCAGCAAATGTTTTAGGCCAAAAAAGGGGAATGGGGAATCTTTGGGGGATAAATACCCCAAACACCACAAATCTTAAAGCATACATTGTCATACTTATAAAAGAAAACCAAAAAATAAAAGAAAACTAAACTAAACTAAACCTAACCTTTGAATTCAGGCATACTTTATTGCAACATTGCTACTTTTGGGGGTGAATTCCATTTTAGTTAATTCTTTCCTCTTTTTTTTCAAGTTGCTTTGAAATGAATTTTTGGTGAAAATAGATTTTTGACCAAAAACAGACAAGGCTAACTTTCCGCTTAATTCTGATTTAAACATATATTGGACAGGTTGATTATTCCAGTTTGGTTGCAAAGGAGAAAAACTCCACTATTTGTACTGCACTCCAAATCCTACCGCTGATCTGTTTTGAATTTGTTCTGGCCCACTTACTGATGTTCTCTAGTTGCTGGAATGAGGGCTAACACTCTAAAAGAATGTTTGAGGATTGTGAGGTGGTAATTACTGTGCAATACTGCATCTCTTCTGGCTTTGCAAAGAAGAACCTTAAAGCATCATATGAGTACACTAAGGTGGACTTAAACTGATCGTTAAAACCTAATTGGTACTTAAAGCCCCAGGAGCAGGGAAAACCACTGCCTCCGACGCTGGAAGACACATTGGATCTGTACGCAAAGAGCAGAGAGTAGAGATTCATTTTACTGTGACAGTTTATTTTTAGCATTACAAATGAAACCTTTTGTTTTATCTTTTATGTTTTGTGTTTGCTAGTTTAAAATCTGCCTTTCCTATAGTTGGCTTACGCCCTGGGGTATTCAACAGGCTACGTCCTTACAAGGTAGACTAAAGATCCCTTGAAACAAATTCCTTACCTACTGCACCTATTTAGAAGACATTATTTCTTTCTCTATTGAGAACAGACAAGTGTTTTTGAGACAGTTTTTACTTTTTTTGCCTAAACCAATTTTATTCATTACTATTCTTCAAGGACAGAAACTTGTCCCGTAAATTCAGCTGAACTGGTTTTGGGGTCGGGTTGTGGGGTTTTTTTCCTGTTGCTCTTTATAGAATCATTTGTTATAGCTGGTTATCACAGGAAGTTTTTGATGGCACAATATCTGGAAATTTTTTGTATTGATAACACCTTCTAAAGGATTTTTATTGGCTATTTCACTGAGACAGTTGAGGTTGGTAGTAAAGTTTATTGGTGGTATTATGTTAGTGGAAATGCTGGAAGTGTGGATGAAATTTCCTTTGTTTCTTGTATGGTTTATAGCACTGATGATTAGATGTCACTGAAATGTCATCACCAGCATGAGTTTGTTCTGTTAAAGCAGCTTGTTACACTGGACTCATTTTCACGACTGGTATCTTTCATCGTATGTTTTGTTCAAACAATATTTTTGCTTCATATAATGGCCACAGCTACGTTCAGGCAGTGGCTTGGGTATATTATGGACAATTCAGCTTCTGTGATAGTATTTGACCAGAATAGTTTCCTCATCTGTCTTCTCAATTTTCAAAGAGATTTTTGATGTGATGTTTGCCATTAGAACTTCTGAATTTAGCAATGCAAAGATAATAATTAAATACTAAATATTATATTGTTAGAGATTATTTACTGTAACAGCTTTGTATCAAATGAGTCGTCTAAATCCAAGTGCTTTTTCAACTTCTGACAAATTAGGAAGCTTATCTGTTTCGTCTTTTATTATCTCAGGACATAAGAAAATTAACATTAGTCCCAGAATATCCATCATAATCAGTCATAGCTATTGACTCCACCGATGTTATATATGAAGAATTTGGTTTCATCACTCAGATAGGCAAGCTTAGATGCCTTATTTAAAACACTTATGATTTGGGGGGACACATTCTCTAATATTTTATTTTAAAACATCTTTATGAAAAAGGGGAGATAGGAAAGATGAGGAGCTTTTTGCTCCATGACTTTTGCTGGAGAGATAGGAGGAATACTGACTGAAAAAACAGCATGACTACAAAGCCCCAAGAGTCTCGCTTCCACTCCTTGGATGATGCAAAAAATATTTATGACTTTTTCATTTCAAGAGTGTGTTTTAAGAAAGCAAAGCAAGTAGGCCAAGTCTTAGCTAGCTGACCAACTTTCCACCACAGAGAACACTTTCACTTTCAGGAAGAATTTGTCATGGTAAGTTTAAAACTTACTCATCAGCAGTCACATGCTATGTTATACTACACCAAGACAAGTTACAAAACAAAGTAACTGTAAACTCCAGCACCTTCCATTTTGTCAGAATAAACAAACTCAGATGACCAGAGTTGTTGGGTTTTTTTTTCCACCGGAGGCCCCGGGAGACTGAACGGCATTGAAACTCACTAGTGTCCCCTGGGAATGGGACTCTCCAAATACTAAATCAGCATGGAAATTGTCTTTGAGGACACTGTGTTAGTTAGCAAAGGCACTTAGGGTAATAAATGTCTGGCAATACATTGACTTCTTGGACAAGGTTGATTAAGAAGAAGTTTCCTTCTTCTGTTCTGGCTGTGCGTTTGCACTTCCCCACAGCTCTGCAGTTGTGCCAGAGCAACAGTTTCAGGTACTGGACTGTAAATCAGATCACAGAAATGACCTAAGCTGAAAATAAGCCTACAGAAATAGCATATTATCAATGAAGGTATTTCATCACCTGATTCAAAACACACATTTCTGGCTGAAGAATGACACCAAGACCTCTCTCTTCAGTGGATGCTAACATGAAAATCAGGAGCTAAAGTCAACAAAACTGCACAGATGATCAGTCGTTAACTGAAAACAGTTTCAATGTCTTCAACTGCTTTGACTAAAATAGTTCCTTTTTCTCCCAGATATGGGCTTTCAGTGACAAATATATTATTGTTTTTATAAAATTATTTTTAATGTAATTTCTGATTTTTGAGTGGGAATTTCCAAGTGAAACGACACCTTAGCCTATATCGTTTGTTGCTTCTTAAAAAAAAACTCGTAGCTTCTGAATTTTTCATCCACCTGCCAACATCTATATTTTCCCTCTTCCTTCTCTGTAACCCTTTGAAACATCTTCAGCATGGAAAAATTAAGAGAAGTTCTTCTAGAACTGAAAGTTCCCAAGCTTAATTTTTTTTTTTCCAGGGTTGAGGTTTTCCAAATTCATACTGAAAACAGCAGAAACAGAAAGAAAACATTTCACAGAACACCTTTATATATCATTTGGTTTATGTCACCTGGCTGCAAAATATTTAATAATAGTAATAATATTAACAATCATAAAATACAAGCAAAGAAAAAATATAATTAAAATTCAAAATTACTCTTGTAATTTTAAAAAAATCACAAAAGATTAAAACTTGTTCTGCTTCAAACACTGCAAAACTGCAAAACAATTTCTGCTTTCAAGTTTCTGCAAGGGATTTATATTTCCCATTTTTCAGTGAACAATTTTATTTAAGCAGTGGTTAGTAAATTTCAAGGAATAACCCTTAATCAATGGCTAGCTGAAAAAATTTGATATCTTAAGATACAATGAAGTCCTGGTAATTGATCACCCAAAAAGCATAATGAAGAAATGTCATTATTGCTGACAGAAGAAATACATGGAGTTTTCTTGGGGGTTTAGGCATTTTCACTGGATTAAAGGCTTTCATAAAGCAAGACATCATTAGACCTAATCCAGATCACATTTGACCTCTGAAAACAGTGCATACATCTGTCCAGGGTTCAGCTGGAAAAGGGTTGATCTTCGCAAGATGCCAGTCGGGCTGACCTAAACCATCCAATAAAATGGAATATTTAATGCTATGTGACATTATGCTCAGTATTTAAGTGGGGGAGCTGGCTGGAGCAGGGTGATTTACTCCTCCGGAGCAAGCTGAGCATCAGACAGTGAGAAAATTGCACTCTGTATATTTTTTTATCACTATTATTGTTGTTATTTTCTTCTCTCTTTGCTGTTCTGTTAAACTGTCTTTATCCCAAACCAAGAGTTTCTACCTTTTCCTTACAATTCTCCTCCCCATCCTACTGGGGGAGGTGGGGGGAGTGAGAAAGCCACTGAGTGGTTCTTTGTTGCCAGCTGGGGCTAAACCATGACAGCATCACGCAAATACTGTAATTGATTGCTTTCTTTTCTTCATTACAGTTCCAGGGATTTTTGTTCTATATTCAAGTAATCATCCAGATCCCTTATTCTGTACCTACAACTAACTTCAGAGCCTCATTTTCTGTAAAGTGACCCAGCTGGCTAAGATTATGTTATCTAAACCATGACCACCTAAACCTAACTACAAAACTTGGCAAGCTGAGCTGCTGTCTCCTGAGGTATTTGGTAAAAGAACACTCACATTTGCTAAATTCCTTGGTGATGGAAAGAATGAGACTATGTGCATGTGTGTGGAAGGAAAGAGGGGTGTAAAACAGATTTTTTTTTTAATACATCTATACATTTCCAACAGCATGTTTGATTTTTACCATAGGAAGGTGTTCCTCTCACATTGTCTCTGATTCTTTGATATGGAAAACGCATATTTCCTTTTTTTAGTCGTCATAAAAAGGCATTTAGGCTTCTAGCAACAGTAATGAAAAAGAGAGAGAACCAAAGGGAGGACTGGTTTTTGGTCTCTTTTTCTGCTCTTTGCCTACAGGAAGGGAATGTTTTGTCAGGATGCACAACGCAATAAAATGTTTAGCAAATAAACACTGCCCCCTGTTGGAAAAAAGGTCCGTCCTCTGCTACAGCTTTCTGCGAGTAGTTTGGAGTAAGCGCTGCCATACTCTGTGTATTAGCAAAATATTATCCACAGTATGCTTATAGGAGGAAATGCATGGTCTGTAAGTGTAAAACTTGTGGCATCATCTAGTACATCGGTTCAAACTTGTCTCTGAGACAATATCACAATATTACAGTTACAGGTAATATTAGAGGGCCGAACATACAAACGAGATAGTATTTTCATTGATTAAAAAGATTACACTGCAGTTCCAGAAACATAACTCTCCTGTTTGTGGCCACAGTGAATGCTTTAAGAACCTTTCTGAATGTTAACTTTTTCTGAACACAAAATCCCTGCAAGACAGCGCATTTCATTCTGTCATCTGACAGATGACAATTTACTGCCTTCCCTTCTGCCCCTCCCTCCCCACCACCCAATGAAGAATTTTCCGTACTGGTCTATACTGCAAAATTTTGCAGGCAGCAAGAGCTATGATGTGCTAGCCTCAGCAAGAAAAACACAACACAAGAGAGAAAACATGATCCAACACGAGACAAGAAGAGACTGCAAACTAATTCCTCAGTTCTCTAGAGATCATAGGGTATACCTAGCAACCTTCAGAGAATGCCAATTTAACCCTAAGTTATTAATCTCCCTGTCTTTGAACCAGTTTCATTATGCACTCTTTTTAGATAGCAGGAATGATATACAATTTTGCAACCCCTGTGTTTGGACAAAACACATCCTTGCAGACTCCAGCTGAATCCAGGAAAAATGTTTCCTATCACCCTGTAACACATACTTTGGTCTACAGAAGGCAAGGCGATGGCCTTGCTATCTCCTCCAGCTTTGCCATCAAGTCAGATGCAATAACAGCGGCAATAGGTCAAAAGAGCATCCACAGGTCCTGAAGCCCCTCAGACAGAGGTAATTTATGACACCTTATCACAGGCCTGCCTTGTTCATCAGGCAATGCCACTCAGTAGCAGGCTGGTGGCATATTTAGAAATAACTTTTATACCACCTTTCACTGCCATTCAGGTGATACAGAACTTTTTAACAATGCCTGACCATGTTCTTCATGCGGCTAACTAAGAAAGCTTACAAAGAGGACACACATCAGCAGACTAACATGTTAGAAGCTATGCTTCTGGCCTCATGTTGCAGCACTTCTGAGCCCACATTCCGAAGCCAGTGTCCAGTTTTGTTTCCAAAGGAATGAGAAAGACATTGCTGAGTTGGAATCAGTCTGGCAGAGGGTCCCTGAGGCAGCCAGGACTGGGAGCACACGACAAACAAGGAGGAACTAAAGATTGCTTGGCCCAAGTAAGGCAGCCGTTAAGAATTCTAAATATTATCTTCAATTACTTTATGCTTGGTGGGTTATAGAGAAGATGGGCCACACTCATTCTGGAGGCACACAGCAGAAGAATAAGGGGCCTACTGTAGGTAACCCTGCTTCGGCAGGAGGGTTGGACTAGATGACCCACAGAGGTCCCTTCCAACCCCTACCATTCTGTGATTCTGTGATTCTGTGGGGCAACAGCCACAAATTGTAGTACCAGACATGAAGTCCCAGCAGATACACTGAACTAACTATTCACCAAGAGGATGGAAAAAGAATGGAGGTGTCCACAGAGGCTGTGGGATCTCTATCCTTGGAGACATTAAAAATATGAATGAACAAAGAGCTCAGCAACCAAATGTAACTTCAGAACTGGACCTGTGTTGGAGCTGGGGTAGAAGAGGGAGAGTTTTCCTTCAGACTAAACCAGTCCATGGTTGTGAATTGCCGTTGATATTCCTGAAAAAAAGCCCAAGTAAGAAAAGGTCTTATTGGAACTGCACAGTTAAAAAGGAATATGTTTACGGTATACAGGCATTTCAACAGGAACATGGTATTCCTGATAAACTACAGCTTCCTTGATCTCCTAGGCTAAATAAAATATGATGCTTTTTTAATTTCCATACTTCTACCACTCTTGAGCCAGCAAGTTGTGGTCATGAAATACAATATTCATTGTCATCACCCTAGAGAACATGATTACTGTTGTCTTTGAACAAATTTGACTAATTCACTTTAGATGCAAATCAAGTGTTTCCGTTTCCAAATAACACTACTTTTTTATGTTTGACTCTAATATTGCAAAAAGTGGATTTCCACAAGAAGTGGCCTCAAAGAAAGGACTTGCAAGTTCTCCACATTAAACAATGTATCTCCTAAAATCTTGCTTTTTCCCAAGTGTCAATTTCCTCTTACAAGCAAAGAAGTGTTGCTAATATTCATTTAGCAGCACACTGCATGACTGCAGTTCCCGTGCTTCAGATTGGGCTTTCCAAGACAGAAGTCTGTGAACAAACCATACAGCACATAATCAGTGAATCTGTACGAAACACAGGTAAGATGTCCCAGACATCAAGCACAAAGAAATGCATGCTGTAGAGTGTATCTGCAAACAGGCAGTATTCACTTCATGAGACACCCAGAAGTTAAAAAGCTCCAGACAAAATTCCCTCTGCTCTGGAGACCATGTATTTGAATTTTCTCTGGTATAGAATTTTATGGCACAAAAAAAAAGGAAGAAAAGAAAACCCAGTGCTAGTAGCCAGAATTTTACTATTATGTTCACTCCAGTGTTTTCTGGAGCTTCATGGTTCAGACCCAGATATAATGATTATCTTTTTTTTTTTCTCCCCAAAGGGTAAAATTATGAATTGTTCGTCACCAGAGTGGTTCTCACAGAGAAGTTAGGAAGGAGCTCCCAAACTAAATTAATGAATTGTATAATTAAACCACAGGAGAAGACTCTCTGGATCACCTGGCCTGCTGTGACAGATACAGAATCCAGCAGCCTGTATTATTTCCTGCTCAGTTTGAATTAATCATAGTTTTCTACTTTGTGACTGAAAAGGTGAGAAAGCTACAAACTTAATGAGAAATTATAGGTCCGCTGCAATTAGTAACAAAACTCCTCTTGTCATTTATGCGTGCAGTTTTGCATCTCTGATAATTAAATTGAGAAATTAGTTTCTTTCTTCATGGATCGCCAAGGTTTGTTGTGTTACCAAAAGACCTCTCTGTGTCAAGAGTCAGGAACTAACCTGAAGGAGGATTTCTCTATTATCTCTTTTGGAACTATTCTTCCAGTTCTAGTTAAAGTTGAGTAGAAAGACGATGACATAGCATTCGTAGCTGTTGGTATGTCTCCTTAATCTTCTCTGCAAGGGACAGAGTTGATCAGCAGAGCTGCAGAAGCTGTGAAACAGAATTGCTAAAGCAAGCTTGTGTGTGTGCATGTGTGTGTCGTTAAGTGTCTTTCTCTCTATTAGTGGATAAACTGAGTGCAGGTTTCCACATTTTAAGTGCCTATATGGCACAGAAATCTAGTCTAGAAGGAGCAGAGAATGGTCAACAACAGAAGTATACTAGCCTGTGTATTTACAGAATAGTATCTAAAAACATATTTGGATATTCCCTGCACTTCTATTGGAAGCTACATGGTTAATAAATCTTTATCATACGCTTCTAATCTGGGGGCAGAATTTCTTTAAAAACTGTATGGCATCTTTCAAAAGATCCCAAATTGCCAAAAATTCAATAAAATAATAGAAGACTTGTTCTGTATTTTTCAGCGTGGATATAGAACTGTTCCTCATGAAAGTTTGTAAAGTGTTTCTGGAGATTCTTTGAGTTTGCTATCAATATTTGTCAACTCTGAGGACTGCACCGTATTTTCACTACTTTCCAAAGTGAGAGAGGCAAAAACAGGGCAAGCACAGAATGATTTTGAGTTCCTGTTGCCATGGTAATGCCACTTCATGTTAGGAAGCTTTTTCTGAATGTTTCACCTATTTTTCTCTCCCTGGCTTTGCTTAATAGATCTTCGATATTCGCATGTTTAATTGACCTGGCAGAAGCTTTTTGGCTTTTTAATAAAGCCCTGCTACAGACAGACTGAAGTCAAATAGTATATGTGCTTATTTTGTTACACTTCAAAAGATTTCTTTGCACAGAGAGTGATGTCCTCTGTGTAAGGAAAACTTTCATGGTAACTTTCTTCCCCATCTCAGAAAGAAACAACAGGGTACCAACAGGGTTAATCCTCACCCCTTTTTTGCAACTATCTTCCATTTTCATAGTTTTTCCACTTATACACATTATGGTTTATATACAAGAAAGATTTGGACAAAGAATAGGACAGGAATACCTGCACAGTCACAGGCCGGGGCTTGGAAAGAGCATAGGGCTGAGAGTCAGATGCTGTATATCCACAGAATGCTGTTCCCACAGGTAATCCTGACAAAGCCACTTCACTTTCTCTTTCAGTTTTCTCCTGGGAAAGCCAGAGGTGAGAGCTGCTATAAACACGCACAGTGACCAGTCCAACACCTTTTCATGTTTAGCAATTGCAACCATCCCTTGGGATTGTATGCATGTCTTTAACCTAAACCCTGCTAAAACCAAGGACTTCTGAACTGTAACAGTTCATGATCCAGAGATCATTAAGACTCAGAATCAAAACATAGAAACAACCCCACACTAAAATTCTAGCTTGCTTACGGGTGCACGTTTGAAACGTCTTAGGTTTCAATAGTGATTGGTTCTGTGAAATGAGTGAAGCTGTACCAACAGTGTATCGTCTGTCCTTGCAACTTCTCAGTGCCTTATTCTTCCCTGCTTTAAAACAGAGATCATGATTCTTCTGCATCCCTGTTAAGTGTATTGATATGTCTGGCTAGACAGCATCGGAGGTAAGACAGCAAGAAAAGGTTTCTGCGAAGGACTGTGTTTTACTTAACAAACTGAAGTGGTTTGAAAAAAAGCAGATGTACTATTCAGCACATAAGCTTTTATTCAGATCACCTTACAGAGTTACTAACATTTTGTTATGAATGTGTATCACTTTTGTTCTTTGCCTTTGCAAACAAAATTCTCATTATTGAAATGTTCTTGAAACACACAATAGCATACATGCACCATCATTGTTATAGTATTTTGAATGTATTTTAGTTTTTTTATCCATGTCATTTTTACGAACAACCATGGAAGTATAACAAAGGAAACCAAAGTCTCAGTTGCCTAATCAAAGTCCTGTCCATAAACATACCCCAAAAATAACTTTCATGAAAGAATAAATCCAAGGATTTTGAAAGCATAGAGGACAAAATGTACACTTCTGCTTAGAGGTCCAGTATTGTGGTACAGTTAACTGCTCCTGTTACCTGAGAACAAATTTTTATTCAATTTGTTATACCTCTGGTAAATTTAGCAGAGTGTAATGGTTCCTGTCATGATAAAAGGAGAAGAAGGTAGCTGTGTTTCGGTTGTAAAGGTAATTTGAAGCCTGCAAAGATTTCTTCATGTTGCTTCTCACTGCACAAAGAGTTCTAGACAGGCATCACCTTTTTATTTTAAATATAAATGAATAAATAAAAAACAATGATGGATATAAATGTCTTCATACTATTTTCTAGTGTTCTTTGCTAATATAGCAGGTGCCTTCTTTTCTTCTTGAACTGCAGCAGAGATCCCAGAAACCTCTCCACAAGGACTTGTTAGTCTCTGCTTGGGAGAATCTAAGCCATTCAGAGCCGTCAGCAAACACAGTAGTGCTCAGCCTGCACCACATACCATTGTCTTACCTGTTATTGCAAGCCTACTCACTGCATTCAAATTCAGCATTATCTGGAAACAATTTCAGATCCCTTCTGTGCATTTCCATAAGAGAAACAGTCCAAAAAATCTGAAAAAAATCCGAGTTGCCATCCTCTGTGTCACCTATGTCTTCAAAGAAACGGGAGTTAGGCAGGACCCTGACAGTAATGGAGCAGCCTAGTCCTGAATGCAGTGAAGAAAAAACAGTTCACATTCTGTTTGGTTAATTAACTCCCAAATGGCACACACACAGAACAAGAAGTCACAAGGAAGAAAAGATGGGGACATTTGTAACTCAGTTCTAATTTTTGGGCAGGTCAAACCAAAAGTGTAATCACTTTCCCGCCATGAATACATTAATAAAAATCTCACAGATTTCTGGTGACTGCACTGTTGCTTTTTTTTACTTTGCCCCAGATGGAAATGGTGTTTCTGACTGTATGGATCTTGAAACCATATTTCAACAATAAAGCAAACTTGGATTTGCAGCTCCTAGTTCAATCACAGGATGAAACACACTGATCTCCTATAAGGTTACTCCATCTTCAAATTTATTCAGATATAGGTTGGTTAACTATGTGGCAGCTGGCTTTATAAGTGAAGTATCATCTCTCTGTACCATTGTAATTTAATCTGATAACCTGTCCTTCTACACTAAGCAAGAAGTCGCAGTAAAATCTGCACTGGGTGTTCCAGCTAATCTGAACAAAATTAAACCATGTTATTGCACAAGACCAGGGGACAGTCCTGATGATCTGTCTATGAGTTGATGCTTCTCAGTTCTTGCACGGTTCAATCCTAGGGCCGGTTCTGTTCAATATCTTTATCAATGAACAGGAGTTGCACCACTAACAAGTTTGTTGACAACACCAAACTGGGAGAGGTTGTTGGCTCTCTTGAGGGACCAGAGGCCTTGCAGAGGGATATAGATTAAATGGAGCATTGGGCAGTCATCAGTGGCATGAAATTTAACACATTGAAGTGCTGGATTCTGCAGCTGGGGTGGCGTAACACAGGGCACAAGTACAAATTTGGAGAGGTGTGGCTGGAGAGCAGCCCTGCAGAAAGGGACCTGGGGGTGCTGGCGGCAGCAGGCTCAGTAGGAATTAGTAGGGTACCATGGCAGCCAGGAGGGCAACCGTCTGCGTCCAGGGATGCATCAAACACAGCCTAGCCAGCCGATCACAAGAGGTGATTGTCCCCCTGTATTCAGCGTTGGTGTGGCCTCACCTCGACTGCTGTGTGCGGTTCTGGGTCCCACCTTTTAGGAAGGATGTGAAGGTGCTGGAATGTGTCCAGAGAAGGGCAATAAAACTGGTAAAAGAGCTGGAAGGCACGTCCTGTAAGGAGCAGCTAAGGACTCTGGGTTTGTCTAGTTTGGAGAAAAGGAGGTTGAGGGGTGACCTGACGTCTGTCTACAGCTTCCTGAGGAGGGGACATGGAGGAGGAGGTGCTGAGCTCTGCTCCCTGATGCCCTGTGACAGGACTTGTGGAAATGGTTCAAAGCTGCATCAGGGGAGGTTCAGACTTGGCATCAGGAACCGTTTCTTTACCAAGAGGCTGGTCAAAAACGAAAACTGGCTTCCTAGAGAGGTGATCAATGCCCCATTCATGTCAATGTTTAAGGCGTTTGGACAATGCCTTAATACCATGCTTTAACTTATGGTCAGGCCTGAAGTGGCCAGGCAGTTGTACTGGGTGATCACTGTAGGTCCCTTCCAATTTGAATATTCTATTCTATTCTATTCTATTCTATTCTATTCTATTCTATTCTATTCTATTCTATTCTATTCTATTCTATTCTATTCCTATTCTATTCACTACACCTACCATAACTTTTCTTAGCATTCAAACCTAAGTGCAGAATGTATTTGCCTTACGTTGCATTAATAGAAAATCTTTTCTAGTAACAATCACAGCTTGGTAAGTCTGAATGCAGATCAGCTTGCTTAGTATTCGATGTTCTTTCCAAACCTATTTTTTTGTCTTCCTGTATCTAGAAACTTTGAAATACATACTTGACAAAGCTTTGTTCACACACGTTTATGTCCTTTATAGTACAGATGTCACACTAGGAAAGTTACATTAGACACCTGCTTCTATGATCCTAAGACATTCTCAACCACTAAGCAAGTTAAAGACACTGCATCTGAAGTTTCTCTGCTCCCATTCTATTAACACAGAAACTTCTTTTTCTTGTCTGTTCCTCGAAAAGGATATGTGGGTACCTTGACTGCTTTTTAAGACTAAACAGAAACTGTGCAAGTTGTACAAAAGCATGGATGGAATTTTTTTAATTATTCATAAAATAAAATCTCCTTATTTTTTTCATGCTATCAATATCACACTAGAGAAAAATTAATAAAAAACTGTAAATGCAGCTGAGAGTTCTGCTACATCACAGAATAAAATCCTAACACACAAACTTACATATATTTTAGAAATAATGCATTCACTGACTTCTTTCTACACTTTCACCTATAAAGTTGAATTAGGGAGACCAGTTATTAATTCTAAAGATATCCTATTACGGTTAATCCCTATGCAAAGATGTGTATATAGCACAGTAACACTATAAACTATCCGCAGCTTAACTAATAAGAAGTAAAATCAGGAGAAGGAACAGAACTCTGCTCACACTCACACTCACACTCGAGAGTATGAACTGGTCAGAGTAATCATCCCCTTCATATATAGAATTTTGATACCTTGCTTTGAGATATGAAGCCTCTTGAAACTAACATTACAGTGATAAACTTTGACTAGAAAAGTGCAGACTCAGCTATTCTAAGAAACATTTGCAAAAGGGAAATATTACACCTACCAACTTTATACAAGATCTGCTTGGGCATTGGGTTCTAACAGTGGTTATATGTAAGTGCCATTTATTACAGAATGGTCTTCCTGCTACTGCAGGATATTTCCATTACGGTATACCGAAAACTTCATGACTATCCATTCATTAACATGTTCTAGGAAGCAGACTTCACTGCAAAATGTTGCAGTTTTGGTGCTTCTTGCTTTCTTTGCTGTAAAGAAAACTATCACTCTTCATGTTCTCCTGTAGATGGGCTTTATCTTGCATCGATTTTTACTCTGCTGGATATTTTTCTCTTGCCTACATGCTGGAAAATGACTTTCTTACTCATTCTGTGTGACTTTGCTGTAGAAATTCATTGCCAAATTAAGAAATTTACTAAATTAATAATTAATGAATTACTAACTTGATTGCTAAATACTTTTTGCTACCTTCATAAGAATGTGGAGAAAAGATCTTGCATGAACTTCTTTATAGGCACGAATTTTATAAATGCAGTTTAAAAGACAGGCACTTGAAAAGGGATAGATTTATGAATGTCAATCATCTTCCTAAATGGCTGCTTTACTTTACACACAGAAGTACTCAAAGTGTTTTCACAGATTATGTAAAAGACCTGTTGCACCAGTTGTCAAGCTCTTTACCACACTGAGGACAAACTATACAGCAATCTTTAAAGGTTGCCCCAAATCCTCATACACAATATTAGGGAAAAAAAGGTATCATCAGCAATGTACCCTGATATCTCACTGACTTCTAAACCATATTTTTGCGCTGTGTTTTCAAAAGTTCTTGAAGACACAGAAAGGCAAGGTGTGGGATTTTCAATATCTGAAAACTCACCTGTCTTTGAAATCAAGAGGCATGACACTTCCATGGTCTGCTGAAAACCTCACTAGATTTTTCTTTGCCTTTACTCATGTTACAGTGCATTTAAATTCTGTCCCTCTGGCCATTGAAGACAAACCATTATTCTCACTTGATGATTTTCTAGTTCTGCTTAAATTCTAAGGAATTAATCAGAATTATATCTTCCTTGCCTTATCTGAATAGATGTGTCTGCAGGTAAAAATCTAAAGTGATGCTTCAGTATATGGCATGTATTATTTTTCTCATTGTGAGGTCTAGGGCCTTAGTCATGTGAGGGCACTTTTGTGTGTTTACCGCTGGACAGGTTGGGAGACATGCCTTGAAGGTAATCAAAATAGGCAAACCAGATGATAAGGCTTGAGTACCAAGTCTGAATCAGAATTATAGTTTCCCAGAGGAGGAAAAGAGAGCTCACCATATTTTTTAAGGTGAAAGAGGAGATCTGGGACAAATCTAACAGTTTCTCCAAAATCCCACACCAATGCTTTGGTGACAAACAAAAGAGAAATTGTACAAGAAAGAGTACACTTTTACTGCTACACTTTTCTGAAAGCCTATTTTGAGATAGCTGTTGTCTTTCATTTCCTCAGATACCAAGATCGAAATAGAAATAGTTAACAAGTCAGAGGGCTTGATATATCTGGCTAGATGTCAGGACTGAATATTCCCTTGCAGATTCTTCAGTGTTCAACCCGGTTATAATTCCTGTAATTCCTAAAGTAGATGCCGGAAAAATGTCATAGTGAGACTGCTAGGTGTACGTATGAGTCTCCAGACAGATTTGCCCCTTAACATCTAGTTTCTTCGGACTCCTCAGCACCATAGATATACTATTGAGAAATAGTTCCTGTTTGTTCCTTCAGAGCATTTGGATAGATGGCTTTTGGAAAAAATCCCTAATCCACTTCGAAATTTATATTCTTGCTTTCTCTAGTATCATTTTGGGAAGATGGGACTTCATTATGGCAGCCATGAATGCTTTGAGATTTTCTGTAAGTAACATATTTAAAAGCTGTTGCTATTTCTGGCATTTTTAGAGGACTGCGTTACGACTCCTCGAAAAACATTATTGTTTTTGAAAGCAAGTATGGGCCTGAGGCACCAGCAGCTACGTGGAAGTATCTCTCTTCTGTAGGCTTGTTTGCTTTTGCTCATGTCAACATTTCTCCATACTCAGAACAGTTGCTAGTGTCAACCACACAGCTGGACTGATAGCCTCAGGATTGGATGTAAGTATGAGTATAGCCCTGAAATATTTTGAGGACGTGGTTTATTCACCATAAAAATGTCACCTGTGTTTCGTTAAATTTATCTGTCTGTTCCTATTCAATCTCCATGGTGTCTCTTTCAACATATGTTTTTAAGATAACCTCATTCGAGACCAATGACTTTGAAATATTTTGTAATTATTGACATCCTCAGTTTCTTCAATAGGTGATGCAGTTACATACCTTGCAACGTTTCCAAATGCAAGGAAGAATTTACACCTTTCCTATATGATTTCGAGAAATTCAATTCTTATCTGTTTCTAGCCTTCTGTACTGACGTGAGGTTTCCTTTACCTCTCACAGGGTTTAGGAAAATTTTCTTACTCTTTTCTCACTTTTTCCATACTTTTTTTAGATAAGCCTTACATATTTTCTCTAGTTCTTATTTATTTCCCTCATTCTTCCATATCTTCTATATTGCTTTTTTTTGTTTTTTGTTTATTTGTTTTCTATTGCTGCTTTCCCCTCGCCACTGAACCTGAGGGATGCTTTAGCCAGAGCTGTCCTGTAGAAGCTGATTTTGACACAACTGTTCATCTGAGTACAAAGGAACAGCTATTGCTAATGATGCTCTCAACTGCCAAACAGAAGATCCTTATTCGTACATAGGTGCACTAGTGGTCTACCTCCTGCCCTGCTCCAGTGGTGTCATTAGAGTGCAACCCCTTATCTAAGCAAGACAGAAGATAAAAAACTCTGTTCTCACAAGCTTGGCCACTGCAACGAGAAGAGGTAAAGTGACAGGATGGATGTGAAAAGTTCAGTAAAATTGCATGTGAGTGAAGACAGTAGTTACAGAAGAGACTAGATGGGAGTACTACTCATCCACAGTCTGACAAGTAAAGCGAAATTAAACAGCAATGTTTTAAATTTTCAATCAAAGATGAAGTATTTCTGATATAAGTGAATTACATATGTATTTACTTCATTCGTTGCATGAAACAACTATTTCACTGTTTCATACTCATGTGTGTTTTTTAATGTGTGTTTTCAAGTGAAAGTCTGAATTTCTCCTAAATTATAAACACCCCAAATAAATATATTTAGTTGAAAACTGATGTAAAAAAAATTTAAAAGACCTTAAGATATTACAGAAGCACTGATTAAATGCTGGAGTTATGTATTAAAGAGCCCAAGGATCTCATCAAAGACTCAGTTTTGTTTTCTTATTAGGAGACATCTTCCCGCCCTAATATGACTAATATTAGTAGGTCTAATCAAAGGATAACAGAAACCTCATGTAGTCTTATATTCTTAAGAAAGTGAATAGGCTAGACTGAGCCTAGACAAAAACAAAGAAAACCAGTTTTTTGAAGTGTCCCTCTCATCTCACAGCTGCTGTAGAAAAGATAGCTTGAGAATTAACCAAATGTGCTAAAACGTGAGTGAAATAGAAAGGATAAATCCATTTAAGTAACCCTTGAACTTTATTGATCTTTCACAAGCTCAATGGTCTGAGCATCCTAACAAACAGGAAAGCCAACAAGTTACTTCTGTTTGCACCAATATCTGTGTGCTGGCAGGAAACCGCCCTGCAGGAAGCCATAAGAGTGATTATGTGTGAAAACCATCAGGACAGTGACAAAGAACATTTGGGAAGAGCAAGAATGAAAAATGAACAATCTATCCATGTTTACCTATACTCAAATACAGACTTATTCATTGTCACTAAGCCTGCCCACAGGCACACAAGACCCTTCACCAGCTCCGTGCTTCAAACTTGAGGGTGACTGGAGTCTAACCTGTGAAATTCAACCAGCTGCTAAGACTGTATGCAAACAGACCTGTGGTTTCAGCCTTCTAACAGTCTGCTCCAATATTACACAGAGATGAGAAGCCATAAAAATACACTCAGCTTGGAGTAGACAAGGGCTAAGTGCTCTGAAAATCAAATAATATTCCCTTCAGTTGTAGTGTAAAACAGGTTAACTTCAAGCGAAGCTGTCAGATAATGCCCAGGCTTGGCTTAATAAAGAGCTTGCAAAACATAATGTTAAGAGAAATCTGTTCTTAACCGCTCTTTAATCATTACAAATGTACTGAACGTTTCTGGAAACAACAGCAATACACCAGTTTATGAGAATGAGAGGATGAAAATGGCTATAAACTAATGAATCTAATATCACTTTTTTGGGGGGTGGGTAAATGGATATGTTGCTGGGTCTAGACCTCACATATGTGAGAATAATGTATATCATACCAGAGCCAGAAGGCACAAGAGCCCTGGAGCTACAGTTTTGTTCCCTCTCACCTACTTCCAATGCAAGCCAGCAGCAAGCTCTTTAACATTTCCAGATGTGACACCCAAGTATTACTCTGTGATAGGAAGCTCTTCTATTCCCAGTTTTGGAAAACTCAGTGTTACGTTTGTAACACTGACATTGAGAGACCCTACAATGAATCTCAATCTACTGTTATTAAAAAAACTGTTTTAAATGTGTCACTGTGTTTTTTTTAAGAAAATGAGCCATCTGATTTATTCAAATTTATATACATTACTGAAGCTATTCAGTCCTCACCACAGATAGTCATAAGTTATCTTCCACAGCTCTAAGAATAGTTTAAATTTGACTAAAGTAAAACACTATTTTTTTAATTATAAACTTACAATATGCTTGGTTTCATTCCCATTCAAAAATGAATAAAAGCTGAATACGAATGAACAAAACATTGGGAGGACAAAATACTCCAAGCAACCCTATTAGTATTAAAGCACTGAGCTTAGCATTGCACTTAGCACTTCCAAACAACCAAAGAACAAAAATTGCCTGAAAATCAACTGCTGCAGCTGATGAGCAGAAGCATATTCTACAGACAGAAGTCGTGGTGCCATCATGAGAGGCATCCAGGTAGATTTAAATGACTGTAGATGTATAGATGTCCAACTGGCTTCAAAGGCGACACAAGTGACAATAACAGCACAAGCTTCTGCAATTCTTTGCTATTCAGTACTGAACTTTTATTTGAAAAGACTCCTCTATAGCTTTCATCATTAAAGGAAAGCTCTATCTTACATATATACAAGACCTATGGAGAAAAATCAGTTTATTTCTTTAGTTGACTCTGTAACAGTAGTGAATTAATAAATATTCAAGGAAGATGAAAATGTTAATTTCAACTACAACTAAAAATAGAAACAAAGCAAGTTATGTTTGCCAAATGAAAATCAGCTAACTTTTCAGGCTAAGAATTCTTATATCCCAGGTTCTAAGGAAACATTGCTAACAAAGCAAAGCAAATAATAAAATTTTAATTATTTAAAAAATACTTGCAACTATGACTTCAAAGGGAGTTAAATTATGTAGCCGTCAAACTTTAAGGACACTTCCCAAAAGAACTAGATCTGTAGTTCTCTTAGCTGGTGTCCTGGGTTTGGCCAGGACAGGGTTAATTTTCAGCGGACTCCAGGAAGGGGCACAGCTGGGGGGTGGGGGCTGACCCCACCTGGCCAAACAGAGCCCGGTATTCCATACCATGTGTCCTCACGCTGGGTTCAGGTGGGCGGGGGGGCGCGGCGGGAACTCGCTCGCGGCCTGGGGGGACGCGGCGCCAGTGCTGTTCGGGAGAGCGGCTGTCTGGGTCGTACGGTTCATGGTTGTGTTTTCTCCTTATTTGTATCGTTGTTGTTCCTGTTTCCCTCTGTTTGCTGTTCTGTTAAACTGCCCTTATCCCGACCCACCAGTTTCTGCCTCTTTCTTTTCATTCTCCTCC
>Ga0065711_1037346_pt1 | contig 19925 bp, 8 predicted proteins | sample Hoacrofraction12_FD_59098 | JGI IMG/M metagenome (GOLD analysis project Ga0065711, IMG submission 59098) | Hoatzin crop microbial communities from Cojedes, Venezuela - Epithelial fraction 12 v2 (version 2) | ecosystem: Host-associated > Birds > Digestive system > Esophagus > Crop | place... | reverse complement strand
GGTCTTGAATATCTCCAGAGAAGGAGACTCCACAACCTCCCTGGGCAGCCTGTTCCAGTGCTCCGTCACCCTCAGAGGGAAGAAGTTCTTCCTCATGTTCAGACAGAACTTCCTATGCTTCAGTTTGTGTCCTCTGCCCCTTGTCCTGTCGCTGGGCACCACTGAAAAGAGCTTGGCCCCATCCTCCTGACACCCACCCTTCAGATATGTCAGCACTTGTATTTGTACTGTGACAATATTCAATAAACCAATCTCAGTTAGGATCATCTTAAAATTTTTTAGCAGGATCAGTCCTCTGCATTTTTTCACTTCACAGACAGGACTGGTAGCATGGGTGTAGAGAAACAAATGGGAACATGCCCCAGTCTAACACCAACACACACTGGCGTGGAACTGTATCCTCAATGAATGGATCACAGAAAATGAAAGTTTCTCTAAATCTACAGGCAAACCAGCAGATTTAAGAAAAAGCTGGTTCATGGCTCAAAACTTACATCCTCTTTCAAAGAGACTCAAGAAAAATCTGAAAGTAAAAAGATTTCATACAGGAAAACAGCCATGAGCATACTTTTATCACAGTAAGGCACTTCAATTAATGAAAACTATCTGTACAGGTTCAGCAGGCTTTAGCAAGGATTTCGGTTTAGTATCTCATTACATTCCACGTCAAGAATCCAGTGCAAAACAGACTTCAGAGAGGTTGTTACACATACTAATTAGAGTCTCAAAGTAATTATCAACTGCAAATCAAAACCAAGCAGGGTTGTTTACCCTGGGGTTATGATTATTCGTACACAGGTGCAATTCAAACAAACATTTTCTTTGGAGTGAGACAATATGCTGTCTTCATATAGCAACAAAACCAAAAGTTACAACTATTACATGTGAAAGTAAGAAAGGCTGATATAATTAATAACGTGAAATCACAGACTAATACAGTTGGAAGGGATCTATAGTGGTCATTTGGTCCAATACCACTGCTCAAAGCACAGTGAAATTATGCCAGGCTCAAAGCCTGTCTAGGGAAGTTTTTACCATCTTCAAAGACAGAGGTTTCACACCTTCTGAATAGCTTGTTTGACCACCCTCCTGTTGAAAAAATGTTCCTTAATACCTAACGAAAAGTTCCCATGTTTTCACTTGCATCTGTTGCCTCTCATCGAAACACCACATACCTTCAAAAAAAAGCCCAGCTCCATATTCTTTACAGCCTCCCATCCGGTAGCTGAAGACAACAAACAGATGTCATCTCAGACTTCTCCAAAGGAAACACGTGATTCTCTCTGCCCCTAGTACATCACGTACCCCACCCCCATACATCTTTCGCGGTCCTTCACTGGACTCAATCCACCATGCCAATGTCAATCTTGTACTAAGAAGCTCTAAACTGGAATAGTATAATCAGACAAAATGACTGCCCCTTCAAATAAAACACTTTTCAAAAGAAATGTACTTTAATGATACAAATGCAAAGTTAGAGACCCAAGAAAAATGCAGGCTACACCTAGGAAACAACTCAACATGCCCTGAAAAGTAGTGGGTATAATACCTACTGCTGTAGTGAGAATGAACATTACGCACATTCAGTTTTACTTCTATACTTCATATGAGAATGCAGATATCTAAATCAAGAGACTTAGTAATCAAAAGTGGAGACAATTTACCTTTACACACTACCTGGCTGAAATCCAAAACAGGAGTACAGTTCAAATGTCACTGCTCCAGTGACTATAATTTAAGATTATTCTAGTTTGAAGACTTATCTACACAATAAATTACAAATATTAAAATCTTTAATGATTGCAAAAATTCAAGCCCAAATCACAGAATAAAACTGTCATTTATAAACGTTTGTTGTCACCGCTGAAGTTCTACATATTTGACACAACCGCTGAACTTACTGAACAGCTTCTACCTTGCAGAAGTCTGCAAAACAATTGCAAGACCTGCATGAGAAAGCATGAACAGTAACCTAAAACTCTACTCTCATGCAGGAACTTTGCTATGCAACAAAAAACAAACACAAAGTGGCTGGTTCAGTTTTAAACTTTCTTTGCACGAACATGATTTAATAATTTTTTTTTCAAGCAGTGCAGATCAAACTTTACAATTAGATGATCTCTTCCTCAGACTTGCAGGATGTTTCACAGTACTCTACAATACACTTTGCTAGACTACATGAAGGAAACTCGTATTTTACTCCACATAACATCAATAACCAGCAAATTCAATCTGCAGATGGAAAAAAAGTTAATGCAGAAACACAGACCAATTCCTGAAAATGCACAGTCCCTTTTTGGATTCTGCATAAAGTTAGAAGAGGATTCAAAAACACTCTTTTTGCCAGGACACGCTGTGGGATAGTTACATCAGCCAGCAAGTAAATACTCTCAATTTGACAATAAAATGAAATAATTTCAGAGAAGAATCATTTTAGGGAGATGTTCGAAACTCTAAAACGTTTGCAGATTAAAGGACTTTCTTCCCTTTACAACTACAGTAAAGTATTTGTCTATCTCTGCAATCTGGTCTGCCAACAAACACAAGCAAGGATTATAACCTGCATCGTGCTGTCCACTCTCTGCCCCCAGCCATCTGACACCTTTAGAAGGTTGGCAGAAATTGGTATGGGTGTTTTCCAGTACCTCTTCTCAACACTTAACTTGCATTACAAGGCAGATCTCGGACATGCAAGCTTGTTAAAATACCAAGAACTTCAAGGCTTTAATAACAAACAACAGGACCTGCTACACAGAAATGTTCTCAAAGTAACAAATCCAGTGGGTGCTAAATGTACTGGCGATTGCCTCCAAAAGGCTATATCTTCTTTTCTAGAAGAAAAACCTTTTCATTACCTCAGCAATAACTCAGAGATAAACATTAAAAAATAAACTCTTGCTACATAAAACCTGCTTAGATTTTTATTCAGTTACTAGCTGAGTCACGTATTACCCAAACATTTTTGTTTATCATGTCCACATAGCTCAAAATGAAAATGGAGAAGCATTCAAATTAATTTTGTTGATTTCATTTGACTGAAAGCCTAAGCAGTGAAACAATATTTGAATCCTGACAGCACAAAAATTAAAGATCACATTAAACAAGCTGCAACTCAGATTAAGAAGTCTAATGTTTGTTGATTTACGTTTTACATATTAATCTAATGCATTTGTCAAATTGAGTCCCAAGCGAGCTGAGTACCTAAAACCAGGCAAATATCAGAAGCTAGGTTTATAGTGATACTACTGCATCTTTTGAATAGAGGTGTTTGGTTATTTTTAAATATACAGGAACAAGGAAACATGATCTGCCTGCAGATTCTCTTTAAAGGCACTTGAAATTTGTTTGCTTCAAGGGCTGTAATGATATATACAGTTATGATTGTTATTCTATTCTTTAACACTTTATGGAGCTTGTTTTACACTGAATGCAATCAAATAACAGAATCAGTGCTTTGATCAAAGCCACCTAAATGTATCTCTAAAACTGTATGTCTTTGAATTCCTTCAACTACTATAACAATACTGTATATCCAGGTGCAAGGATTTCGTCACCTTAACCCCCACCCCTTATCACTGCAGCAGCAGCACTATTAAAAAAAATCACAATGATGAATACAAACATACCTACCTTCTCCATCTGTTACCCAACTCCAGTTAATTCAGTTGCCCCTTCGGCTCAATAAAGTGAGGATCCTTGCAGCAGCGAGACCCCCATCTCATGGACCCCTTCAAGAACAGCTGCAGTGTCTGCCAGGCCCCTGCCACTGCAGACTTTTAACCCTTTCTCTTTCTTTATTCCTCTCCCTTCTCAGTGCTTTCTGTTCGAGAACCTAGTTCCTCTTAACGCTGTCTACCTCACCTTATTAGCAACTCTACAAGCAAACAAAACGAGTAAACACTCATGCTGTTGTTCTCCTTTATACTCTGCTTTTATGTGTTTGTGAGTAACTGACATACTGGATTGGAAACTTGTGTCACATTGCTAATTAGACAGTCAAGGCTTCACAGGCCAGTGCCCAGATCCCGGTGAACAGATAACGTGCTCACTGAAATAAGCGTTATTTTCCACTATGGCCAAAACAGCCAAAATGTCATTATGACTTTTTCCTTTTACAAATCCAAACCTGTGCTACATGTAGTTCAACTGCCTTCCTAGAGCTGCAGCTGGTCTCAAATCAGTCCTTTCTGTATTGCCTTTGCTCAGGTGCTGAGGAACCCCTTTACTAGCCCTTCATTACACTAGCTTTTCAATGTGGTAGCATGACTCAGACAAGTGACTAAATATTTCTCCCTTTACCACACAAATATATTGTCTATACTGGGTCTGCAAAGCCTCAAAATACTTCTCAAGCTGTGCCTCTAGTCCAGCAGTACCATAATTACGCTGGCAGCTAAACCCCCTTCAACTTCTCCCTCTGGTTTTATGTTCCTCCCTTCTCTTTTATACATTACCCTCTCCCCGCCCTCAGAAAGACAAAAGGAAAAAAAAGGAGGGAAAAAAGAAGGGGGGGAGGGGAGGAGAAACCCCACACCCTCTTATGTTCTTTCCACTCCAATCTATACCCCTGCTCCATTCTGTATTTTGTAAAAGTCCCACACTTCATATTCCTTTTCCATTGCTTATTTTGGGCACTCTCCATTTCCATTTCCTCCTTCCTTTCCTAGCACAGGACTCCTAAAAGGAATTCATTCTCCCCCTTTGTGAGGTTTGAGGTTTGTTTTTTTTTTCCTGTCTGTAGACGACAAAATAGCCAGCTCTCTCTAGTATTTTGTTTCCTTATCACTCAAGAGCATACGAGTTGCTTTTGGAGTTGATAATCTGCAATGTCTTCTTGTGTAACGGCTGTGAAGTCAGTAATTAGAAATAATCCATTAAAAGTATGAACTATTGATCAGGCAACTTATGTGACTACCGAACCTTACAAGACGGGATGATCTGCAAACAGGCTGTGCTCAGAGACCGACTACTAATGTGAAAATAAGTTAACTTAGAAATTTATATAAACCCTGGAAATCTATGTAGAAAATATATCTAGAAAAAGGTTCTAGAAAACTCATTTTTACGCTGTCATTAAGGGTAACGTTGCCAAATTTTTCTTTCTCCTGTGCTGCAATTTACTTCATTTCTACCAAACCACCATCAAGTTTAGCTTCTCGTCTTACTTTCGTTAGTTCCAGCACTATTAGCTAAAAATCACATAGCTTTTTTTTCATCTTCTACTTTTTGCGTGAAAGAAACACACAATTGCAAGTGTCAAAAGAAGAGTTACTGTTCTTGAGTCTAGATACCATGCACTTCTTCCAAACAAATAGTCTTGACAATAAAGGTGATGTTCCTTACTCAACCAGTACTTCCAGGTTACAAGGGCAAAAATGAAGAGAGACAAATTAACAAACTGGCACTCACAGACAGAGTCTGTGTAATCCACAGCTCACCTGCCATTTCTTTCATTACTTGTACAGACCATTTAACAGTGTAAGCAGGGCTGTAATCATATAATGAGATTTGCTAAAGCCAGACTTTGTGTGAACTAGTCCAACAGCAGCATTTTGATGATCTACTTGCTAAACACCAAGAATACTTTTCAAATGTTTTGAAACTTGCAGAAACAGTACAATTAGTAATACCTTTCCAATGCTCTAACCACATTTTGAAAGTGTCTGAAATTTTCTAATCATGACCTAGATTAACTCCCATGTGCCATAAGAGATGTGTTACAATTTTAAAGAGTAATAAATGTGTATCTCTGCATGCAATGATACTCTACTAAAGACTCTCTCTCATTAAAAACATCCAAAGCGTGTAACATTTTACTCTGAATGTTGCATGTACAATTATGTATTTACGAGTATAAAATTCTTTCAGTAACTTAAACAGTTCTAGTCTTATGTATCAATTTACTACCCATCATCAGTACTGTGATGTGACATTTCAATTATGCCTTCAAAAGGACCTCACCCACTAAACAGATGAAAGAACAGGAAATAAAAGTATGTAGGAATAAACGGGAGAGATCACAAAACCACGATTTTACAGTTGCAAAACCAATCCTGTACTCCATTTGTGACAGTAAAACAGAGACGTGATAAAACAAAAAGGTTTGCTAAACTGCTACTTTATTCCACCACACAGTCTAAATAAGTAAAGGACCACAATCTGAAATGCGTATTTCTGCTCATTCCACCATTATGAAACTAAAAAGCTAATGGTGAAAAATAAATGGAATCATAGAATAGTTCAGGTTGGAAAGGACCTTTAAAGGTCATCTGGTCTAACTCCCCTGCAATAAGCAGGGACATCTTCAGCCAGATCAGGCTGCTCAGAGCCTTGTCCAACCTCACCTTCAGTGTTGCCAGGGATGGGGCATCTACCACCTCCCTGGGCAACCTATTACAGCATTTCACCATCCACATGCTAAAAAAAAAAAAATCTCCCTTATATCCAGTCTACATCTACCCTCTTTCAGGTTAAAACCATTGCTCCTTGTCCTGTCACAACAGGCCCCCCTAAAAAGCCTGTTCCCCTATTTCTTAAAAGCCTCCTTCATGCACTGGAAGGCTGCTATAAGGTCTCCCCGCAGACTTCTCTTCTCCAGGCTGAACAGCCCCAACTCCCTCAGACTTTCCTCATAGGAGAGGTGCTTCAGCCCTCGGATCATTTTTGTGGCCTCCTCTGGACCCGCTCCAACAGCTCTGTGTCTTTCCTGTGCTGAGGGCTCCAGAGCTGGATGCAGGACTCCAGGTGGGATCTCACCAGAGCGGAGCAGAGGGGCAGAATCCCCTCCCTCGACCTGATGGCCACACTGCTTGTGATGCGGCCCAGGACACATTTGGCTTTCTGGGCTGTAAGCGCACATTGCCAGGTCATTTCCAGCTTTTCATCCACCAGTACCCCCAGGTCCTTCTCGGCAGGGCTGCTCTCAAACCCTCCATCACCCAGCCTGTACCGATACCAGGGGTTGCCCTGACCTAGGTTGCAGGACCCTGCACTTGGCCTTGCTGAACCTCATGAGGTTCACACAAGCCCACTTCTTGAGTTTGTCCATGTCCCGGTGGATGGCATCCTGTCCTTCTGGTGTGTCGACTGCACCACTCAGCTTGGTGCCATCTGCAAACTTGCTGAGGGTGCACTCAATCCCACTGTCTCTGTCTCTGATGAAGATATGAAACAGCACTGGTCCCAACAGGGATGCCTGAAGGACACCACTTGTCACTGACCTCCATCTGGACTGAGCCACTGACCACTACCCTCTGGATGTGATCATCCAACCAAATACTCATCCACGAAATAGTCCACCCATCAAATCCATGTTTCTCCAATTTAGAGAGAAGGATGTTGTGAGGGACTGTGTCGAAGGCCTTACACAAGTCCAGATAGGTAGCATCTATAGCTCTCCCCTTGTCCACTGATGTAGTCACACCACCAAAGCAGGCCACCAGGCTGGTCAGGCAGGACCTGCCCTTGGTGAAGCCATGCTGGCTGCCTCGAATCAAATCCCTGACCTCCATGTGCCTTAGCTTAGCATAGCTTCTAGGAGGACTTGTTCCAAGATCTTCCCAGGCACAGAGGTGAGGCTGACAGGTCAGTAGTTCCCAGGGTAAATTATAAGTAAGGAATGTCTGCATGCACATGTGGGGAAATAAATTCTAGTTTATTTGAGAGATAATTTCAGTAAAATTATAAATTATTTATTGCTCACATATAGCAGAGTGTCTGGCCCTCAAACATGGTGAATTAAAAGTGAGCGAGACACTCCAATCACAGCCCCAAAAGCCTACCAGAATCAGTCTTTTTCTAGGTCAATTATCTATACTGAGGTTATGGAAGAAAATTTCCAAAGTCCTATCATAAGAAAGGACTTCCCCACTCTCAACACATCAGCCTCACTGAAATTTGAAATTATATAGTACTTTCCAACAGCTATAACTGAAGCAATAATTAAATATGTACCTTAACAGTTAAGGTTAAAAAGACACATACAAGGACTTGGGCTGTCTGCATTTCCATTCCAGTAAAGAATCACTCATCTACCCACACTTTCTTGCACCTTTTTACCCACTTCTGTCTTCTGGGGTTTTTTCCCCTTCATGCAGAATACATTTGGACTTCCTCCCATTATCCCTGTATTTCAGACTAAACATCAATTCTCATCCAGTCTAACTGCCAAGCCACCTGGCAGTCTCTTTTTCTTCCAAATATCGATTCATTTCATTCCCCACACTTCAGAAGAGATTCTAATCACAATACCACACCCTTGCCCACTGAAGCTAACAGAACTGAGTCTTCAACAGTTCTCCTCCAATTGAAGATCAATCTTCCAGCTTCCCAGACAATTTTAATACAGTTTACCCCAGCTTGCAAATATAACTTATTTGGCATATAGTTTCTGATCTTAATATTTCTTTCATGTAATGTGCTTTTTTGTTATTTTATTTTCTTCCCATTTTCCCATCCAGAGGTGCTCAAAACTTGACTGGGCAGTTAGCTCTAGCAAGTCTGAGGATGACAATGGATCCAGAAAGACAAGACTGTTTCACCAATGTAAACTGAAAGACAAAATATGTGGCTGGATCTGGGCCCTGAAGTTTGGTTCCAAGTAGGTCAGATCTTGATTACTGTCACGATCAGAAAGTGATCTTAAAACTACTTGAATCTGAGAAGGACAGCACAGCTAATGCCTCTTTTATTAAAAAGACTGGAGGAATTAATGTAAGAAATCAACAAAGCCACAACAGGAGAAATGTGACTGAACATGGCAGAAAAGTTCTGAAAAAGAAGAGTAAAGAGATGGTAAGAAGGTAAAGAACAGAGAGGCATCTGGAGGGATGCAGAGACAAAGCTGTTTACATACTTGCTCCCTCCTTACTTTAAGCCATTTTGTTTCCAGAATCCTGTTGAGTTCCTGCTTCTGCCTGTAAACTCACCTCCTGCTTCACTGCTGTGAGGAAGTAAAGCAACAGTGTTTCTACTGTTGTGGTAAAAATAGAAAATTCATTTTCTTACAGCACAGGAAACATAACCATTCAGAAGCAGTAAGGATATGTTATGCTCTCCCCACAGTGTCTTTAGCTGACAATGTCTTTTTTTATTTGTAGGTTCAAAATAGTTACCTTGCGTGTGATGTAGTATCATTCACGTTAGAAAGTCCACTTCTACAATTTTAAAATTTTTTTTTCCTACCATCTGCTGTGTAAGCTTACCAAATGAGTCTACAGGTCCATTTAATTGTGTTGTTGCATGTTCTATGTTTTTGCCAGGGAGGCTTTTATATTGTTCTTGTTCCCTTAGTTTTGCTTTCTTCTCCTTAATGTGTTATCAGGGAGGATGATTTCCCATCTTAACTCCTCGACAGCAAAAGGGTGTCCATCACCTGGTTTTGTTTTTCAGGGGTATTTTTTGTTTGTTTGGGGTTTTTTTATTTTTTCTTTATTTCTTTCTCTAGAAGCTCAGTGAGTAACTGGAAATTATGTCAAGATGAGAAAGACACAGCATCAGATAATTATTCTAAATTCATTGTAATGGATTATAACAAATTAACTATTAGGTTAAGAATTTATATTTGCTTTGGAACCAGAAATAAGCAAAGATAGTTTCAACTAATAACACCACATAGGTAATATATGCATGCTTACTGTTTCTGAACAAATATATTTCTCAAATAGAGGAGAAGAAAAAATACAAAGATACCTGGCTTAAGAATTTGGTGTTTCTTAAAAATTCTTTCCCCTTTTGAAGTAATCTTAAGTAATCAAGAAAACGTCCTAATATTTTAGCTCATTGTAATTTGACAATAGAGGCAGCAACATGAAATTTAAAAACCAATATAAAATAAAAAGCCAAAACAGACATTACATACATACTTAGCTTCTCAAGTACAAGAGTAAATCTCAGTAAGAAACAAAAGAATTTTAGTAATAATTAATATCAATAGTACAAACTCTTATTAAACAAATTTAAGTATCATTAAATGATGCAAAAAATGGCATACTGATTCATTAAACATTTGTGTACCTCAAGGGACGAAAGACTTTACATTCCACAACTAACTTTATTAGTAAGCAAAGGTAAGTAAGGTAAGAAGTTGCTTTATTAGTAAGCAACTTTTAAGAACGGCAGATATTAAAAATAACTTGACTTGTGAACTTTTTTACTCAAGAATTCATCTTGATAAAAGAACCAAATCCCACTGGCATACGCTTGCTCTAGAAGGTATTCCAGCAAAACAGAATGCATTGATCTCAACTGGCTGAAGCTTAATGACTTTACAAAAACAAAAGGCTGTAATACTCCTAAAGTTCCAGTTGGTTTAACAGTCCATGAATCTTACAGAACCAACAGGACGTAAAACAAACAAACACAAACATAAATATATATATCACATGCACACAAACTATATAAAATTAAGTACTCTGCAATCAGAGGGCAAGACAGATTGCTTTTTCCTAATTAATTTAAAATAGCTTTTAAGTCATTTTTTAAATTGAAGAGAACATTTAACATAATTCATTTTGCACGTTTAAGCTGTTCTGCACATGTAATCACTGAAGCAGTCAAACAGTACACTATTTTAAATAGACATATTATGTTGCTTTTTTATGTAAGAATGTAATGTGTTCTACCTAGACTTTGCATTTTAATAATTACATTATGCTAACAAGCACGTTCATTATGGTTTTCATGACAGACGTTTTTACTTATTTCTAGCATGCTGCATTTAGAAAATTGAAATGTAACAAAAACATACAAAAATAAAGAAAAAATCTACAGTTGACACTGTTAAATACAACACTTCTAAAGAAATGCTACGTAATCAAATAAATTTATCAAAACACATTTCACACTGAGCAATTCATTAAAGAAGGGAAGCACTATAACTATATGAAGTGAACAGCTTGTTTCTGGTCACAATGTCATTCAAGGGCTTAAAACCAATGTATCTCATCATATTATGGTTATTATTATACATAAACCGGGAAAGGAAAATGTTCCCAGTTTGGCTGTTGAAAAGTCTCTGACTGCCCACTGTCCTGTGTGGTGGGGTTTTTTTGTGTCTGTTTTTTCGGTGGGTTTTTTTGTTTGTTTGGTTTTTTTTGTTTGTTTTGTTGTTTTTTTTTGGTTTGGTTTTTTTTTTTAGAACTTTGCCAATATTCAGATCTTACTTGAATTTAACATTCTGTGTCCGTGCCTTATCCCACCCCCCCAACACAGAAAAAACGCTGACAAACTGGACCAAGTTCACAGCAGAGGCCACCAACATAGTCGGGAACTGTAGCACAGGCCCTCTGAGGATAGACTGGGAAGCAGGGCCTGTTCCACCTGGAGAAGAGAAGACTTTGGTGAAATCTAACAGCATCCCCCAGTACCAACAAAGAGGTTATTATGAAGACAGAGCCAGGCTCTCAACAGGACAAGAGACAACAGCCATAAGTTGAAACACAGGAGGTTCAGAGAGGACATAAGCAGAAAGTTTGTCATCCTGAGGACAGCCCAGCCAGTAGATGCATTGTCTGCAGCCCTGGAGATTTTTATGACCTGACTGGATACAGCTTTGATATCTGTTCCAACCTCGTTACTGACCCTGCTTTCGGCAGGAGTTTGGAGCAGAAACCTACTGAGGTCCCTTCCACACTGCATTATTCTGTGAATCTATGAATACAGGATCTCTATTTATGAAAAGTTACATTATTTGACTAAATTTAGGTCTTAGCAGAATTGTAATAACCTCCAAATAGGTTCCTATAAAACAAACAGTAACTTAAAGAAATCCTCTTCATCCATATTAACTGCCTGTCCACCCAACATGAGTGATGATATGCTCTTGTTTTCATTCTGTGTGTCCCTTTAGCATGAAAGGAGACCACCGCTTTTCCCGGCTCCATGCACACTTAACCTATCATTTTAAAAGCACGACAGAGCACTCCAGGTCACTTGTCCTTAGGCATTCTCAGTCAGAAATACTTCAGCTACACTGTGGCAAGTCAAACAACACCGGGCTTCTCAGCCAAGACAGACGTCAAACATGGGAGAAGGAGAACACTATAACACAAAGCACCAAGTGCCTACCAGCTGTTGGAAATTAAAGCTTTTCCATCCTTCCAGAAATGGCTTCATGTATCTAAATGTAAAGCTGCTCAAAGATACGTCTCAGAAGCTGGCAGAGCAGCCCACTAGGCTGCTGCAGGAATAAGAAACTAGACAGACAATGCCTTCTAGTGTATTACAGCATGTGGTCAACTTGCTGTAATATCAGGTAATGACGAAATTCAAATTTTCTTCTGAAAAGTTTGACTGTAAGAAGTTATTTCACTACCTTGCGCAGCCTGCTAATCACAGCATAATATCTTAAACAATAAGAGAACACATCACGTATTATCAACTTACCCAAAAAATTTTAACTCAGGTTCAAGAGTTCCAAAAAAATATGTATCATAACTCACAGAACCATCATAAAATTGACAAAGATTACAATCTTTTTGCAAAACAAAGTAAAAACATTTTAACATTCTAAAGTTAGTTTAAAACTCAGTTTTGTGAATTCACAGGCAGAAATATTGATAAGCTATAAGTCTGAGCAAGTGGCAGAGCTCTTAGAAAAGTACCAGAGCCCAAGAAAATTATGGTATGGCTTAAGTCTGCTGCAGTTTAAAGATATCCTTCTAAACACTGTTAATATAGGTGAACCAGCTTAGGTAGTAAACACAACACAAAATTTTCAGTGTCCTGTGCAATTTACACTGCTGCAGCTTCCAGCTGCTGAAATATGAGCTAGTTCAGGTACATCCACATGTGTTACAATCACATATGCAACTCTATTCCAGATACAGCTTCAAACAGGTTTGGTTCTGACTTGTACTGGTGTAATCTCATTAACCTCAACCAAATAAACCTGGTTTATATATTATCCACTTCAGCCTGACTATTTAATCAGACTGCTTTTAGGTCTGGCAATGCATAGCAATCAAACGTGAAGATTTCAGCTCACTTTTTACACCCACCTTGCACAGGGCCCTAAGTTCTACTAACCGTTTTACATGCTCATTATCAGAAACTTAGGTCTAACATGCTTCTCCCCATCTTCTGCAAGCATGCTTCCTAAACACGCACTGGAACTCAGTGCAACTCCATCATCCTTTCAACGCCTGAAACACTATTTTAGTGTGCTAGGCTCCAGTTTTAGGGATTGAAAAGACTCATAGGAATGCCCTAATGTTAGCCAGCTACCTTGAAATCACCTTTAACTGAAGCCAGGCTAAGATAAAAGCAACCAGAAGTATTTATTCACAAAACCCCTGACAGACAGCATAGTTACAAAAGTTTATGAAGATCAGGTATAGAGCAATGAAAAGATAACCACGCACCTATTTACACAGTTGTTATAATAGTTCCAAAGTCTCAGCCTTTTGGGAGCCAGCTGTTGGACTGACACATGCTTTATTGCCCACAGCTGAGGATCTGGGTCTTGTGCAATCCCATGTCCTCACATTCCACTGGGAACCCAAAATTTCTTTTGTAGCTCGGTCCATCTTTGGGGTTATCCAGGATGTGGTTGCACAACTTTTTCTCTGGCACTGCAAGCCAGCTTAAGAAGTTACCCTGTCCGTTACCCTTCCCTCGTGCCACTTGTTCCAAAAGACAAAACTAATTTTATTTTAACTTAGGTCACAGTTGTGATACAGTTTACAGCACAGCCCTACAAAGAGCTGTTGTGTTTACAAAACCGAGGGAGCAAATTCCAGTGTTTGCGCGAGGTTGAGGAAAGCAACATCTTGTGTGCCAGACAGTTTAAGAGGACACTTAAAACACACCATGAAACTGCAACCTCTACCTTACTCTTAGCTCTCTGGGACTTCATGATTTATAATGCCTGACAGAAAGGCCAATACTCTTTCTCTTCTTGGATTCCTACCCATTTTCCCCAGCAATAGCAACTGTCCTGTGCCTCGGCCACCAGTTGCCAAGTGGGTCATCTGCTTTCTACTGCTCCAAAGAGCAAAACCTCAAGGTATCAAAATATAAAAACCCCAAAAGAATATCACTTTTTTGCTCAGTGCAGAAATCTGAAAAATATCCATGGCAGAGAATTTGTCAATATAATAAAAATAAATCTGTTGCTTAAAAACTGCATATTAACACTGACCTTAATACACGGAAATTGGCATTCAAATCTCACATGACGAATCTGAGACTCTTAAAGAGTACAATCTTGTAGAACAGGCTTAAATCAGATTTTACAAGACAATAAAAACTGAAGACATTTATATGTACATATTACTATATGGCTATACTATATTCCATATTAAAATAAAACTTCTAGTGGTTCAAAAACGAATCCAGAGACAGAACCTGTACTGCCAGTGCTACAAAGTACAGCAAACAGATTCACAAATAAGGTCAGAAATGCCAGTTACGATTTCCAAAATCAGTTTGTACAAGTAGCAGTTCTCTCCATGTGAGGTACATTTCACAGTGAAAGGAAATGTCTTTAGTAGTTTGATGGTAAAGTTGAAAAACAGGTAAGATTTCAGATTCATCAATCCTCTTGGCAGTCTTCACGCAACCTATAAAATGGAAATAGTTTGGCTTTGTGTCCAATTTAGATTCCTTCAACTACAAGGAAAAGGTTTTAAAGATTTCACTTAATTTGACTCTTTTTACTCCCTCAGTTTTCTAAGTAAAACACTTTGCCTTCTCTACCTTTGCAGACTATCAGGACTGGAAGAAGAATGCTTTTGATTCTGCTTGTCCCTGAGGGAATGCCACCTCATACAGGCCAGTTGCTGCTTGGCCCCAACTCCTGATTTCCCAGCACACAAGAGTACTCCTTTATACAGATGTGATGCAGCAAACACGTAAACAGCTTTATTCCCCCTTTGCATTTTGGCAACCTTTTGCTCCTTTGCTTCAGACAGAAGCACAGAGAGAGCTGGGCATTGATGTTCCTTGCAACCGCAATACAGTTAACTTCTGAACAAACACAATACAGTATTGTTACATTCTGCAGAACCAGCACAAAACATTAAAGAATGTCGGACTTCTCCACAACTGGGAAACACTGTTAAAGAGAAGATTTTTGCTGGCTTATACTTCCTACTATAGTATGCAGTACACCAACTATACCACACATAATAAGACTTCATATTTTTTTCTGAACATCATCCTCCAACATGACCCCTCACTTGAAAGCTGTATTTTTAAGAGGCTTTTGTCTTTATAACCTCAAAGCCTCCTATGTGATTTGATTATCTTAACAGGTTTTCAAAGCACCTTTTAAACTCACAAAACCCCCTCTTTTATTAGGAGTGAATGGTTGTTTTCCAGCAGCCTTTGACCTCACATGCACCTGCGTTAGTCTTGTAGTCAAATTTTACCCTATGTTCAGTAAAACCCAGACACCACCTGCAGCCCTATCTGTACAACTGAATCCATGCAAGCATCCCCATAATTCCACGTTGAAGTTAACAGGACTCCCAGTCTAAAAGCCCTTGAACAACCAAGGCCTTCAAAAATCGTTTGAGAAACACAAAATTTACTGTATATTCATATGTAGCAAGATCAGACATTTAAAAGTCAAAGTTTTTCCTCTCTTAAAAATCTCACGCAGTGCTGGAAACCCAGGCTGCAGCACAACACAGTGAAGAATGATGAACATTTTCCTTGTAATTATGAAATCCTAGTAGTCAAACAAGACTAACGGAGAAGAAAGATGGAAAATTTTCATTTCAAGCATACTAGACGTGCTCTTTTATATATGCAAAGTGTCAATGCTATACTAAGAAATGTCAACACTATTCCTCTACATGACTAAAACCCAAAAAATCTCAAAGTTCTTGTCCCCATACTCGGTTTTTGGGAAACAGGATGACTTAGTTTGCACAAAAATGTCTCACAATCTGATTTCAACTGATTTGATAATTATTCTTACAAAAGACTACAAAAAAGAAATCATTAAGCTTAACAAAGCCACAAATAGACATTTTCAATTCTTAATTATACATGCAAGTAACTTTAATCACCTCACTTCAAATACATACAATATTCATTTATTCAAAACACTTCTAAAATACTTTCTTAAACCTTGAAATCTACTATAGCTGCTTGAGCACATCAGCAAAATGATAAAGGGAACATCAGCTAAAATAGCTCAACTAGATGACCCACAGAGGTCCCTTCCAACCCCTACCACTCTGTGATCCTGTGATTCTGTGACTGTAAATAAAACTTTATGTCATGAACAACCGACACTTCAAGAACTGAGGTGAGTATCAGAAAAGTTTCTACATGGAGAGGCACACAGAGCAAGAACTACCACACTACACATATTCATCCAAGCACATATGCACTTCCAAAGTCCCAGCCTAAGTAATCAATCTTCAGTTTAGTAAGTCTCTATAATGCTCTAGCAGCAACCGCAAAGCAACTTTGGCGATAAACAGTTAAGATGACACTTGAGCAGGATCAAAATTGCGAACTAGCCAAGCAAAAAAACAGAAGACAAGATAAAATTTGATGTCAACAAACACAAAACAATAAACTCCTGAAAGAATAACTTGCAGCTATTCCCACATGGTGTTGAATTTTAAGCCAAATGTAAGCAGATAAACAAAACAACCACGCACAGGATGTGCAGCTCAAAAGAATCTCTGCTTAATACAGTCATACACAAGACGAGAAACAAAGTGTTCCAGTGAACAAAGAAGGGGATCAAAAACATTCTGATTTCACCTGGAATATTGTCTTTTGTGACATCACGGAAAACCAGAATCAATTCCTAGATTTATCTGAGCTATGGACAAATGCTAAAGATACTAGGAAAAAAAAAAAAAACAAAACATAAACAAATAGCAGAAAGCCTAGAAGGGACAAAGGTACAGAAAAATCAAAACACCAAGAGCTAATGTCTCTCTTCTTAATACAAGGAAATGTTCAGCAATGATTAAAAAGCAATCTACTAACAACAAAAGGAACTGTGTAGTAGTACTGTGGAAGTCACTGTCAAAGACACAGATGCAAAACCAACTCGTATCATAAAAGAACAATGCTTGTACTGATTTTAAATCAATAGCTGGTGGTACCAAATCGGATGTTTTTTTCCTACAAGTCAGATTTAAATATTCACATTTGACTGTGTGATCCAGTTACTACACAACCAAAATCAGATGGACAGTTGTCTTCCAGGCAAGTCATTCTACTTGTCTGCTGAAGAAATACTTAGATTTTCATCCACAGAAAACTGCTTTCTTGTACAGGTCAACAGGTCAAGCTAGGAATTGCTTTTAAAGATCAAGCCAGCTATACCTCAATACCCACAGTAACACACTGTCCACGCGAACCAGACCTCTGCATTCAGTACTGCATAATCCAGAGAGCTTAACACTGGGGTGAGGCACCACCTTTTTCCTCCCAGCATCTCACAGGGTGCAACTGACAGGCACAATATGCCTTACACTTGTGCCCTGTAGCTCTCACTGTATCTCCAGGCATATAACCCATTTAAGTTAGAGATAAAATGTACTCTCTAGATCAACACAGCATGCAGCAGAAAGCACCTATTTGGATGTGGCAAATAAAACCAGTTACAGTTCCTCCAGCAGAACTACTATAAAGAAGCTTCACTGCATACGCACGTTCTTGTTTTGTTTTTCAAGTCTCTGTAAAGACAGATCTACTTTATGGAATAATCTGCAAAACCTCACATCCAGAAATTCAAGAGAACTCCTCATTTACTTTCTGATAAAGAAATCACATCTGAAACAAGTTAGAGAAATACAAATGCAAGCATGAGCTCAAATGTTGACTCAGATCTTGCTAGTCTTACTCATATTAGTCATCTCACTGGGCTCATGCTGAGAACACTGTGGGTGGACATATGAATTCATACGGAACCCACTGAAATCAGTGCATAGCCAGGGTCAGAGGCCTACAAACAGCAGCTCTATTAAGCGGGGGGAAAAAAAATACCCAAACTGTGTATTGCCTAGTATTGCCTAATAACAGTGTTAATATTTGCATACAAACCCAGACAAAAAGAAGGGAGGGTGTTATAACAGCCTATAATAGCACAGTGGCAGTAGGATAGGATAATTCGGGTTGAAAGGCACCTTAGGAGGCCATCTAGTTCAACCTCCTACTCAAAGCTGCAGTCATTTTTATCAAAAATTTGCAATGTTTTGGTTGCCTTCTTCCACAACAGTTGTTTTTTTCAAAACACCATTAAAACAAGGTTAACTGTTCAATTATGTTAATCTGCTTTTTAATTAAAGTTTTGTAACTTTTGATAGTAGTTCCCTTTTATCCATACCTAACACCATGTAATTCACGTGTCTGATTAATATCACTATATTTCTGAATCTTATTTCCCTCTTAAGGTTCTTTCAGCCCAGATGCTAGATTATTTCCTGTAACTGCAAACATCATCACTTGGCTTTTTGTTTACGTAAGGTGACACTGTAAAAATGCCCCAGAGCTGAGATAAAGAGACCAATGGCAAAAATGACAGCCCTGTTCAGCAACTGCTTTTCTCACCACTTCAGCAAGCAGATGCCATTGCTAGTGCAAGATGACAGTGATATTCACTTCAGCAGTATTCTGTGGTCATGCATAACACTAACTCCACATAGTTTGGAAACGGTTATTCTGCAGAGATTTCTATTTTGTTTTTTATTAGCCCAATCCCCCGCTCTGAGCAGCTGCACATGAGAAGCAGCAGCAGTCTCCTTTCATTTTCCTTTCGGCAGTTCCAGTCAATCTGATTTGATCAACAAGAATGTTGACCATTTTCTGCCTCCTGTGAACTTCTTGCTCATTAAACTTCCCCTCCCAGCAGGGAACACTACTTCCCTATGTTGCTGTTGTTGGCACTTACAAAAATGAAAAACTTTGTAAACAGCTCAGATTCAAGGCTTCTCTGGGAAGCGCACCACTGCTTAAAATATCTATCATTTCACACTATAATACTGAAGCTGTTTACTACAAAATTCTCCATTTACACCACTGAAGTCACTTGGGACTCATTCCCATCAAGCAGAAGACAGCGATGGCAACTGTGTTCCTATCGAATCCGCAAGTTGCTGTCACTAACCCTAAGCAGGGAAGACAAACAGGCATGTCCAAGGAACATCACTGTGGTATTACTCCCATACCAGTTACCGGGAATACTGGGCGGGGGGGGCGGGAATTTAATCCATGAATTACTCTTTTACAGTGCACACCACCTCTCTACAATCTCCTGTTAACATTGTTTTCCGCAAAATACTAACTTTGGAAATACTTCCCTCTCACCCAAACTGCACGTGTGATAAATCTGACTAACAACAGAACCGACAGAGAAGCAGATGATGAACTGGAAAGCGGCACAGCGCTAAGATGTCGGAAACACTGGCCGTTAAGCAACTACTCTCAAGTGCAGAATCCCATGTGAAACTAAGAGCAGCCATCACCGTGTCCCCAGTTCTGTTCCCCTCCGCCCAACAACTGAAGACAGCCTACGTCTCTCCGGCAACAAGCAGTTTACGAATGCCCAAAGCAAGGCGTTATTCTCTCACCTGTCGCAGACCGCACAGGTGAGAAGGGGAAACTTGAAGAAAGAGCCAGTCAGGTTCCAATCACACTTCAGTTGCGCCAAAAAAACCCAAAATCTGACGGAGTTTTATCCGCAATTCTTTTCTAAGCGAAAAGAAAAAAAAAATTATCTTGTGAATATAAACGAAATTCATTAATCCGCAACCCGCACCTCAGGGAACACGTGCCCACAGAGAAGCAAATTCAGCACGGCCACAGGGCGAACAAACACGGATGCTTCCGCGACCGTCTGCCCTCCGGATGGGCTTCTTCGGGTTGCTGCTTTGTTTGGTTTTGTTCTTTTTTTCCTAACGGCACAAGCCAGCATTCTCCAGCAAAACACACACCCCCGCGGCGGCGCGGCA
>Ga0065711_1006300_pt1 | contig 19926 bp, 13 predicted proteins | sample Hoacrofraction12_FD_59098 | JGI IMG/M metagenome (GOLD analysis project Ga0065711, IMG submission 59098) | Hoatzin crop microbial communities from Cojedes, Venezuela - Epithelial fraction 12 v2 (version 2) | ecosystem: Host-associated > Birds > Digestive system > Esophagus > Crop | place... | reverse complement strand
GCTGTGCTTTGACAGTAAGTCGAAAAGCAGTAAAAAAAAAAAAAAAAAGAATCTCTTCAGAGATTAGGAGTTAGAGTCCTAAAAGAAATAGAGAACAAACAGAACTCAAACTCAGATAGCAGAGGCTGTGAAATACCTCATTTTGGACAGTATCTTGGACCATAGAATCCGTGGCAAAATTCTTGGCCTAGTTGCAGTGGATTTTGGATTTCTCTGATTTTATAATCCTGATAAGAGTGAAGACATTGTTCAGGAATAAAATCATGACTACATGAATATTCTACTGCACTCTGTCATGTGAACTATGACCTTCAGCTGCTTAAAAGCTTTCACGCATCATTCCAAATAAAATTAAGGAAGTTAAATGCTACAGACACACTGTTCTGCTACAGATGATTTGAAAGCCAAGGAAGGTGTGTAGCCGAGATGATATTTACAGAGTACCATTTCCCTTTGTTAATGAAGATAATGTGTAACAGCGGCTATCCGTTATGATGAGATGATGCCTGTTGTGTGTTAGGTATTTTGTTACTGGGGCAACCACATTCAAAATTACCTGAAAAGAGTTTTCAATTTGTGTTTCTTGCTAGAAAAAGGGAAATTTCATCTGCCTCTGCTGAAAAAGATCAGAAGAAAACAAAATAAATAGAATAAAGTGGAAATAAAGGGTCTAAAGAAAATTTTTTTGAGTAAAGCGTCAGAAGGGCAATGAAGCATTTTACAGGGGATAAATTGAAGATAGTAGAGAGGCTTGTGAGGAAAAGAAAAAACTGTTAAGCGGGAAAATTTTTGAGTGGTAAAGGCAGTGAGGGGGACCCAAAATAAATAACTACAGAGAGAAAGAAGTACAGGAAGGAGAGCTGAGCTGAAGAGAAACATGAAGTGAGAGTGTCACTGAATGGAAAAGGGACTGTGACTGTCTCAGTAATGGAAGGAGTGCAGAACTGAGGATAAAGTAATGACACATATTGGGATTTCTGGAAAGAGAACGTAAGAGGAAATTAAAAGTGGCAGATGGAATAGGAAAGAAACAAGGGAAATCAAGTGTGAATGCTGGCTTGGAAGAATTGTGACAGGATGAGTGGTTGGGGAGGCGGGGTATTTCTGAAGGGATGATTTTTAGGAGATAGCAATTCTGAGATAAAGTTAAAGAAGTAAAGTAGGAACATTGAAGAAATTCATTATTTTCAGCTGCTCTTTCCACTTGTCATCCTTTCTTCCTGCCACTTAACACCATTTTCATTTAAAGATCCTCTCACCAAAATCTCTCATATGCTGCCCTTCTTTGTAAACACCAAAAATCTCTCTTCCCACCAGCCCTCTCCCTCAGCTCCTATCAGCTGAGAGAGCCAGAGTTTGCTCAGCCCTTACAGGTTGTCCTGTGTATTCAACACACTGCATCACTTCATTGTACTGCCTCATGGGAAGGGACAATGTAGCTTCATTGGTCATATGCTCTGCTGTGAACATCACCTGACATTGTGGAGGAAGAAGACAAGCCATGACCATCTTCTTCCTTAGCTGCTGTTCAGACAAGGAGCTCAGGGTTTCCAGTTCTTCTTTTCTCTCCAGAGGAGTATGAGCCTTTGCTTGGGACAGGGAAGATAAATTAAGAATTTAATTAGAGTTTAAATATCGTTAAATTAATAATTTAATTTAATATGGATTAAGAGCTTTGACAGTGGGAGAGCTGTCCCACACTATCCCTGCATTTCTTCTGGAGAACCCCCCTGCAACTTCCTCTCCTAGTTTTTGTAGTTTTTCCCTGTGATCCTAGGGACTTCACAATATATAAAATGTAAACTGCAATGCAAAGGATCTCTTACTTTGCCTCATTTGCCATTTGAATTTACAGATATCTTCTGCTTAAGGACGGTTGCATCAAATCTTTTGCTTCACTTTTACATATCTGTGGGTAATATTTGGAGCTGAAAATTAAGATGTCAAGCATATGCTGGTAGTAAAGGAACAAAGATTACAGTTTTGCAGTGTATATACACAGACAGCATTTTACTCAGTGTATTTTAAAAATAGTAGTTACAGAGTCAGGCTGGTAGAAACAATATCATAGCCAACTGAAATTCACAGATATTGACTCCCAAATATTTGTGAAAGTAAATTATTGGTGGCTTCTGCTCAACTGGACTTTTCATGCAATGTTTCTGACAGATGTGGAAAAAGCGGCCTGAAAGAGTCAAAACAGATCCTGCAGACAACTGAGAGTATTTTTAAACTCCTTAGCACAGCCTAAATTCCATTAGCATGAGACTTGGAAGGACACATCTGTTATTCTTTAAGGAACTAAAGCATTTGGCTGGCCTCCTAGCTCTCGAACAAAGTGTTCAGGGCTCACATGGCAACACTGTTCTGCATGTAACAAATCTGTTTAATTTAAAAGATTTTTGTAAAGGAAAAAAAAAAAAAGAAGGACTAATGATTGAGAAGCATCTGTGAAGGTTCTGCTACACCTTGGGTTTTTTTACAAATCTGTCTTTGTAGGTTAGTTCATGCATCATCTGGACTTACTGGAGCCAGCACAAATGTGGAAGTACTGTAGATAAAAAGTGCCTTTAATGTCTGGAGATTAATCTACCTTCCAGTTTTACTGTCTTGTATATGAATGGAGAGTTTACAGAACAGGTGTGAAGAAAGCTCTGTCTGAGTTCAGATTATTCGCAACAAACTGATTCAAAATATTGGCCTCTCTTAATCATCTTGCTGTTAGATCGCAAGTGCGTATTGAACAGGTGAGTGCAGACTTCCTTACACAAGATTTTGTTGTAGAAGTCTGAGTCTAAAGAATACATAAAATCCAGGTTTGGGAGAGTAGGGGAAAAAAAAGCAAAGGGTGGAAGACAGACTAAGGGAGTAAATGTTATTTATAGAGACAAACCAAGGGTTAAGTGAAACCAGATGCACTTGAATCTATCCATGAAGTACTGTACCAAGAAAACAACAGAAACAAATTATAGACAGAGAAAAGTTCCCATTCACTCTTTAGGTGAAGGGATTCATGTCCTTATGTCTGAATGGGTACAAAACTCAGACTGAGATAGGGGCCATGGACATATATGTGTATGTATGCTATCTAGAGAGGTGCAGTGGGTCAGTGAAGTATGAAAAATTACAAGGAACATTTACAAGAAATGTGTGGAGGAAAGGTTTTGTGATTAGATGAGTAGACTTTATGCACTGCACTTAAAACCCGTCAGTATTCAAGTTTTACAGTACCCTCATAACCAATGCAATCTGTAAATGTAAATATAAATGCTAAATGAGGAAAATATTCATATAAACTCTCCTGAGTTATTAATGCAAAACCTAACTTGAATCCTCTAATCCTTAAAAACATTTTCATAAACTCTTTATAAAGCATGGCATTTCCGTGTCTATGCATTTTTAGTTGATAGAGTTTGTAGGCAAAGCAAATCTACAGAGACAAATTGAAAGTTTGAATTTTTTCTTTGTGGGTTTCTTTTCCTTTGGTTTTTAACTGTTGTAGAACTAGGCCTGTTGAAAACATAAGGTTCCAGTTTCTAAACACTCATCTTCGTTTTTGTCTTTCTTTGATTTCTTTCTTAAAGAGAAAAAAAAAAGAAAAGGAAAGGAAGATTAGAAACGTGGAAGTACGTAAGAAGACAAGCTGTTCCCAGCACTCCTGAAAGAGAAGAGCAGCAGAGCTTTTGTGAGACTTGGAAAGGCCTACTGCAACCTGGCTGAGGCACTCTTGAGGGGAGATTTGTGTCTTTGTGTCTGGTCACCCTTTGCCTAGGCTGGATAGCTGTATTAATATTTTGTGGGTTTACTTCTTTCATTCAAAGGGCTTAAAAAACCGAAAGAGTGTTGTTCTCTGGCCAGCCAAGTTCCAGATGCCTCATAATGCATGCTGGTCACGGAAGTATTTCAAACACTACTTCAAGTAAAACCCTCCAATTATAAAAAAACACTATAATCATACATTTAGGAACATATGCTTAAACTGGCTTCATCTGTTTTAAGCAGAACAAAAGCCATATGAAAAGTTTCAAGGGAGATTAAACCATTTTGAATGGAGACACTAACAGGGTAAGAACCCTGTGATTTAAAGCTGAAAATTAAAATAAATACACTGTGGAAAAATGAGATTTCAGGATGTATGGACTTAAGGATGATTGCCAGGAGATCCCTTCCACTTATGCAACTCTGTCAGTGGTTTGCTGTATAATCTGAAATTAAGGGGGATAAAGTTTCTTGGAACAAATTATTTGCAGTAGACTAAGTGAGGTTGAAAAAACTGGGCAAACTTGCAGGCCTCTCAAGCCTTTCAGCCATGGAATATCTCTGTCCCACTTCTGTCTGTCTGTAACTTAATATACAAGCTGATCCAACTTCTTCTACTGGCTTAGCCTTCTGAGTCCTGCTGCTGAGAAACACGATCATGCTTGTGTGCTCCTGGGAAACACTTTAGCACCAGTTCAGCAGGGGTATTGAAATGTGCCAGGCTTCATGCTCACAACTGATTCTGGTCCAAGGAATTGTGGTACCATGCTCAGAGTATTCCCATGCATCAGAGTGTTCAAGCTATAATTTGAGACTGCAGTTTTAACATGACACAGACACAAGCTTGCCTTCAAGCCCATAGCTCTGCCCAGGCAGTTGCAGTCAGCTCCACTCACTTTCCAGACCACTGCTCTGCACCGATACACGAGAGATCTCCCACTATACATCAGGGGAGAAGTGAATAAAACCCATGAATTTCATTTCACCTTCCACTTTTACAAGTGGAAGAATAGGAAGCAGCATGGAGGGAAAAGCTTGAGAACCTTTGAATCATTTCATTATGTTGTACTTCACAGGGGATTTTATTGTTTAGGAGGGGATGAATAAGCACTTACTCAAAATATAAAATGATTGACCTTCAAGGTCAGTAGACCTGGTATGGTGCACAGCATAACTACTTGCCCAATGGTATAAAGAGAATGCATCAAATGCCGTCAATGTATTTTTAATCTTCAAACTCGTCTTCTGGGCCTCGTGCAGGAACAGAAATTGTGCCACTGAGGACAAAATAGCACCAGCCTAATAATATTTCCTCTCTTGTGTTTGCTTTCTCCATCTGCTCACATTTCCTGGGTGACAGGTTCATCTCAGCAATGTTTGGTTGACATCTATCTAGACTTCAAGCCTCTTACAACTTCAATTTTCAGCAGCAGACAGAATTTATGAGTCGTTTGCTATGATTTTCATGTGACTGTTGACCTTAGCAGCAGCAAAAATAAGCTCTGTTAGCATTACATTAACAGTGTCTTGTCCTTTTTGCTCAACAGCAGAGAGGCTGTGTTCAAAGAGCCACTAGTCTGGAGGAGAACTATTTCTCTCCTCTTTGAGCCTATAGACTCTCGCATAGCCTGAGCATGCTTTCTTGACATCATGTTAGTGTGCTGTCATGAAAAAGTGGGTTGCTTCATTGGCTTCCCTTTTAGCAAAAGAAATTTTGGCATCGACATTTTTAAGATTTTCTATTTAGCGTTTAATTTAATATGTTTAGGAGTGGTTTTAGATTTCCTGAAGGTTGTGTTTTATTCTAACATATTTCTCACATGTTTTGACAGAGAATTTACCTTGAATCTGAGAAATACTTGACAAAGCAAAAAGAAATTGAGAGAATGACATACAGAGGTAGGGTCTGAGATAATTGGGTAATTATATAAGGATTTAGTATTTTCCAGAAAGCCCATGGAGACTGCTGAATCAAGATCTCATTCACTAGTGTATATTTACAGCTTTAAACAAAATATAAGAGCATAAAGGGGGAGGTGGACTCTTTAACCTAGGCCTTCATTTAGCTTGTGAGAGAACAGGCAGGAATCTGACAATGTCTTCCACATGCCGATTTCACCCTTTAGTCACTGGGTTACTAGTTATTTTGACATAATCCTGACTACTTTAGCAAAATACTATGTCCTGAAACATCTCTGTCATTTTTTCTCATTGACACTGTTTTATTCATATTGGATTTGAGAAATTGGCATTCTCCTACTGCAGAGAAGCTTCCTGGAAACTTGAGTTACCATACCCTCTCCGTGACACTTCCATTGCTCCTTTAGATCACTTGCAGCCTCTTAGATGAAGTGTAGCTCTGGAGTTGAGGAGACATTTGCTCTGTCACTCTTCTGCTTCTTCATCACCATTCTTTGCTTTCCCCAAAAGACATACAGAGACTTCCCTCCATTACAAAACACCTTGAGATCTGCTGCTAGCAATCACGTCATGAAGGTTAGCTATTTCATTTTATCTCCAAAGCCCGTTTCTTGTCTCTCTGTTGGTATGAGTCATACCATTGTTTGCACAAACACCAAATTTTTGTATGCTCCCAACCATTCATTCAAGGCCTCTTAATTCATTCAAAACCACTTAATTCCTGTATTATATTATCAAGGAGCTTTGTCTCACACTGTCAAAGAAAAGTGACTACAGCTCTGAAATTGTTTTTCAGAAACTAACCTCTGTGTTTATAACAAATCAAAACAGAATGTAATCAACTCAGGTTGCTTTTGACAGATGTTTAAAGCAATTTTATGCTACACAGCTTCCTTGTGTCTGGTTTCTGCAGTGCCAGGATACACTAGTTACAATTTAGGTTCACCAAATACGGGGTGGATGGTTTGCCATTAGATAATCCTCTGCTATACACTACTATTCATTTACTTCTAACATTTGTGTTGTGAGTTTAATGCTTGCAAAATGTGGTGCTCTGACAAAAATGAACAGTTAAGTCCTCTGTTTATAAACTGAGAAAAGCAGAATAGCTTCCTCTACTGCCTTACTAAACTGTCTTAACACTAACATGGCTCCAATTGCAGAATTAAAATATCCTTGAGGATATGCTTACCTTTAAACAAGTGAATTGACCCATTACATGCCTTGAAATCAATTATACTAATTGTGCTCTCAATTAGTCAAAGTGCTTTTTCAAACTGATGCTCTACTGCCCACTCCTGGCCGTAGGAAAGTAGTTCATCCTCCAAATCCGTTCAACTCATGGCTTCCCCCCTGGGCATTTTCAGTTGACTCTGAGGCAGATAGTTGTTTCACCAAGAGCAGGAGTCCACTGGATAGTCATAATCTGTGTTCAAAACCGTTCTGGACTGAATTTTAGCCAGTTTTCTGAAAGACTCTGTATTTCAACACCGATTGGGGAATTTCCCTTTTCCTCCTTACTATTGGACATAAAATGAGTTTCAGTATTCCTGATCTTCATCAGACTACAAGTGACTCAAAAGGAAAGTATGAGACATGCTTTACATCTAGTAATCACCTTGTTTTTCTTCTCAAGCTTACATGTCAAACAATTAACTGTAATCTGAAACATCCTGTGAAGCAGGAACTTCTAAGAAATGCAACTTTGGTTAGTGTATAAAAAAAACTTCTTAAAATAAAATAGAATATCTTGAAAAGGAAGGAAAACATCACTAGTGTCTTTAACATAGTATTTAAATAATTCACTCCCCCAGATGAGAATAAAGGTTGTTTGAAACATATGGTGTAATGCACAAAAAGTACATTCTGTTATCCCCACCACTGGTTTTGGAGACATGTCCTGTCAGTTGACAGTGTTTGGGTTTTAAGCCTAAAGCAGTTCTTGAGATTATTTCTCTGTCTCCGCTTTGAGCCTTCAAAGGGATGCTGACAATTATTGTTTTAGGAGTAATCACCATGGGTTGATAAACTAACAAAATAGTTACCAAATATAAAAGCATAAAAAGTAAAATAGTTACTATAGCAAAGTGAGTATTTTCAGGAGGATTGTCTCCAGTGCATGGTGAGACCTGCAGCAGCCTGCCCCTGTAATGCAGGGGAAGAAGAAACCTTATGAATTCGGAGAAGGCGTAAGCAATCGTAAATAGCCTCGGTACTACTATTCTTGCTCTTACAGCTAGTCACACTCTTTGCAAATGTCGAGCTTCAGATCTTCCCTGAAGTCTCACTGGCTTAGGGACGATGTGTTTATTCCAGGGATACACCAGTCAATTTTTATCTTGCTCTCTGTCTCCACTCGGGACCTTCTTAATAAATTTTTCCAAGACAAATCTGCAGTTGTGACAGTTTCCCCAATGCAGTGTAGATGCCAACTAGTTGCTGATATGCTTTTATTTCTCAGTGTGAATATGTCCTTGGAGTTCCTTGGTGCCAATTCCTTTCTGTCTTTTCTTGGTCCCTTTCCCCCACTTCAAAGGCATCCACAGATATTTTTTTCTTTGCCCAAGGATTTAACAGAGATAATAGCAGTAGCTGGGAATTTAGTTGTTTCTGATAGTATCAGCGGTAAGCATTCACACTGGGAGAAGTGCTTATCTGATTTGTATGGAACCTGTTTCCCTAGAAGAGCTGCACAGCACTGGCATATGCCACAAGCATGAATATGCAACAGCAGTATTATTCAAAAATCACTGTTAATGGTAATAGCCTTTTTTCCCCAAAATTAATCAGAAAATATGTAAGTCAGCATATTTAAATAGTGCATTGAAATCAGAGCACAGCATGAATAATATTTAAATTAAATCTGACAACAGAAGAAATATAAAAAAGAGTATTCACAGTAATGGAAAAACAGAATTTTCAAAACTACATTTTCTGAAGGAGGAAACAATTAAAAGACCTACTTCGGTAAGATAATTTATGGAATCACCTTATCAGCAAATAAGAAGTGCAGTTAGACTAAATGAGGTCTCCATAAAATGAAAGGAAGAATAAATGAAAGTAAGATGGATATATATATATTACTCTGCAGGAAAGCATAGAAACTAAAACAGGCAGACTGTTCTTCTGAAAAATGTTTCATTTCTTGCAGTTGAAACCTGTGTGTCACTAAAAGCACTTTACGAAAAAAAGACTTTTGAAAGCATGTTTATAAACCTAAACACATCTCAAACCAAACAGCTGGATAACAAGAATCTCAAGTTCACACTTCTGAATGGTGGAGCTCACAGTGGGAGGGTACATAAAAGCAAATGCCCCAAAAATACTCTTTTTCCATGACAGTACCTTGCTTTGGGTCAGAGATAAGGAGTGTACTTAAGTGATGTTATTTGTTATTTTATATTTCACTGCTGCAGTTGTAGTACACTCAGGATATCTGGATTTTGCACATCGCAAGCCAAGTTCTAGACAGCAGGGGAAGTACAGTGGACCGGAGCCTTGGTCATCTCAGCTCTGACTTTAATATCATTTAATGCCTTTAAAAGCCCAGACGCCAGTGCCCTCCCTCTCTCTTTTTCCTGATGTGATATAGCCGGTTATGTCTCATGTTTAACTGAATGGTATGGTCTTTGGGCAAGTGTTTTATTCTGCTGAATAAAAAGAAGCCCTTGTATTGCTGCCAGTTGATCAGAAGTATCTACCTCCAGTTTAGCTGTGTATAGGTGTTGTTCCTGACCACAGTCAGAATGCTCCTCAGTGGTTTAGTGTGTTTCCTGACCCTGTGTGCCTTTCGGGTCTGCACACATGGAGTCCTGTTTTCTGTACATTTTCATAGTGCAATTCTCCATTATCTGCTGCAATACAAATATGTCTTTTTGGCAGTTAGCAGTCGTTGTGCATAGTGACTGATTCCTTCCATTCTGCTGTTCAGGCTCATATAAATATCAAGATGTGACAGTAGGGATGAGGAAGGTGTCACCAAAGCTTCATTCTAGCCCATGAGAGGGTGGTGGGGAAGTAATAGCGCTTTCACTCCAATATAGGCTGCTCAATTAAACCAATCGCTGATCGTAGACAAAGGCACTCTGAACTCACAGATGGGAACAACGCCATCCTCGCAGATGGGCATGGGCATCCAGCACCAAGGAACATTGTACTGTCATTGAATGTCTATGTTGATGCTTGGCCAGAAATGTCAAAAAAGCAGGTGCTGATCCTAATCTTCTATGTCCACAATACAAGGGAACGCACCACCAGTCATTAATCCAATACCCATCTGGGTTAATTTTCAGAACTCCCTGGGGAAATATAAGGAGAGTTTAATGAGTAGGTTTAAAACAAGCTGAGTGTTTTGAAATCCATTTCTACATTTATTAATCTTGGAAGAGAAAGATTCTTTGAATTCTGATCTCAGTAGCATTTTCTGGATTTCATCAGAATATGACAATAATCTTCCAGGTAAACAATCGCTNTCCTGAAGCCAGTGATCTTANTGTCCACTGTAGGATTCCAGATATTTTAAAGGGAACAGAGACTACATATCACCAAATATAACCCTGCTTTTACCAACACTGGATTTTAAAATTTAATCATCCTGTAGTGGACACTGAAGAAGGAAGGAATATGTTAGAAAGCAAGGTGTAAAAAGAAAGGCAGAAATTAATGAATTTGCGCTGTAAGGCAATGGTCAAGATATTAACAAAATCACAGGTTTGCTTTCATTGTAAACATGGAGGAGTGCAGCTTGGAGCTGCTGTTCTGGAGACTGCACATATCTACTATCATCTTATTTCCAGCTACTTTAAAAGGCGTAGGCAGCCTGGGGCTCATTTTCTTACTTGGGTCCTGCTTCGTCTTCACCTACTTCATGAACATCTGCCTAATGCAAGCGGAAGAGGCTCACAGAAATAAGAGTAGTTTGAAAGAGGGCTCCTAATTGTTGGATTCCTTTAGAAGAGAAAAGAAGGTAAGAAAAAAGGTAGAAACTAAAAGGTATAAAAGTATAAAGAAGAGTTGAAAAATATAAAAGTGGTACATAGGGAAAAGCTTGAGAACCTTTGAATAATTTCATTCTACACAGGGGATTTCATTGTTTAGAAGGAGATAAATAAGTGCTTACCTTCAAGGTCAGTAGACCTGGTGGTGGTGCACAGCATAACTACTTGCCCAATGATAGAAAGAAGAAATGTATTTTTCATCTTCAAACTCATCTTCTGGGCCTCGTGCAGGAACAGAAATTGTGCCACTGAGGAAAAAATACCACCAAAATAATAATATTTCCTCTCTCGCATTTTCTTCCTTTATCTGCTCACATTTCCTGGGTGACAAGTTCCTCTTATCAATGCTTGGTTGAAGGTCTGTCCAGCCTGCATTCATCTATGAATGCTGACCTCAGCAGCAGCAAAAATACCTGCTCTGTTAGCATCACATGAACAGTATCTTGTCCTTTTTACTCAACGGCAGAGAGAGAGGAGGCTGTTTTCAAAGAGCCGCTAGTCTAGAGGAGAACTATTTCTCTCCTTCTCAAGCCTGTAGACTCTCGCATAGCCTGAGCGTGGTTTCTTGACATCATGTTAGTGTGCTAACATGAAAAAGCAGGCTTGCTTGCTTGGCTTCCCATTCAGGAAGAGACTATTCTCCCTTTCTTCAAAAGATACTTTGTGGAAGAAGGAAATGGTAGTCAGGAAACGTGAGAGTTAATGAACAAAAAAGGATAAAGGAGGAATGTAGGAAAGTGGGTTTTGTGGAGGGAAAAAAAGCAGTGGCTTTTACTCTACCTCCTCTAGTCTTCTAAGTCTCACATCGTGTCACTCACTATCAGGTTTACATTCCTCTGGCTAGACAAGAAAAGTAACAACACCTAATTCTGCAGAGGAGAATGAAAAAAGTAATCAGCTGTGTTAGCTGTATGTGTGTAGGCAATGAGTGTATCTACCTTATTCTTCAATTTGGATGTATAAAATTGTTGATGGCTGTATCAGCCTTTAAGAGGATTGTATGGACACTGACTTTGGTTTACTCTGAACAGGTGTTTCTATACTTTGCAGATCTAAGGAAATACATAGCCTCTCTTTACAGACTTTTTTATTTCTTCCACTAGGTTTATAGTCATGGGCCCAACCCCTGTCTATGGGTTTTGGTCTTTCTTTTAGGAAAACAACTTTCCCTGTGGACATGTAAATATTATGAGATGTTGCAAAAGCTCTACACTACCTAAAATTATTTACTTCGGTTTGAGTGGACTCCTTACGAATTTTCATGCAGACCTGTATCTAAAGCAGGAAGAAAATGCATGCTTTTGACATTTTGGGAAGTCTTAGCCATTTGAACTCTTAATTCAGTACAGAATGCACATATAGCAAGAGGAATTACAGTCCACATTCTCCTAGAAGTAAACAATGTATCAAGTGTAAACTGTTAGTTCTTGCAAGGAGATATAGACAGTCTCCTGCCAGTCTCTTTGAACAGAAGTTCAACGTTGGCTTTCTGTTAGTAAACAGTCTCTGCTTGCCCCATTTTCATGTCAATGAAAATTCCCTTAAGGCAAACAAACTTCTTGACAAAGTGCCTAAGGGTTTGGATCCAGTACTGAACACAGCAAATGCCTTAGATTTGGGCATTGGGTAAGACATAAGCTGCTTCAGTAGAAAGATGAGATCCAGTGAGATTTACTAATAATTATCTGGAGAGGTTTTATTTTCATCTACAATTGTTGTTCAGTTCAAAGAAGACTGCTATTTGGATGTTGTATGGGAAGATGAAGTTTGTTTCAAAGTGGAAATTCACCATGATGTTGTGTATAAAGAGAAAAAAATGGTCACTTTTTTTTTAATCCAAATACTTCCAATTTTGTTTCTGTCAAAAATACAAACCAAGAAATATTTGATAAAAGAAAAGCTGCAAGAAACATACCATTTGGAAAAAATCATAATCCTTGCATGGGTGAATTATAAATAGACACAAGACAAGAAAAAGATTTGTTAAAGGAATTGAATCAACAGTGATATGGATGTTTTGGAAAACCATTGTCCATTTGAAGGACAGCAGCGTATACAATTACCCTACATATGAGGGCTGCTTTCTTTGTGAAGCAACTAGTGTTTTCCTCCTGTGTTTTGAAAAAATAAGTGTGGTTAACTAATCAACCTTCACAACATACTCAATTGTTTTTATTACCTTTTTCATGAAATAGTCCTCTATGATTGAACAGCAGCAGTTATTATTGTAAGACAGCAGTTTTCTGTGAAACTTTTTTAATAAGAACAGTTATTTCATCTTGTTTCAAAATTTTGTCCCTACCAACCCAACTTTCAACTCTGTCATTACAATTGTCAGGTGATAAAAGTTAGGAACCATGTTATCTTCCTGTATTGAGAGAGATGATTGCATCTCTGTGGGTGTGATTTTTGTCAGCTAACTCCAACTGAATCAGTTTAATTCTGGCATAAATCTTGGTGTTCCCTGTAGTCAGTAAAGAGACATGGACATTCCTCAGGAAGACTCGTCTAGTCTGTCATGCACGCTTATTTTGGGCAATCTTTTAAAAGTGGTTTTTTTCCTTGCCATAATATATTAAAGGAGATTATATCAACTGACTTCTGCATGGTCTGTTTTTTAGATGGTTTGAGCTAGGTGTGAGCAGTTCAACTGTGAATGTGCAACAGATAGATAGAACACTAAAAGATTTTGAGTACGTACATGTAAATGTTGTCCCAAAAATAGGAACTGCACACACAACAGGAATGATGACTCCAACTGGAGCTAGTTTGGCTCCATATATTGTAAAATATAATAAAACAAATGTTATTTATTTGAAGATTTGATAGAATAGGCTAACCAGCCTGAACCAGAGAAATAATAGAGAGTTGTAGATTTGGACACTCGTTCCTTTGTGAACTGTAGAGAGGTTTTGATGAGCATCTCCTTGAGTTCACCCATATGCATGCTACAAAGGTCTTTCTTTTACTTAAATATACTTATTTTTAGCAAGAAGGTCTCTACTGGATTTGCTTTCATCCCTCATACTGTTACGGCAATCAACCCACAGGTGCAAGGGATAGCCACAAAATTGAGATGGGAAGGTTATTTAGATAGAATTCAGTCTGACAATGGAGGTGTTCAAATAAGAGATTGATTTATCTTAAAATCTAATTTGAAATGTGTGGCATAAACTGTGCTATACGCAGGGACACTAAGAAGAGCTAGGGAGAATGCTTCAGATGTGACTCTTGTTTCTGATTGTTTATTTGAAGCATTTTTAATAGAAGATAACTAAAGACACAGTAAGTTAATTAAGTAAAGGACCCCCTGCAAAACAATTTCAAGACCCTGGAATAGGTATCGTCAATTTCAGTTTGATCTGGAAAGATCTGCCTCATCCAACCTGCTGGATTTCTAATGTGCACAGTCTTAGAGTGTTTAATTGCCTCACAGAGAGTGATTTCCATGCAGCAGGAAGGAAAACCCTCACTAAAATTTTAGAAGGCTGAAAGTTTAGTGAGCAAAATATGCTACAGTGATTCATTAGGCAGCTTTCTACACTTTACTTAATCAGATGCATTGGGAATCTATTTAATTGTGCATCATCCCAGGGAACTAATTTGGCCTAAGGTAGTGAATGGCATTGACTGCTGAGTAATGAGGATACTTCTGACAAACATTTCTGTTTAATAGATATCATTCAGCAAGGTCCAACAGCTTAGGTTGTGTTTAAGTACATGACAAATGAGCACAATATTCTACACTTTTAATTTTCTAATACAGAAGTAGCCAAATAAAAAAGTAAAAATAAGTAATTAAAAAGGAATAAAAGCATTTATCTGTTTGTGTTTATACATTACTGTATCTTATTTTGAGTAATTCACAGCTTTAAATTGCATCCAAGTCTGTAACAAACCACTGAAACATTATTTACTGCTGGATGCCAGCTATATCTGTCAGCACTCCAAAAATGTACAGTTGACAATGAGTCATAAATAAGAGATTAATTAGTGCAGCAGTTGGAAGTTATGTTGCTGATTCAGACATTTAGTATCCACTCCACTACGATAATTTGCATATGCCCTCTTGTCATCTGTTACAAGATTTGACTAGAAAAAGGAGTCTAAGAACATTGGTGGCTGAAGGGAAGAGAGGGACACATAGGAAGGACACATGATGGTGCTTGGCTGAAGCCTTAGAATGGAAGAAAATAACCCTCAGTGCTGGCACAGGGAAGGCTGAGAGAGTCAACGAGGGTGACAGGTTTGGTGCCTTTGGAAACAGAACAATAGACATTAAATTTAGAAGCTCAAAGGCCAACCAAGAAAATACCTAATTGGTTTATACTCTTTATTTAAGCCCTGTTGCCTTATTCTGCATTTTATTGTTTTTTATTCAAGTCACTGGGAATTTTGCCAGTGCTCCCAGTGGGAGAATTAGGTTTACTGGAAAAGCTTTTTCAGATATTAAAAGAATTTACAGCGGTATAAAAGCAGCATGCATATTACAGATGAAACAGACATCACATATTGAAGGTGACGTATACATGCCAAACTGCAGAGCTGTAGGAAAAAAAAATCGTAATAAATCTTAGCTGCTTCACGTAGCTCTCTCCCCTAGTTCTCCCTTTGACTTTAATATTGTAAAGAAATGTTCAGTCCTATGGTTTCGTATTTCTCTTTAAGCACTCGTGGGAAATCAGCAAAATTCTACCCTAACCTGTTGTTTTCTGAATATATGATGCTAGGGGTTCCTATTACTGACTGTTAGGCAACTGCACCCTGAGTTGGTTAGTTAGCTCTACCACTCCTGTGTAGTTAAAGGAAAAAAAATAGATACTTTTAGGTCTGTTTCCTCTTTAGCATCTCTTAAACAAATGTAGACATGTCTTTTTGTGTCACTTTAATCACACTTCAGAACTGCCCCTCTCCCTTACCCAAACAAGCTTTGAAGACTAGATCAGATTTAGATATCTGCAATTGACCAGATGAATCTCACCCCATGACTCCAAATTTCTAGCAAAATTACTGATATTTATGCTGATGGGGCTGAGAATCACATGAAATAGTGAAGTAGCCTTGCCATAACATTCAGTGCTGCTGAAAGCATGGTCTGAGCAGTCAGCAAAGACTTGGGCCAATTGTAACGTATTCTCATGGGGAGTGTCAAGAATAACTGAACATCTAGAGAATGTGACCTTCAAGAAAAGCTTCCAGAATTGGAGTGTGGCTTAGTCTAGCAAAGAGAAGAATGAGGGAACACACAAACTCATGTTCTATATATTTCTTGGATCTGCGAAGAAGCAAACCAACTTGTCTTCACGTCCACTGGTAATGGGGCAAGAAACAAAAATTTATAACTTCAGTGAGGGAAATTTAGGTTAGATAATAGAGAATTTTTTAAGAGATTTTTTAAGATGCTTAAGAGGACAAACAGATTTCTGAGGGAGATTACGAAACTTTTTTAGTAAGGATTTTTTAAAACGAGCAGTATCTGTTGGGCATGTGTTGAAGTTAGGACATGAAGACCTTCAAGGTCCCTTTTTCTTTCACTCCCTTACTTTTCTGTCATTTTTTCTTTCACTCACTCACATCTCTCTTTCTCTTTTTCTCACTAAATGTGTCCTACTGGAGAGGAGAGACTCCCAGCCTCCAACAGTAGTGTCAGTTTTATTTCTATGTCTGGATCACAAATAAATAACTTCTTTTCATATCAGCTGAAATTCCTTAGGTCACTCAGAGTTTCTTGGTTTAGTGGCTTGCCTCAGAGAAACAAGTTACAAGTGAAGAAAGAATTGCTATCTATTCTACCCTTTGAAAAGAAAATACAATAGACAGGAACTAGCTGGAGAAGAGAAACATGCAACAGTCGTTTACAGAATAAACACTTTGGCCTTAAACTCTGCTGAACTGAGGGGACAGCCCCAGAGGAGCACGTGGAAGAAAGGAATTCCTGCAGAAAACCCCCAGTACCTCTCCTGCTACTGGCCAGCTTAGCCTTCGAAAACAACATGTCTGAGAGCCTGCAAAAGGACAAGCTGGGAATTTATTTCTGCCTGTAGTTTTTCACTATATTTCCATTCCTGAAGAATTGTTTCATTCAGTATGGGATTTGTTCATTGCGTTTGCAGACTATTTTCTAAAATGTTGACTACTATTCTATACGCAGCCAGGTTCCTACGCCATATTTAAATGCTGTATACCTAAAATAAGCAATACTAACTTTTCAGAGAAGATTATAAATGAGAGGGGAAAAAGGCCTTAAAATGTTTATTTTACTATATCACAAGAAAAGAAGAGAGGAATTAGAAAGGTGACAGAATACAAAGAAAAAAAATTTAGCACTTGCACTATCCCATTACTTTTCAGATGATCGCAGAATCCATGTTATTTGATTGATTTTATCTTCTGTGGATATTAATCAACAAAAAATGCCTGAAATAACCCCTACTGGTTTTCTACTGAAGTTGGACTAAGCAGGTGTCTCTCTTTCTCTCTCTCTCTCTTTTTCTTTAAAGTGCTGGCATTTAAAGGCATATTTGGTTAGCTGTTACACAGATTATACATATGGCCTCTTTACCACTAACAGACAGTAATTTCCTATACATTAGACTTTGGACAGTGGGAAAAAGCTCACTGTAATATTCCCATATTCTTTCAGAAGATCAGTACTTCTTTTTTTTCCCCCAGGCGAAAGAGAACTTTTAAAAACAAATCCAGGGTTGACAAGCTGTAGTCCAGAGGTTAAAAACACATATTTCTTGAAGAGCTGTCGGAAAGGAAATCCCATTATATTTTAAGGGCAGCTAAAATTGTTTTATAATGGCCATATGTGTTCATTTTTAATTATGGCAGCATGTATCAAGAATGTGTCTTTGGGCTATTTATGAACCTAGAGTTGAATTTGTTGTGCAGCTAAGACTTCCCTGGCATATGAGAAATGCAATGTCAGGTCTAGAAGGTGGCTTGCATGTGGCAATATAACTAACAACAATTAAAAACATTTATGGTCTGCATGTCAAATGAGATCAGGTCACAAATGAAGAACATCTGCCAAGACTCAACTCATTTCCAATTGGAAGTGGTGGTAGTGGGCAATCATGAAGGCTTAGAGGAGTTTGTGGCCGTACTGGCATCTCCTTTGGCTCCAAGACCACTGTCAGGATGGCTGCATTTATTTTTCTGGCTGGGATCTATTGATGCTTTAGCCCACTGAAGTGGCCAGAATCTCAGATGTAGCAGAGACATTGGTAGTAACTCATTGAATGTTCAGTGCCTAGTGCCTAAAAGACTGAGCAATAGGAATGAAAATACAGGAACTTTCCCTCCTCTTGGTGAGTGCTGTCCCCTTTGGGTAGAATTTTGTTGCCTCTTCCATTGCTTTCTTTTGGTCTTTGAGTCCTGCGTTTCTCTCCACAAAGTGACACAGCTTCAGCAGGAGAGGAAGAAACGAAGATGTACTTAGCCTGTTCAGAGCTTTGTGTTGCTCTCCTGGGACTTGGGAATTGAGAATCTGTATCTCACCAAAGTCAGAAGAGCTGAGATATGAAGCTCTCCTCCATCTCCCCCTTCGCTTCCCTAATTGCTAGGACTTCGGTGGATTTGTCCTCAGTAACACATTTCCTACACCTCAAAAATGAAAGTGACTCTAGGTGCTCCCAGAGACACGCTTGCATACACCTAAGCAAAAAGTAGAACCATATGGTTGTTGGCACACCCAGAACTGGGCAAAATTTGAAGAGGATTTGAGAAGGATTTTGAGGACTTAAATTTTTGAATGTAGCTATTTACAGATTTGTCACAAGATAAAATCTATTCAGCTGAAATGTGGAAAGATTTTGGGCACAAAAACTCTTCTTCAGGTCTGAGACAGAAAACTACAAAGCCAAACACAGAATGTTTTCAGCTCCCAACAGCCTACCACTGTAACATGAATGTTATTTACCAGGACAACTAGCTTGGGTTATATGCCTTTTGTTAATGGCTGTAGAGGCTGCTGGACATCCAAATACCTTTAAGATCCTTGGCCTTTCTTCCCACTTTAAAACCACAGAAAAAAGGAAAATCCCAGGAGTTTCAATATGTTTTAACAGCAAGTTAAATGAATGTTCTCTTCCTCTCTCTCTCTAGCTTTATAATACTGTTCCTGCTGGCTGCTCCTATAACTGTACGGTTTGTCTCTTATAAGTACATTTTAACTATGTCTTCAAAATTCTTCCTGGAAAAGGAAAAATATTTGGGGTATGGAGAATACTGACGTTCAAGACAAAGTTACTGCTGCAAGGGTTTTTGAGGAATAAAAGAAATCTTTTCCAAGTTTGTAAAAATATATGAAATAAAGAACCCTCAGTACAATAAACACATTTTATTTTCTGCAATATTTTTGTTTACTCTTTGTCAAAATCACAGTGATGTGAAATTACTAGCAAAACAGAGTTAACACAACTCTGCTATGTTGGTGTAAATAAATCACAATCCGGATAACAACTGGCAAATTGTGTGCCACATCCCACTTTTGTTCAACGGCCACTAGAGTCCACGGGCAAAATCCATCCCACTGTTTGGAAAATAGAAAGTATGAGTGTGAACATCATGCACAGAAGCAAGACACTCTTTTGGATATCCCACTGAAAATCTTTCAATGTAAGCCAAAGGGCTGGATGAGTAGTCAGTGGGGTGGATTGAGAACTGGCTGAATGGCAGAGCTCTGACAGTTGTCATCAGCAGCGCTGAGTCTAGTTGGAAGCTGGTAAGTAGTGGTGTCCCTCAGGGGTCAGTACTGGGCCCAGTCTTGTTCAACTTCTTCATCAACAACCTGGATGAAGAGTTAGAGTGTACCCTCAGCGAGTTTGCTGATGACACCAAACTGGGAGGAGTGGTAGATACACCAGAAGGCTGTGCTGCCATTCAGCATGACCTGGACAGGTTGGAAAGTTGGGCAGAGAGGAACCTGATGAAATTCAACAAGAGCAAGTACAGGGTCCTGCACCTGGGGAGGAACAACCCCATGCACCAGTACACGCTTGGGGCGGACCTGCTGGAGAGCAGCTGTGCGGAGAGGGACCTGGGTGTGCTGACAGACGACAGGTTGACCATGAGCCAGCGGTGTGCCCTGGCTACCAAGAAGGCCAATGAGATCCTGGGGTGCATCAAGAAGGGTGTGGCCAGCAGGTCGAGGGAGGTTCTCCTTCCCCTCTACACTGCCCTAGTGAGGCCTCATCTGGAGTACTCTGTTCAGTTCTGGGCTCCCCAGTTCAAGAAAGATGAA
>Ga0065711_1037345_pt1 | contig 19927 bp, 5 predicted proteins | sample Hoacrofraction12_FD_59098 | JGI IMG/M metagenome (GOLD analysis project Ga0065711, IMG submission 59098) | Hoatzin crop microbial communities from Cojedes, Venezuela - Epithelial fraction 12 v2 (version 2) | ecosystem: Host-associated > Birds > Digestive system > Esophagus > Crop | place... | reverse complement strand
GGGGGCGGCGGGCGGAGGGGGACAGGCCCCGGGCCCTGCCGGCGGGCCGCGGCGGGGATCGGAGCGAGGGGCGATGGCGGGGAGACGCGCTCCCCGTGGCCGGCCCCAGCCGGGGGTTTGCCCGAGGGGCAGGGGGCCGAGCCGGGGGTACCGGCCGGGCGGAGGGCTTTACTTTGCCTTCAGATCCGTAGGCTCCTGGTGACGGGCCTGCCTAGCAGCCTCAGAGACGGAGGTGTTCCAAAGGCTGGTACCATCCTGCAGCTGTCGACCGGAATAAAGAGTTGTACTGTATTCGAATGTGTGCTGGGCGCGTCGAAGATGGCCTGCGTGGGCGTGCTGTCAGGCTGACATAGAGAACTGTGGGACAGCTGTGGTCAGAATCTGTGTGGTATATAGCACAAATGTTCCTGTCGGAATGCTCAGGCGTGGAATCATTCGGATCACTGTATCTAGTGGAAGCTGAAGTAATGTGTCTTCCTGAGTCTGCACACAGCCTGACACCAGCTGTAGGTAGTAGGAACGACTACTACTGCTAAGATTTTTCATGTGTTACACAAAAGATTAGCTTGTTCTTATAACTAAATTGTGTGTTGCAGCCTCTCTTAAAGGAGAGTGCCATAAAAATCGATGCAGAATTTGTTTGTTATAGTAAGACAGTAAGAGTCTGGTTCAGCCCAGAGAAGCTGCTTGCAATTTTCCTAGGCAAAACTCACCTGTAACGATGCTTTCAGGATAACTTTGATGTCGATTTGATCTAGATTTCATACACTGAGTAAGGTTCTTCAGTGAACTCTGTCTCTGAAATTATAGGCCAGTTCATTTTTTAGGTTTCTATTTCAAGTGGAATCACAAAAATGCTTCAATCTCGTAATTGTAAATAGGTCTTACTAAATGCCTCTGCAGAGAACACAGAATTATGTCCAGGGCATAAATCATGGAAGAAATATGCATCCTCAGAGGGCTTGCCTACTCAGAGAAGTGGGTAGAATAATGCAAACTAACAACTGTATGTATTTCATTTCTAGTTCAAGGTCTGGATTCTAGTCAGAGGATATCATTTGGATGTAAGGAGTAGGAAATGTGTGCATGAATATTTTCCGTTTAATAGGGAGACAGCGTGCGACGGTTGGCTGTCTAAGAGGTTTTGGTCTTTTGCAAGCTCAAATTCCCTTGTAGTACTCGTTTTCTTTGAAAAATATGTCTGAGCCAGGTTTTTCAGCTTGCAAAGACAGGTGACTCAAAGCTGACAGTGGAGTGGATGGTCTGGACAGCAAATGGGGGAGAGTGGGATACTAGACATGTTTAGTCCTCTGCATTAGTTCCTGTTACCCTTACTAGAACACCTGAAACTCTTAGTTCTCTTTGTAGACTTGTATGAGAAGAGGAAATCAGTTCTCTCCTCTGTCTCTGACAGCGATTATACTTCAGAGCATCTGGTGCAGAGACCACAGCTTTCTGTGTTCTGACATGAGGTTCCCACTGCTCCCCGGGACTGCCAGAGCTTCTCTGTTGTGTATGGTTGCTCCAACAGTTCCTGGTCTCAGCTTTTGTGGATTCCTTTGCTGGGAGCACAAGCCCCTTGCTGGTTAGCATTCACAGAAATTACTGTAACAAATTTAGTGAATTCTCTTGACCCTTTATCTCCATCTGGTTATAAGATAACTCTACAAGCACGATAGACTATGAAAATCATTGTTTTATAATTGACACTTAGCGATTCGATTTCTAGTTGCCTATATTTTCCTTAAAATAATTGTAGTCTGCCACCTGCGTAAGATTTTTTGAGGATATTATGCTGGATTTGCCTAATTTTCCTCGTACTATGTCTGTCTGACCACTGCATGTTAGCTGCAGATGCACTTATACATGTAAACATTGCTGGCTAAGCTTCTTTCTGCATCCTGGAAAGGAGGACTTTGTCTCTTTGTTTGCATAGATTAATGTATATGTATTAAAAGTTCTAAAGTATACGTTACTAACAGGTATGCTTACTGAACTGGTAACATAGTGCTAAGTCATAGACAGAAAATCCTTGTGCTGTCTAAACCCACTGATAAAATTGCAAGGAGATGAACGTGGAATCAGTTGATGGCTCTTTTTCCTGTTCTCCTTATTGTGTGGCTTGTTCTTCTGGAACATCTTCTAGTCTCAAAAGTTTTGCTACTGACCACTTTAACTGACATAGGAAATGCTAGAGTGGAACCCAGCTGGTCGAAACACCAGCAAAACTTGAGCCTTGACACCTCTGAATAGCTGACTGTCACTTGTGTGCCTAAAAGCAAATATTCCTCAAGATCAGAAATTGTGCTGTAGTGTATTGAGAAAATGGTACTACTGAGTCCTCTAACATTTGTTCAAAGATCCTGAATGCCTTCACGGTCACCTCAGACTTCTTTATTGCTTCAGAATTAATTTAGCATTTATCATTCAGTGTTGCAGAAAATGCAACTTAGCTGTGGTTCTAGTACTTTTTCCATGTCTTTCTATGTATGCACACCTTCCTGGGAAACCATAAGTCCTCTGGGTTTTTTTTTCTCCTTTCTTTTTTTCTAAAAACACAAAAATAACTGGAAGTTGTAAAGTGTTTAAAGTATCAGACAGTAAAAGTCTTTAGCTTGTGGAGACTTTTAAAAGGACTAACTAGTGATGCTGATCTATCCCCATAGCTAGAAGGAGCATCTGGATTAATCTTGGATAAAATTAGTATAACTCATTATTCTCTATTATGCAAATACTGTAATATAGTTAAATAAATCATCCCTTAAAGTAGAGAAGGGTAGTGATCTGTGTTACTGATGATAAAAGCTATGCAAAAGTACAAATATACTTAGAAGTCACCTTCTGTTTGAATAGCAAACTGCTTTGATTTGCTTTAATTTTTTTTTTTTAGAGGAGACTTTGTGCATGTTTGTGCTTAGAACGCTGACACCATAGATTTTCTGTTCAGAACAGATTTGTTGTTGTTATGCCTGCAGTGAGCAGCTACACAATTCACATTTTATGCAGGATGGTAGTTCCATATAGCCTTTGTGTTTCTGCCTCTTGGGTATAAAGTAATGCTTTTTGTTTACATGTTGTTTTCCTCTAAAACTGGAAAATACAAGCAGTGAAAACTAGATAAATTAGGATTAAGTACTTTTGTTCCAAAAATGTTTTGTAATGTATTCCTGTACTATATGGAAAGCTGTCATGGAATTTTACTTTTGCATTTCCTCTTTTGATTCCCATTAACGAAGAGGTCCCCAAAGGTTTGTTAGTTGTGGTACTAGTAAGAGGGTATGTACAGTCAGTCAGAGAGCTGATGCGGAGCATGAACTCATTGTCCAAGCTGGAAGTCCGGTTGTCTTCCTTCACATTAAATCAAAACCAGAAGTCTAAAATATTTCATAGTTAATTATTATGTAAAATACTGTCTGGCATCATAAGTAATATTGTAATTTCTATTACTTCATTATCTGATTCGGAGTAAATACTTTCTTTTAACCACTATTGTAGTTGGGGCCCCCCTAAGAGGGCCCAAATAGCAAATGGCAAATAATTAAAGTTACTGTAAAATACTAACTTGAAGCGCATTGTATAGTCTTTTGCGGCACACAATGTAGCACCCTTTGAGTCCTAAGAAAGAGTAACATGCAGTTAATAACAAATGTAGCACACTGTTGATAAACTTGTATTTTAGTGGCTGCTTTTCTTGTGTGTGTGATTTTTTTGAGTTTTTTTTTGCAAGCAATAATGTTGACAAAATATGAGAACCAGAAAATACAGGATGTTTGGAACAATGTGTTACACACGTATAAAGAATGACACTTTGGGGTGCTCTGGGCAGTCCTGCTTCATGCTGAAGGACAATCTGTGCAAAGAATCTGCAACCTCTTTGACTGTGTGTAGACATTTAAATGATCTCGAACTTCCCAAACCCGTTTGGTATCAGCCCTGTAGGACAAATCAAAGAATTTTGATAAAGCAGACTTCTTTCCAATTTTACAGCTGATGCTAAACTTGTAACTTTGGTTTCCTAGATTCAGCACTTCAAGACAAACACTAATGTGGATTCCAGACTCCTTTTTTTCCAGGTATTAGTAGTATATCATCACATTAAACAAAGACAAATTTACAGTCATTAAAAAAAAAAAGTCTGTATGTTCTTAGTTCTTAATTTATGCCGTAAGTAGTATCTTTATTCCTTAATGCTTTTTCTCTGTCTCAAGCAGTGGGACAGATTGATTTGAAATAAGCTGTTATGCAAAAGGCATTTTCTTTCTTGAATGATGCTATGGAAGCTTATATGTGCTGAGGAGTTGTCAGTTTTTAGATGGAGTGTTGTGGAAATAAAGCTCCACGTCTGCAGGAGAGGGAGATGCCACTGACCTTATTACCATGTTGCCACTTGTGATTGTATTGACCATACAAGGTAGCACTGCCTTTAATGCTTTTTGAATTATTGCTGTACCATGAGTTTAGTCAAAGCTTTGAGGGTTTTAACGTGGTACAGGAGCTGCTGGGTTATTGAATATCCTTCTGCTAACTTTTACTACTGGTGTGCTGCTTACTGTTTGTACCCTAGCAATTTTGTACTGCAGTTTTTGTACCTCTACTGCCCCAGCTAATCCAAAACACATAAAAGAAAACCCAAAGGCTAGCAGTTTTGCTTCTTTACATTTAATTTTTGTACTCTAAACTTCTTTCCCTGTAAAAGTCTAGCAGCTGACATAGACAGGCAGCGTTACCTGCTCCTGTTTTACTGAGTGTTCAGATCAATGGAGTGCCAGGGAAATGTCACCTTCTTTGAGGCATGGAGGGAAAAGCATAAGGAGGAAGTCCTTGCTATTCCCCAGTCTCTCAGTACTAATCCAATGAGGATGTTCCGAAAGTCATCCAGTACTGGAAAATCACAGAGGTAGTTGTCATCCAGACTCAAATGGAATCTTGAAATAAAACAGTTGGCAGTAGTTAGTTTGCTTCATATCTGTGAAACAAGGCTTTGGTGTTGTGTTTTCTCCTGATCTGGAGCAAAAGTACTTTGGAGAGGAACTGTGAAGTACAATAGTGTAAAAACTCATCCACCCCATTCTTGCCCAGTAAGTCCTTGCAGAATGGATTTTTTTACTCTTCCTTTTTACTTCAGCAGCTTAAACGGTTTACTAGATTGTAACAAACTATGCAGCCCTCTGGGTGCCTGGGAAAACTTTTCCATCCTTCCAGGCTAGGCCTTGAGTCTGTTTTCTTTGGGAATCTGAAGGTCCTTATGATGCAGCTCTCATTAGCCTTTCCTTAGGTGTGCATGCACTGCTCCTATGTTCAGGACAGATGCTTCACCCTGACCAGCATTTTGCCTTACCTAGGCATTATTCTTTGCTCAGCTGCACAGTTTTCCTAAATTGCAGTCTACAATACAGAAATAGAGCAAACTGACTGAGAATGTTGCTGTCTTTGTGTTTGTGTTAGTAAATTTCTGGAGGACATCTAACCAAGATTTCTTGTGTTTCAGTTTGCTGAGTGGAAGAATTTCAACACTGAAAGACGAAACTGGTGCTGTGAGTAATAAACTTACTGAAAAATCATTCATTTCATGTTATGCTTTCGGTTAGGTTCTCTTCTAAAGAATATCCACTGCGTGCTGATAGGAGTTACACTGCCCGAGTCAGCTATGCTTAAAAGCATGGAAAACAAATGGCCAAATGCATTACAAACATTCACATTTCTGGGCTTTTAAAAACTTGTTTTGGCTTTTGCAAGTATTTTCTCCGTTGCTATTGTATTACATAACCACTAATAGTAGTATTGGAGAAGCCTACGTTTAAAATGCTGACAGCACCATCTCTGCTTCAGAGTCCATGAGGTGTAGTGTTCAATTGGCCTTGACCTTTTGTTCATGTTTTGTCACTTATTTCAATAGGGAGAAAATATGGGACTTTGAAATCATTTCAGAATGTCACCATGTGTTTTCCTTTTGTTGGATTCTACACAAAATACACTATCCTCTTACAATCGCAAAGCCTAGTTGCAATACTGTTCATGCTATTGAGCAGGAGAATGACTGGAGTATTTAATTTAGTTGTGTCTAATGAAGTTCTAAAGATTTTAGGGCAGAATAAATGTACCTACTTGAGTATCATCGCACTGGTCTGGTCTCCAGACTTTCACGAAGATTGGTGACGTCTCTGGACTTCTTGTTTCTCATCGTCATTCCAAGATAAATGAGACTGCAACAATGTGCATGTTTTCATGCTCATTCTGCATGGTACAGACAGTGCAGAGACAGAAACTGTGCTGCTTTTAAATAGAAAGAACTGCTAATTGCTGTATTGCAGAGGGAGGTTAATTTTTATTGGATAGTATTGCATATGTACTTCAGTAATCCTGACATGTAAATGTAGCTTTGGTTGGCAAACATATATAGCAAAATAGCCATTTTGGTCTGTGTATATGATATTCTTAAATGGGAAACTATAGTTATAGCAATGTTGTTGAGTGATAGTAAGGCACATGGGTACTTTGCTAAAAGCATAGAGGTAATTTTAATGGTTATTGACTTCATTTAAAAAAAAAGTCTAAACTTATCTTGATCTTATTACATTTACTGTATTCTAAATGTATGGTAGAAAGTGAGAATACCCATTGATCTTTATGGAGACTCTAGAAGTTAAAGAAATGTGTTTATTAAGTGCCATCTATTTGCAGCAGTCTTTGTATATATGTCTTTTAAGAATGTTGAATTAGTGGATGGTAGAAGAATAATGAGAGCAAAGGGTTGGCCCAAAAAATTTGGGTTATGTTTGTCTGTTGACTGCTGCATCTTTAACTCCTCTTTCCCCTGCTCAGCATAAAAAAAGATTTTTAGTTGATGGTTGCTCCATAGCAGTGCTGAAAGTACAGTGATATTTCTTTGCAGATATTTATTGATCGAGATCCAGCAGCATTTGCACCAATTTTAAATTTTCTTCGCACAAAGGAGTTAGACTTACGGTAAGAAGTTCTAATTATGTCAAGTGAAAATTAATTTGATCAAATGTATTAGGAAGCTTTTTCAAGTGAGGTTTGTTCAGTTTCTCAGCTAGCTGGGTGCCTAGTATATGACTCGGCTCCCTGGTAGATTTGGGGCCATGTCTAGAGTGTATGTGTGGAGTGGTGGAGGCAGAAGTGGTAGCTTTATATTTTAGTGGATTCTTGTAATTTAAACCACTTCTGGCAATGTAGTTCTTTATTGTTTCTGTATCCTTATTTTAATGAAAGATAATTAATATTAAGATCACTTTGAAATCTCAAACATCAGGTTGAATAAATTTGTTGCTAAACAGGTAGCTAGATGTTCACATTGTGTAATATCTAGTTACATGCAAGTCTTTATCTTCGAGGTATTGACTCGCTCTGTTCTTGTGTTTTTTGTTGTTTTCGTCTTATTTTTTCTTTCTCTAGGGGAGTGAGTATTAATGTTCTCAGGCATGAAGCTGAATTCTATGGAATCACTCCTTTAGGTAATTTCTTTTTTGTTTAAATAAGAGGTCATCTCACATTCGTTACTATAGTATTGACCCACTTACAAGTCCTGGGCAGTTATGACCCTGAAGATTTTCAAACTTACTGATAACAGAAGGTTATTTGAAATAATGTAATGTAATGTTACCTGGGAAGTGAAAGCTATAGTCATATCTGGTTTTCCTCCTTAGTGAGAAGATTACTACTATGTGAAGAACTAGAACGCTCATCTTGTGGCAGTGTCCTTTTTCATGGCTACCTGCCTCCTCCAGGTATTTTTGTATTCATGGTCTGATGTTGCTTGCAGTCACTTATTGCTTTAGTTCATGGGGGCGATTGGCCGAGGTAGTTACTCTAGCCGTCAAACTGCCCAGAGAAGGCTTTCCTATGGAAAAATTAAAGATGAATGGTTGAATCGAACATCATTCTGATTCAAAAAGAAAGCTCTTTATCTGTATGCTGTATGAAATGGCATATTTAGAGTACTGGGCAGTGGGGCAGTGGCATGTTAATACTAAGCAGGCTGTGTTTGGTTATCAGCATGGAGTACTTGCTTCTTTCTGAAGGTACAGTTACTTTAGATGCCCTATGTCTAGATGACACATCAGCACAAATGAGCTTTCCTTCACAATACGAGTACTTGTGAGATTTTTACTTCTCTGTAGAGATGAACACAGTTCGTGTGTTAACCTGAAGTCTAGGGGACATCTAGGCAATTGTTGACAAGTTTTCTGATGATAGTTCCCTTAGTTATGAGTGTCAGTGTAGAGAGAAAAAGCATTTTCTGTTTCAGTCTTACGATATTGCCTAATTCTTATAGCACAGGAATTAGACTTTATATCAAAATGCACAAGTGAATGAATATCTGTTATATTGCTAAAGTTTGAGTGGGACAAAACATCTCTTTTCTTCTATAGGCATTCCCAGCCGTAAAATAAATAATACTGCTGGGCCACCGGCTGATGTTAGAACTGGTCAAAACTGCTCCGAGAGTGAGATTCATGGAGGTGGTGTCCAACCTACACTCACTGGTACTGGGGAAGGTACAGTCAGGCTAGGTGAGGAATGTCAGTTTTAAAACCAAAACAAATCGCAAAGATGATTGTTGCTGGGAAATAAAAACTGAGTGACTATGCTGAACACTTACTTATACACTTCTCATACAGTATTTAAGGCTCACTGCTGCACAATCAAGACAGGAGGCAGAGAGAAAGGCAAAGCAAAGTTCTTCATACAGTCTTAGTATGGTCCCATAAGCATATGCCTTGCACTGTGCTAAAGCCATGATAAAGACCAGACAGACCAGCATCTCTTTGGTCTTTGTTCAGGACCTGCTTCCTGCTCTGGCACCTCTTTTTTGCTCCTAGTGCCTCTCTTGACCTGCAAGAGTTGAGTTTTAAGAGGAAAGGTAGTCTTCAGTTGTTTGACTATACAGAGTACTTTCCATCTAAAATATGTAAAAACTGTAAATAAAATAGGCTTGAATTCTGTCATTTTCCAGCTTTTGACTTTGCAAACAAAATTATGCTGTTAGAAGTGTCATATTTCTGCTATAATGGTGTAAACTGTAGCAGTGTTAGGAAAATTAAGACTATGCTAAAAGGTGAATCTATATGCAGGTAATATAAAAAAAGCCTTGGATGTGAATTGCTGATTCTTCTTTGTGACTTGCTGCAAGTTTGGAAGAGGGCAGTCTTGGGGAAAATGGGACAGAAGATGCATTCTTTCAGCATTAGTTCTCTAGCATGTGGAGGCTAAGAGCCAACTCCACGAAGTACCGTAACTACTGATGTCCAGTGCCATCTAACACTTCTACCAAACCTAACGCAGTTACAGATCAGAAACAGGCATGCTCACACGAGAGAACAAATGGAGGAGCTACAGGTATTCCAAGGTATTGGAAAATTCAGTTTAACAGTCTGGAGCAATAATAGAGTTGCAGTAACTACTTGGAAAGAACTTGTACAAAAGGAAGTATTGTTTCTTAGTTGATAGCAATCCTCAAATTTTTACCAATTTGTCAGGATTTAAAACTGAGGCGTGTGCTTGCCTCTTTCTGCTTATGAACACTTTGCATTGTTGTGGCTGAGATGAAATGTCTTCGTTCCATGTAAGAACTGTAACAGTTTTAAGGATTGTGAGAAGTAATACTGCTAACTAGAATCAAACTGATAATGTTTCTTGAGAAACTTCATTATCAAAGTTTCTGTTGCATATCCTAGCAGAGAGCTCTTTCCTGTTCTAGATAGCTCTGCTGATTTTCTAATACCCATCACTTGACTGACTTTAGCTTTGTTGTTGTTTTTAGGATTTCCTGTGGACCCACGTAAAGTCCTAATAGTAGCTGGCCACCACAATTGGATAGTAGCTGCCTATGCCCATTTTGCTGTTTGCTACAGGTATGAATATAGTTGCTTGTCAGGTTACAGGAATCTAAACAAAAATATGATAATTTGTTATGAGCAAAGCAAAAAGTTTGCTTTACTTTGAAACGACAGTAGATCACATGCATTCACATGCTGCTATAGATATGAATTGCCACTTTTGCTTGTGCCAATAAACTGCTTGATAGGAATTCAGATTTTGCTGCTTTGATGTCAATTCTTGATGCCATTGCAAAAGTAATCAATTTAACTGCTTCAAAAGCCTCTTTTAAATCAGGCTTTTAAAGAAAGGTTTATTTAAGAAGTTCTTGCTATTATATGGGTTTAAAGACAGTTTGTGAAGTTAGATTATCAACCTTGAATCATGGAAGTGATGTACCTTGTCTTAAACTTTTTTTTTTTTTTGGCTTAGCAGAACTGTTAAGCACTTTTTACTTCAGATGGATGGCTGAAAAATGTCTTAAAATGTCTCATAAACAAATGGGCCATTTTTTAAGATCAGGTGAAGATGAGTAACACCTTCATATTACAGAAGCTGTTTTTAGTTCACATCTGTTAGTCTTGATTTAATTGGTGGCTGTCGTTTCAATGGAAAGTAATGTTTTAACAAGAGCTGTTGCCAAAAACAAACACTGCTGTCACAGAGTGGTTCAGAAACAGAAGGAAAAATGAAGTGTAATGTGAATAGCTTCTTTCTTAACTGCCAAGCTGAAGCCATATTTTGCTGCCTTTTTCACTATATAGAACACTAATTTACTTGCGTAAACTTTGTAACTTAAATCACATCTAACTTGTTTCTTGTATTCACCATTGCAATTTGTTTTGCTTTAATTTGTACTAAATGTGGCTTCTCTTGCTCTACTTAATGTTCTTGTTTTCAGTTATGCTTAATTTGATCTGACTGGAGAAAGAGGCAATGATTTGCAATTGTCTTTTTGCTAATCGTCCCCTTCTTAGGATTTTATCTCTAACTGTTTTCCTTGGATGGTAGTTCACTTAAGTGAAAGATTCTCCCTTTTTCCTGCTTGGTAATCTACTTAATGAGACTTTTTACCATTGAATTTAAGTCATTAGTGATGCTTTTGATGAAGCGCGTCAGACTTGAATGGTTGCTGAAAGAGGGCACAGGTGAATTTAAAATGCTGCTTTTGTTCATAGTGACGGAAAGGAGCAGTCTTGTCTTGATTTGAATATTTTTTCTTCTGGAACTGCAGGAACTCTAGGAGTACAATGGTGGACTTTTCCCTCCTCCATTCTGCTCTTACACAGCTTTGGTAACAGTTTTTTTCCCCTCTGTGCTACATCTTAGTACCTATCTGTTTTTTTAATTGCTTAACAAGTGAATTTGCCCAGACTTTTAAATTGAGGAGACAGCATACACTTAAACCTATTTCCCTTTACTGACAAATTTTAATACAGCTTGCCTAGACTACTATGCTGCAGTCAAGTGATGTGATTTTTAAGATTCTCAGCAGGATTATTTTAATTTAAGGACAAGATCTGATTTTTAGCTAGCAACACTTCTCAAAGTAAATGGAAATTTGTAGTGGACTGGACAGTGAATCCCATGCAGTAAGAAATGAAGTATATTCCAATATTTAGTTCTGTGACTTTCTTTTATGCTGTTTGTAACAGGTATTATTTAAATACTTAAGAGAATTATTTTGGTAAAAAGCTATAGCAAAGCACAGTGCATCCTAAAGATAGTATTTTTTTTCCTTTTGAAGTATGTCAGAAATCTTCAAAACTTGATAATAAAGCTTCTGAGAATGTCTTGGTTGCATTTAAAGGCTTATGGATATTGCAGTCCTGCTCTTAAGTCACTTCACTACAATTTCTTCTGCATGCTCTATAGGTAGAGAACAGTGATCTGTGGTGCTTTATCTCCAGGCAGGACACAATGCTGAAGTAAAGAACGGCAACAGTGGCAAAAAATACTATAGATGCATTTCTGCTTTCCATGTTAACATTTATATAATTTAACTACTTAGATTTACTGTGCTCTAGCTCAGTTGCAGAGCATCTAAATGATTGCCTAAAATTAAATCAGATAAATTGCTTTTCTGGAATCATATAATTCTTTAAAATTGCACAGGCAAATGATTCTTTAAAAATAAAGCTTATAGTTAATTTAGTATACTCTGTTTACAGTATACCATAAGCAGAAAATGTGACTAGATAGCACAGCTTTGTGCAAGAGCATGACTGGGCGTCTTACATGATGTGTAAGACACCTTGACTCTGGAAATTGATAGAGATGTGTCTAAAGTCTTATGCTGAACCTCATTCTCTAGCATTTGGCTAGCCCAGGCTTTTGGCTGGATCATCCACATTGGTTCAGGCTTAGACTGAGATATCTGTTTCTGAATCTCTAACCTCTGCTCCCTGTGCCCTCTTTTGCCCTTCCAGAATTAAAGAATCATCTGGGTGGCAGCAGGTGTTCACGAGTCCCTATCTGGACTGGACAATTGAGCGAGTGGCTCTCAACGCTAAGGTGGTTGGAGGACCTCATGGAGACAAGGATAAGATGGTTGCCGTTGCCTCGGAGAGCAGCATAATCTTGTGGAGCATTCAAGATGGTGGTAGTGGCAGTGAAATTGGTAACTATAATTGCTTGTCTTTTTCTTTTTTTTGTGTGTGTTTAACCAGAAGGAAGTCTGTGACCTTATTTTGAGGTATGTATGACCAGCAGTGTTCAGTAATCAGTTTCACAAAGTGACAAACCAAGCTAAAGTAAGCAACGTGTTGGAGCATATTAACTTATTTCTTTGTCATGCTAGAGGAATCCTTTCTCAAAAACAAAAAGAAGAATAATAACGAAGTAGTCTGCTTACTGAACAGATACTAACTAATGCTGTTCAGTTCAGGTTGGGCTTTTGTGTGAAGATGCAAATTGAGTTAAACTTTTCCTTGGACTTGCATTTGAATCTAGGCCATAGCACAGAGGAACTAGTTTCTGAGATGAAGAGCTACAGCTATTGAGAGATTCTGTTCTTTTCTTTCCCTTGTCTTATTAAAGCCATATTTTTACATGGAGATGAGGAAGAGGCTCCAGTTCTTTATCAAACGTAGTTCATAAATGGAGTTTAGAAGATGAAAATTTCTTCCTTTTGTAACTTGTGTGCCTAGGTAGGGAAAAAGCACCCTGTACTGCCCTACAGGAATAGGAATTACTTCTTGTATACCTCAGCACTGAAGGACACGTGGTTAGGGAGGCTTTAGAAACATCAAGAAGACATTTTCAGAAGTAAATATTCCTTGGTATTGGTACTGCTCTGATGGCTTGGCTGACTCACTATTGTTCAAACACAGGGCAAGTTTGGGAGGCAGTGAAGGGAAAGTTATTAGGAACTTTGTCTAACCTTATCCCTGGTGTTTGAATCACTGCTATTATGCCAGTAATGTCTGTTTCCTCTGGCAGTGGATACTGCTAACAAAGGATGACAGCAATCTCCTAATGTGGATGCTTTTCTCTGAAACTTAATGCTGAGTTAATTTGTTATTAGAGGTATCTCAGTAGTTGAAGTCATGAGAATTAATGTGGTTGTTAATTAAAGTCAGAATGACCAAATATCAAATTTTGATCCATGTGCCTTTAAAGGAAGAGCTTGCTTGAAAGATGCTCAGGCAATTTCTATAGGTCTTGCATGAGGTAATACAGCCATATACTGCTCTCTGACTTGTGACTTACGGAGTTTTTGTATGTAATTAGGGTCAGCAAAACAGAAAAGGAGATTCCATTGTATTTAAAAAAAAAATAGATCTGAAAGATGTGTCTAACAGTTGAATGTGAAATATCTCTATTAAAGAGCGAGTAAATATTGTATTTGAAAAGCCTTTTCTTCTGTTATACCCCCCTTGACCAAATCTTAAAGGCGGGGAAGAGCGAGCGTAACAGCTGTACTCCTGTAATAGGCATTGCTTTAAGCAGTATGCTGTTACATTCCTCCTGCATTTTCTGGTTTGACTTAGCTGCTTGTGTTACCTTGGGGTTTGCAATAACATACGTGAAACAACATCTCAGATTTTTGGAAATCAAGTGCTAAGAGAGTCAAAAACCATAAGTGGAGTTTTACTTCAAACAAAAGCTCTGAACTATGCCAGTATCATAAGGTTCAGATAACTCAGTCTGTGACTGAACGTGGCAACTAAACTGAAAGAAGCACTTTTACTAAACAGGCCATATGCATTGAAGTGACTTTGTGAAACAAAGGAAAAGCCGCTTGGCACCAGGGGGAGCAGAAAGTAAGTGCCTACAGGATTGAACCTTTAGTCTGACTAACACTGAACAAAATGTACTGTTCGTCTTTTGGATAATAGGTCATGCTTCTTGGTTTAAAAAAACCTAAAATATCCTTGTGTTAAATTGTAAGAACTTGAATATAGCTGTCTTATTTCTTTGTAGTGGGAAATGCTTGCAGTCCTGCTTTGTGTTAGAGTGCATTGCTATCATCTTGTGAAAGAAACTACTTGTTCCAAACAGTCATTGAAGCCTGGCGACACCATCCTCAGAAAATTGTGTGGGCTGGCATCTTTGTGATAGAGCTCTCCCAGAGCGCTCTCTTTCCTTTCAATATTACTTACATAAGCCACTGCTGCTGCATTGCTGCTGTAAGCAGTATTTTACTGAGAGGGACCCTTAAGACAAGAGCCTGTCATTACATATAGCATTGTCTCCCCTGTGGATGGGTCTCAAGATTGTTGAGCCTAAGCAGGACTGACACTTCAAATTCCTCCAGACCATTCAAGCTGTCTTCCTTGATTTCCTTGAACCTCGTCCTTCTCTGGAGTAATCAATTCTAGTTGTTTCTGTGGATTTTTTTATTGTTGCCTTTTTCATGTGGCCTGTACTGCTGAATCTTATCTGCGTCGAATGATTGTACTGTGCCCTGGAAAACAGTTCAGTATCCTAATTAAAAGAGAAGTATAAATTGAGCTTCCCAGGGTTCCTTTTTGGGTGTAACAGAAGACTGCTTTTGGTTGGGAATGGCACTCTGTTCATTTGAACTTGTCCAAAACAACGTTGAGAAATTTTCCAGCTGTTTGGTACTCTTGTTTTGAAGGCATCTGCCTGATGCAGTTAAAGTACATTAGTGAGGAGTGATATAAATATGTAGAGCGAGCAGTATGGAATAAGAAACTTGAGAGTGAAGCTTGACACTTTGTAGTGTAACGTATGATTTTTGTGCTTAGCAGGCAGTAAAATTTAGCCTGGAATTACGTACAAACTGAGTTACTTACAGGGCCAGTTTGCTGCACTTCATAGCTGGCAAACTTGGAAATGATCTCTGTCCGTTTTAGTTTGCTGTAACTTTTAAATACATGGTACAATAAAGAGTACAAAACATAGTATGCTATCCAAGTTTGCAATTCAGTTAAAAATATTCATATTGGATCTATGATGAGACTAGGAAGCTCTAAAGAGAGGACAGATTTTGTGGAAGACCTCAGCTGTTAAGGTCCACTAGAACCATAGCCATCAATGCCTGTTGTGTTCTGCACTGTTTTGATTTTTGTTAAGTGAAATGTTCTTGATGCCACATATGCTTTATTTGGAAGGCCAGCATTTGCTGGTAAGTCTTATCTTCCAGATTTGGAGTAGTATGTGATGATTCGTGAAACTGGTTCCCTGCATAGTTTTAATTTTTAATAGCCTGTAGTCTCTACTCACAGACTGTAACCAAACTTATAGACCTGGAGATGAAAAGAGAAAGAAAGAAAGAAATCGGCTTTTGCAGGCTGCTTATTTTTCCGGGTTCAAGTATTTCTGCTAAAAGAGAAATTTGAATGTATTCAAGTAGTGTCACATCGGGGTTGTTCAATCTTTTCCAATGAAGCAGGATGAAGCCTTGTAGCCATATTTAGTTTCTAAAGTATATTTTCGCACTACGTCTATTTGATTGGACTTCAAAGTTCTCAACACATTTTTTTTTAAATACTGTAAAAGGTAATTTGCAGACTAGTATAGCATAAATTTGTTTGTCTGTCTAGCAAAAACTGAAATTACTACTTCTTAAATGACAATTAGTAGTCACAGATTAAAAAAACCCCACAAACCAATTAAAAAAAAAAACCCTGCTTGCCATAGAAGGATTTTTATTTATTAATTTTTTAATGCCTTAAGATCTATAAAGCCATTTGAGAACGCGATGGCTGTAGAAAAATAAGGAATAAGTATTTCGCATGGGCTCTCCTTCCTTCTCGTGCCTCGTTTCTCCTTCCCAAATAATAATTGCATCAGCAGACATGACATCATGCTGCCATTTAATTTAATGGAATCCAGTTTGCTCCTTGAAACATACCTTACCTAGCACACTGCAAACCCAGTTTTGGCTGTTCTTTACCTGCTACTGTAATAAATGTGACATGGTAATAGTGGAGAGATTCCATTGTTACTGTTTTTTTCTCTTTATTTTAGATGAGCTTCATAGACTCTTCATTTTTTGTAGGAGTGTTCAGTCTTGGAGTCCCTGTAGATGCTCTCTTCTTCATTGGCAACCAGTTGGTAGCTACAAGCCATACAGGGAAAGTGGGAGTGTGGAACGCTGTGACTCAGCATTGGCAGGTGTGTTCAACTCAATTTTCTGCATCACTTTTAATAAGCTGGTATGCCTTTCTCGTAAAAAGAGAATAAAATAATCTAAAAGCATGTGTGAAACGCTTACCCCACAGGGTTTTCAGCCCTGACTTGTGTCACCAAGTTTGCCACTTTGGTATCTGAGTATTGTGCCTGTGAGCAGAATGTTGAATGGTTTGGTGGTACTACCAACCGTGCTTTTTAGGCTTTCAAATAGAAGGATGTGGTGTGGTTTGGAGAAATACATGTTAAGTGTGTGTATATTTAATCTTCTTGTGAATTACTAACTTCGTAAAAATTCACTAGGGTTATAGAAAATAAAAACATTGTGGAAATAAAAAAATTGTGGAGAGTGCATGACATCAATTTCTGCACTGTCTGAAAGAAGAACGTAACAAGGTAGCAGTCTGTTATCTGGGGATCTCAAAAGTTGTTTTACAATGGGAGACTGTTCTTCAGCAGAACTATACATGGTGCTTTAAGGATCTCTCTTGCATGTGGACGCTTCTGGCTGCAGGGACTATATTCCTATTGTCAGAATGTGTATTGAATAGAGAGATCCTTGGAGTTTGAGAAAACACTTGAGCATTCATAGGACTAACAAAGCTTATAACACAGCCAGATGTACGTCTTTGTGGCACAAAACCTGGATGCAATGAAAGTCCAAAAATTGGTTTGCAAATCTCAAGAGGCAGAACTGACCTGAGGCTGCTGCACTCTTTTCTGACTAAGTTCTGATTCGACCCCGAAGTGAGGGTACTGCTTAAAAATGATGTAGATAATAAGCATGGGGTAGCACAGCTTCTGCAGCACGCAGACATGTTAGTATGGTCTTGAATTAAACAAAACATTATTTTAAGTTCTATTGATGCCTTGCAAAATCTTCTGTTAAGAAACAACTTAATGCTGTTTGACAATATTTTCTAAAGGAGCAAGTCATCAGGAATAAAAACCCATGTCCCATTCATCTTTATTTCCAGAGGGAGCCACAGGAATCTTTCTGAGCACATTAACAGTGCCTCAGTTTGACTGACTATTCCTTTGAAAGCATTTCTTATTGAAGAGTAGAAAATCGGGGGCTTGCATGCCAGGATGTCCTAAAACCAAGTTTTTTGGCTCTATAATTGTATTTTTTTTTTTTTTCCTAGAGGATGAGAATAGCTCCCTTTTTTAAAAAAATTGCAAAACACCCACAAGAAAAAACCACCACAAAACCAAAACAACAAACAAAAACCAAAATCTAAGCAAAGAACCCCCAAATACAACCAGTTTCAAGGTGCTTTCTGTACCTCAGGCTCTTCTGTTAGTAAGGAGGGGAAAAAAACCCTATCTTTCTATAGATTTTCGTCTCCCTTAAGAACACATTCTTCTTGAAGAACCCCTTAAAGACTGAAGTAGCAGGGTTGTACCTCTGATCTTCAAGTGCTTTGTGAGAATACATGATATTTGTGTAACTGCTTTCCATGAGTTGCCCATAGCTCTGGACTTAGGATGTAATTATACTGTCTGCAGCGAGAGAGGTTTCGAGGAACAGAATATGCCAATGCCCTGTTTCAGACCAAGAACTTTCCTTTCATGCTTTCTTTCTTGATGCCTTTCTAAGTTCTACTTTAAGGAGGCTTAATTTGTGCAAGCCTCACTTCCTTACATTGTGGTTTTTGTGTTTGATGTGTTACACCCTGAAGATGTAACTGACTTCTGCCTCTAATTGTTTCTGGCATCTTCTTCCCATCTTGGAGATTTGAGCAGACTAGCTGAGGTGGTTTCCCTAGTACTTATTCCTCTGGCAATGTTTCAGTTGCATGCAACAAGGAGAGGAGGTTGTGGGTGCTACATACATCTGCAATGAAATTCTTGGTGTAGGAGAGCTTAAAGGAAGCAGAATATTAAGTCTTATAGAATAAGAGGTAACATAAAGCAATAGTGTGTGACAGCAAAACTTAGTCTGCAAAGTGAGGATTCTCACTGGCCATGTTTTACCAATGACTGTTGTATAGCGTTCCTCTGTTTCTTAACAAAAGGTCACGTCTGGTTGCTCCTGGTGTTCCTGTCTCTGCTGCAGAAGGGCTCTCCTTATTCTGTATGATCTCTTTGACTCAGTCAGTCTATCTCTGCTGTTGGCAGCATTGTGCTTCCTCTTGCTCAGACTTTTTCTTGCAGTGCTTATGTCTTCTGCAAGGTGATGAGTAAAGTGGTGTAGCTATTGATGGGTTGCCTTTACCTTCATTAGTTTTGTAAACATTTTGCAGATGAGAGGGCTCCACAGAACTGGAGAGCACACTGCATCTTGATCCATAGACTCTTTGATGCTGAGACTTTGTTTAGTTTCTTGCCTTTCTTTACTTTTAGCATTGGATCTTTGCTGAATTATGGGTGAACATAAGTGAGAGAGGCGTAGTTCTTTAAACAAAGGAAGGAAGGAAAGTGCCTCCTTATTTTTCCCCCCCCCTCCCAAAAATATGCAGAAGCTATATTCATGTTGTAGCCTTCTCTGTAAGGCTAAGTGATAGGCTTAGAATATGTTTTAGGGGCTTACGGACTATCCTTAGGTTAGGAATGGGTACTGGTTTAGAGTGTGGTGTTAGTGTGGGGAAGTTTCTTTGGTTGGTTTGTTTTGCATTTGTCCAACAGATTCATTGTAGATATTTTGCAAATGATTTTGCAAGTCTCGGAAGCAATCAGAAGGATGCTGCTGGCCAGAGAGAAATGAGAACATAAGCTTAAATTTCCATGAATTAGTATTCAGTGACCATTAAGTGGACTAACTGAAACACATGGAGCACAGGAAATTAGCTTCAGATGTCTGTCCCACCTGAGGGTATAAGCACCCCTTTTCATCCTAGAGGGCAAAGAGGGGGCATTCTTAATCCCGCACCTGAAGTTGTAGACCAGTAAGTAAAATATGACAGGGCTGGCTTCCAGTTTACTTGGTGTGAATGTGTATTGGAAGTGGGAAATTGTAATGGGACAGGATTTTTTTTTCCCCCCTGATTATATATCTGCTAGAGGTTGAGATCTCCACAGAGGCTGGCCTAGGGATACAAGAACTGGAAGTAAAGGAAGGCTTAGAGAGGTGACATCTAGTTTCTTTGCCCAGCAACCTCTTAAGGAGTTGTCAGAAATGGAAGAAGGGATAGGACAGAAAGTGTGAAGTACACTAATTTTGCATGTTGGAAAAAAAATCCTCTTTTGGAGATGTGGGTTAGCTGCAACACTCCAAGTTTTGTGCCTTCACATGGAGAAGGGTCTTCCAGAGCAGTTGTGCTAACTTGTCTGCATGCTTCTGCTGAACTCCATGACTTAAGATCTGGTTTGGTGGAGGAATGTGATCTACCAGCACTACTTTAAGAATGTCATTGTATGTGTGTGCACAACAGCTTCAGACCAGTACCAGGCTCAGGTGTTCTTCAACAAAATGTACCAAAAATGTCTGAAAACTGAGAAAGTAGCAACCTAGCTTCTTGATTTTTTTTTTTTTTTTTTTTTTTTT
>Ga0065711_1037344_pt1 | contig 19928 bp, 15 predicted proteins | sample Hoacrofraction12_FD_59098 | JGI IMG/M metagenome (GOLD analysis project Ga0065711, IMG submission 59098) | Hoatzin crop microbial communities from Cojedes, Venezuela - Epithelial fraction 12 v2 (version 2) | ecosystem: Host-associated > Birds > Digestive system > Esophagus > Crop | place... | reverse complement strand
GGTGGTGAAACACTGGAACGGGTTGCCCAGAGAGGTAGTGGAGGCCCCATCCCTGGAAACATTCAAGACTAGGTTGGACAGGGCTCTGAGCAACCTGATCTAGTTAGCGGTGTCCCTGCTCGCTACAGGGGGGTTGGACTAGATGACCTCGAGGGGTCCCTTCAGACCCAAAACTTTCTATGATTCTATGACAGTTTGTTGCTCACAGACAGAATTACAACTGCATAGCAATACTTCTGCAGTGCTAATGGAAAGCTACTACCCAAATAATTCAAAAATAACCTCATGCATCAGGTTGCAGAATCACCTCTTACCCCAAGGAGACATGGATGGTGAATATCAGAGACAAGTAACTGATGGCACCATACTCTGGGGACAAGAAATCTGAAATGCCTGGGCTGAGGTGCTATGCCAAATGGATAAAGCTTGTAAGAGAAGCAGCTTATGATGAGTGAATGTTAAACTGGGGACAAAGACAGTCATTTTGGTTTGTGTTTGTCAAGTGTTTAGAACTGGAGGCCAAGCACATGATGATGACTCGTAGGTGCTGTGGTAGTATAGATATTTACTGAGAAAGATGATGAATGTGGGAATTCGTGATTATGACTAATTATGGGAATGTAACAGCATTTCCTATAACACTTTGAATGTTCTTGTGTGAGTGTTTGGTTAGGTATGTTAGTCTCCTTTGTTAAAGGGAGTCCTTGAAAAAGTAGCAATATTTAGAGTATAATTTAGAAAAAAAGTGCGCCTTCACTCTAGTGAATATCTGCGCATTTACAGATTTAACTGTGCAGCTAAATAAATGCCCTCAACTTAAACAAAGTCTCTGAAATGTGTCAGGAAATTTTGCCAATGTGGAGTCAAAAACCTCGGAGCTGTGATCTGTCACCTGCAGAGCAGCTGTAGCATATGCAATGCCATTGATATATGAGAGTAACTTTGCCTCTTCTGAATGAAGATATTGTTGGTTCTTAAAGGAATCCTCAGTGGTTCTGTTTTCCAGACTAACACAATACAGGGTTTTTTGGTCTTTTGCGGGGTGGGAGACCTACCTTTAATTCGAAGCCTATTTCTGACTAAGTGCCCATCAGGACTGTTGGAAAATTGTTTTTCATTAGTCTAGAAAATGGTAGAGTTGTGCTGAATCTCCTTTTCCTTTGCTCTTGTTCCTGTTGTAAACCTTTTTTTCTTGCTTGTCTGTTGTCATTTAAACAAGCTGATACGTGGGGAGCAGCCAGTCCTCTCTGAGTAAATGACAGGCTCTGCTGAGCCCCTCTCAAACCTCCCATGAAACCTCCTGCTCTGCAGCAGGGTCCCTGATCAGCACGGCATTGCCATCCCCAGCTGCTCCCTCTTGGTGAGGCCCTCTGAGTGCGCTTGGAGGAGCACCTCGGGAAGGCTTGTTGTGTCTGTCTCGGACACCTACCTTGGTGAGGGAAAGATTGCCTTTTTCTTTGCTGGTTGTGCCATGAGGCAAGGCGAGATTTGGATGCAAGTCTTTCTTCTTTGGGCATCCTGTTGCACCACCTTCACTACGATGGAGAGAAGCAAGTGACCGCATCAGGGTTCAGACCTAGAAAGAGTTGGGTTGCGCTGAGTTTGATTTGGTTTGACTACCCTTGGCCCTGGATTCTGTGTTTCGATCCTGCTGCTGAGGAAGTCCGGTTTGCTGTCTCCAACGTTTCCAAAGAGATACTGCATTTTTCCAAGTAATGATGAAATTCTTTCATACTTATAAAAATTTGGGTTTTTTCCCCCTAATGGTAAGATATGAAATACCTTAGAGAAACTTCACTGCTTTTCCTTTTAAAAACCTTTTTCAGTATGTTTCCTACATGGGAATAAACAAAAAAAAGCTGTGAGAGTACTTCAGCAGTTGCTCATGATATGCAAATGTATTTGCATGCTCTTTTTTTAAACTTGTTTTTAAGCCTATTCTTAAAGCATCTAATTTCCAACAGAAATGAAAGAAAAATTTTAAAATATTGAAAGAAGAGGTAGAAATGCAGTTGCTTTTTTTTTTCTGAGGCAAGATTTCATCTGAAGACAGAGAGTAGGCAATGGCGAGGACAGCTGTGAATCATCCGTTGTTGAGACCTTCAGTTGTTTGAGGAGATGCAGGGACAGCACATCTCAGCTTGTAGCTGATCTTATGCCCTGAATCTCCATGCTCTGGAGCAGCCTGCGCCTTGGGAATATGAACAAGGAGGAGGTTCTTGAGGGAGAAAAGCAGCAAAAAATATGCATCTAGTTCAGGTTATCTGTGTCAGACCTGTGTCACCCAGCTTTCTGAGAAAAGGGTAGCATCTAGCAGATTTCTTGGCTAAAAAAATGGCAAAAATCGGCCAAGACCTTCCTTTTTTTTAAAAAAAAAGTAATTATATGAGTCAGCATTTGCAGACAGCACAGAGAGTTCAGCATTTGCCAAGGCATTTGTTTTGGCAGTTCTCTGAACCTGGATGATTTGTGGTTGAGCCTCATCTCCCTTAGTTTCTGAAATGGCAAAACTGCTTCTAACTAATCGATGACATTGGGATGGCCTTCTTGTGCTGTGAGCCTATCAAGGGACTCCTTCTCCTTCGCCGTGAGATCTGCCCATTCTGCCTCATGCTGGGAGCCTCATTGTTTCACCATATTGTGGAGTTGTTTCAGTGCTGGCAAGAAGTATCAGAATTGCAAATTTGTCAACTCAAAAGGTATCTTAAAAAACCCCACCAACCAACCAAAAAAAAGCACAAGTGTAACTGTGGGTTTTTTTACCAGGACAGAAGAAAACATAACTCTTCTGAGACCCTGAGTCAGGCCCTCTGACCCATTGCTTTTGCTGTTATGTCCTCTCATACCACTGTACCTATCTGAACAGCTAGTTTATCCCATCCTATGCTACTTGCTTAGTTTTCATTCTGCTGAGCAGGGGATGTTCGTGTTCTTGTGCGTCTTCCCAGATAGAGGGATGGGAGCTGTGAATCCTATGCTGCTCAGGATCAAGTGTCCTGGATATGCCCATGTACACGCTCTAGCTCATCCTATGGCCAGTGCCCAGTGTCTGCAAGCTCCTCTGCCTCTCCACTGTGGCCTCCAAAGGACTCCTCAATGTGCAACTGCAGAGGTTTTGACGTGCTTGCTCAGTCACTGGGCTGCTGAAGTTTGGAACATTTTGGATGGCGCTGTGCAGTATTAGGGCATCCATATGGAGCACCCCAGGAGTCATGAAGTATTATTTCTGGAAGCATGACAGAAGTATCTTTGCCCGGATGGCCCCTGCTTCTGCAGCTGTTCTCCAAGCTGCTGAGACAGTGAGCAACTGGGTTTCATTAGTGGGATAATGCAGACTCTCAACACTTCCAGAGTCCATAATTACACTTTAAAGCCTGGCCACCTTTGTGGGAAATCCCCACCAGAACCATTAATCAGGCTGTAGAGTGAGTTTCATGATGATACTTATTAATCCAGCATAGTGCTTCCCATTGCTAGCACTTCATGACCTGTCTCTTTAACAGCAGTAAGCTGTCAGTTCTGCTTCTATTAATCTTTCTGAGATACTCGAAGGAAATATTTCCTGATTGAGGCAAGAGGAATCATTCAGGCTCACACGACCTGCAGCATATTTTGGGTAAACAGATGTAAATTCCCAAGGGCTTCACTCATCCTATGTTAACATTTTTCCTGAGGATGGACAAACTCAAGTTACCATGACCCTAAAGCAGCAAAACACTGAAATGTTGTGGAAATGCAGTGCCCCCAGGCATGTATGAAATCGTTGTGTGGTGGGGTTGTTTTTAAGTTTGAAAAGTCCTTTCTGTGCCAAATATGGGCACTGAAGTGTTGAAATGAAGCTCAGATCTGGGCTGGTGATAGCTGTAGCTAGCTTTAAAGTATAAATTGTCTGTATTTTGTATATTGTAAAGAAAATCATTGCAGTTGTGTTTCTCTGTATGCAGTCAAAGGCAGATTCGTCACATGCTAATGTGATTCCATTGACAACATTGGAGTTACTATTGCTGTAGCTTCAAATGTAACAAGACCAGGGCTGAGGTCAAAGTGTTCAGGTGGGTTCACAATAACAGACAAGCTGCGTGTGCCTGAAGTGGCACGGAACTATCTTCTTTACCTAACTGAGTGACTTCCTCTTGTGAGCAGTGTCACTTACCCCTGCCTCACCTCTGTAATATATGATAAAGCACAGCTGCAAAGGCCTGGAAAATCATAAATCCAAATTTGTGCCTGTGTGGTTACAGGGCATAGCAGATAAGTTAAAATATTAGATATTACTGAGTCAAATGTTTGTAGATCTATGAACAGTTGACGGTCTCCACAAGGTGCCAGCGATATTGTATGGAGGAGGATGTACAGACAGGGAGATGACTAAATATAATGTTGAAAGATACACAGCATGAACTAAATGCATAGCACTACTAACAATTTGAGTTTGCATGCGTACTTACCATATGGATGAAACACTCATTAAAAGAAGTGCGTGATTGATACTTGATAAAAGAAATAATGAAAAAGAGTGCATGGTATCATATATAAAGAGTGCGTATAAATGCTTATAAAAGAGAGAAAGGAGTCTTTGGACATCGATAACAGTGGTTTTGCCTTTTGACTAATGGCAGACCAGTTCGCCACTTTGTTAACAATGTGAAAGCTGAAATCTGCAATGAAGACAGCTAGATAAGGTCATTCCTGAATCAGTGGTTTATAGAATTTAGAGATGCCAGCTAAAATCAAATACTGGCAGCCAGATTGTTTCCCTCCGTGTAAAGGAATTGCACGCTGCTGAACATCACCTTCCCAGAGACCTGGACGGGAGAAGGAGGTGACAGCCATTTGTGGGGGGCAGAAATTCCTGGGATTGCTGGCTGGCAGCAGAGTCGGAAGGACTGCACTGATGAAACCCCATGTTTTTGTTGGTGTATGTGATCACAATTAATCTGTCAGTACTTGCTCTCTTTTTCCCCCATTTTAAGACCTGACCTAATGCATACTTAATGTAAGCACTTACTGATAACTGGACTATGCTCTGCAGAGTGTTTATGTGTCTGAATTACTTATGCTTTCAGGTCTAGTTTATTTTACCTTACATAGATCTCTTCAATACCTCCTCACTGGATGTTGTTGGTTTGCTTTTGTCTTGAGCTGACATTAGAGATAAAAAGCAGTGCTGGATCTTTTCTGTAGCCCAACAGTTTCTTGTCTGCAGTAGTTGTGAATGCAAATGAGATTGTTTATCAGTATCTAATTTGCCATTCTTAATGTCATTCTGCAGATGGCTTCAGGAAAAGGGGGTTTGTATACAAGTAATGCCTACATCTTGATTAATTCTGGATGAACTGAAACAAAAGCTACTCACCCTTAAACACTGGGAGGGATGGAGCACCTCCCCTGTGAAGACAGGCTGAAAGAGTCGGGGCTTTTCAGCCTGGAGAAAAGAAGGCTGTGGGTACACCTTATTGCGGCCTTTCAGCACTTAAAGGGGGCTTATAAGAAAGATAGGGACAATCTTTTTAGCAAGGCCTGTTCTGACAGGACAAGGGGTAATGGTTTTAGAGTAAAAGAGGGTAGACTGCATATAAGGAAGAAATTTTTTACAATGAGAGTAGTGAAACATGGGCACAGTTGCCCAGGGAGATGGTAGATGCCCCATCCCTAGAAACATCTGAGGCCAGGTTGGACAGGGCTGTGAGCAACCTGATCTAGTTAAAGATGTCCCTGGTCACTGCAGAGGGGTTGGGCTAGATGACCTCTAAAGGTCCCTTCCAACCCAAAGCATTCTATGATTCTAGGATTCTGAATAAAGCTACATCTTTAAGCTCAGCAGCATATGCATAGCTTGGAGACAATGTGTGTGCCAGGCCTGTGTGCAGCAACAGGATGAAATCTCCTCCCTTTATGGTGCGAGGATATTGGGGCCCAGTGGGATGGTTTTCAAGTACCGAGAGAAAGAGCTGAATGATGAGATCAATGGAAAAGATGTGGCACCACTTCTGTGGTAGGGCAGTGACAAGGCAGAGGTCCCTGGGACACCTCCTGAATAACATGCATGGGACAGGGTCCAGCGAAGAGTGCAAAGGAGCAAGAAAAATCCTAGTCCTGTCCCCCACCCCTTATCTCCCAGCCACCTATGGGCTGATGTTCGGTCTGGCCTCAACTCGTCCCTGTCCCCGCAGAGGTGCCTGATGCTCTGGTCTGGGGCTGCCCCCCAGCCTGAACTGCTCCCTGGCTGGAGTGGTGGGAAGCGCCCAGGCCCCCAGGCAGCCCCCAGCTCTCATGCCCAGACAGCAACTTCTTTTAAGTTGTGTTTGTGTCTGTAATTAAAACACTACAAGACTTCTGGCTCTTCATCAGTGCCAGGATCTGAAAAGGAGTGAGAAAGACAACTTGTGGAGTTCGGTACGAAACCTTCAGGTCATCTTGTACCAAATGTAAGATCAGATAGGTCTAAACCTGACTCAGAGCTTTGAAGAAGCAATAGATGAAAGCATCCACAGTCTATTTGAAGAAAAATTGTCATCAAGAAGTTACAGTATGGCTAAGACAAATAAACTTAAAATTATACTTTGAAAGATGGTGGAAGCTGGAGGAAGCAGGAGGGGTTTGAATGCCAGAAGCAACGTGCAGTTGTGTTTGTGAAGTCTCTGCAAAACCATGAGGAAAATATAAAGAGATGAACTCAGAACAGTGTCAGCTGAGTCTATGAAAAAAAGCTTGAAAGGGTGGAAACATTCAAAGGAAAACAAGAACAGGTCAAGAGCGCTAACCAGTCTGGTATGTAGAGATTGACAAGAACAGGACAGAAAACCCTATAAACATTTTTTATTTAGGATTATGCTTCATGTGGTGTAACTGTTGCAAACAAGAAGTATTACTGTTGTTTGACAAACTTGCCATCTAGCAAAATATTTCCCACCATACAAATAATAGCTTAGCAATATGCTTGTGAATGAACAAATCAAGGTGATGCGGTGGCAGTTTTCCAGTGAAAGTAAAAGGAATGTTTCTGGAAAACTTATTGAGTTCAAAGAGGCATCTTTCTATGTTGTAATTTCTAAAGAAATCTAGTGTAGCAACATGGTTCCCTCTTGCAAAAATGAAAATAAAAATTTGATGGCTTTGAAGAGGGAGGCAGGCTTGTTCTCCAGCAGAGGGTGCACAAGAGAGAGCCACAGCTTTGCGTGCAGGGGCATCTGGCCAGGTTCAGTTGATGCCCTCATAGGGTTTTGACTGATCTGTTGGGATTGTGCTTCTGCTTCTTATAGCACAAATATTCAGGTGTTAAATAATTTGTATAGCAGCAGAATTGGAGATGAGAAAAGACCTTTTGGTCTTTCTCCTGCCACATAAAATGCCTATCTATATGTCCATAGGTTTTTTTCCTGTTCTAGTTAGGAGATTATTTCACCATTTCCCTTGAGTGTCTTTCCCAGGGATGGGAAGAGATAAACTTCTGTGGCTTGCCTAACATTCAGCCCTCGATTCTTCTTTGATTAATTTTCCCCATTTTTTAAATTTCTTACGTATTCTAATTCTTTTCTGCAAATACCTCAAAGCATTTAGCATCCACTGCATGATTGCTTGGTCCACACGTATGTGTTCTGCTTTCTTTGCATAGTAATCTCTATAGCCCTGTAATCTCTGTGGCTGCCTAAACTAAACAACTAATTGTATTCATCTGGAAAATGCTCTGATGACTTGGTCCACTGAAAAAGAGCATTAAGAGCAGGTGGTGAGCTGTGATTGCTGTTTCTGGTCGGAGGAGAATTATGCACGTCTTTGTTTTTATTATCTTTTCCTCTGTCTTCCCACCTGCTGTTGGGTCTGGTCTTACTATTGCGGCAGGGCCTGCCTTTTTTTCTCTTTCTGCACTTAGACATGGAGATAATGCTACAGAGGGGCCCTAGTTCTCGGCTGCTGTACTAATTACATGATTGACATTGAGCTACTAGGGCAAAATGTTGATTGAGAACCAGGGGAAGACATAATTGAATGAATTAATGATGGAGGGAAGGATTAAAATTGTGTTCCTAGTTTCCAGCCTTGCAAAATATTTTGAGCAGTATTTTAACAAGAAGAATGAGAAAAATGCTAAACCACTGAAATGCCCAAAGGGCTTGGTGGTTATCTCAAGACTGGGTAAGGACCTTCCCTTAACAGGGAAACTCAGCAGTCTGGGCTGGATTTCCGGTGTCATCTGTTCCAAGACATGAGTCGACAAGACTCACTTCTTCAGAGATTACTTGCTGGGATACTCTAAATCCACAGAAGAGTAAAAGGTCTATGTTCTTCATGCTGTGAGATTTGGCACAGAAGAGTCTGCTAAACAGAGGTTTGGCCCTTGGTGGGCCTGTAGCCTGAGGAAATCCAGGTTATCTGCGGGCTGCCTGCAAAGTGCAAGTGGAAATCTTTCAGAAACAGCTATTAAAAGCCAGAGTTTCCTGATGAGAATATAATAATTAATTGCTATTATGCTTCATTTCATGGAAGTTCTATCCTATGATCTGGCTCAGTCATTGTGAAGAGGAGGTCATGGCTGCATTCCTGTTGGGTTTCTTACATGCAGAAGGCCCAAAATGTAAAACCTGAGAAGGGCTTTGTAACATCTCATTGCCTTTAGACCCTGATACAGATTATATCAATTTTCTAAAGGGTTTAGCTTACTAAATCAACTCTTCTGGAGTCTGTTAGACTGTGTTACTGTTTGCTGTTGCTTGGTGAGTCTGTGTTAAGCTACGAGACCTGCAAAGCAAAAATTATACTTTAGAGTCGAAATCAATCTTACTTTCTGTCGGATTGAATGCGTGACTTGGTGTTACAGTTTTAGCTAGGCTTAGATCCTCAAAATTCAGGAACACTCGCATGTCCAAACAGTCTGCCCTGATATGCATTGTGTATCAGGGTAGGCTCCCGATGGCTGTCTGGCATTGTTATCCCGAAGTTTTTAACTTGTGAGCAATCCAGCTCTTCCTCACTTCACAGTTTGGACACCAAGGGCCTAATGCTGGACAGCTTCGAAGTTTTCCTCTCTTGTCTGATTCTGATGTAAGTTGAACAGTCCTTTTTTTGGCAATAAAGGCAAAAATACAGCTGATGGCTTCATCTTCTCTGCATTCTTTTTCTGAAGTGCATTTTTGTCTTCAGAAAGAGAGACACCTTCATGCTTTAACAGCACCACAGACGTGTAACGAGATGTGTCTAGTTACAGAACAGATACTACTTCAGAGTTGTTGCTTGACATTTTCTTGCATGAATATGAAAAAGAATAGTGAACAGGATAATATTTTTTTAGTATGCAAAAGCATCCCACTACTGTTTTAAGCTGATTATTTAAAGCATTCGGTGAGGCCTAGGAAAAGGAAGAGCTTTCCATTCATAACCACCCGCAGCCACCTTTTTTTTGTGTGAACTCAGGTAGCTAACAGAAATGCTTCAGTCTTTTCAAAAGGTGAGCCAGAGTCCACTGCTCTTTGTTGCAGTCTCAGATAAAATAACCTTTCTTTTTTTCTAATAGACAAATGTGTTCTAAATTAACATGCACTGTAGTAACTATTTTCTTTTGATGAGGGAACAATCAGGAAACTGCAAATGAAGATAATAAAAGAAAATATACTAGCTCTTATGCACCTTGCAAATTTAATGAAATTAATTTTACTGTTTTCAGTTTTAAAACACAGTGAAAGAAGAGCTGCAGCAAGACTACACCATGCATCAGGGGAAAAGGTGGTGGTAAATCTGAGCTGCAGAAACTTTAAAGATCTAGTCCCAGGAGCGGATCTGCATGTGGCAAAACACTGGCTTGTGTGGACCCTGTGTAGAGACCAGTTCCTTTTTAAATAGCTGTTTGTGACTTGTACAGACATGATCGGTTGCTGTGCCTGGTGGTACATGAGGAGCAGGCAAAAGGTTGTGCCACTACAGTGGGCCAAGCAGTGTCAGCTGGAAGCCCTTTGACAGCAGAAAAGCAGCCCAGGTAAATGTTGGGGGATGGGAGAAGGAGGAACTGGACCCTGTGCTGTGGCCAGGGGACTGGCAGGCAGACTGGGCATAGATCAGGGCGGTGAGATGGAGGATAGCTTTTCCGTGAAGTAGGAGAAGTCAAAATTCCCTGGGGTCCCATTGGAGCAAATGACCAACTGGAAAAATTCCTGAACATCTGCAGCTCTTGCTGCTGCTGCTTTGGTTTGGGAAGCCAGTGCTTGCCACTGAGTGTGTGGTTACTTTGTACAGATGGGAATCAGAGGAATGGAGGGGCGTTTTTTGGGGGTGATCATTTTGGAAGTTTCTTCTCTACTTGCTGGCTTTGTTTTGCTCCTGTTTCCAGTTGGCGTGTGCAGAGAGGGATCATAGAATCATAGAATCCTAGGTCGGAAAAGACCTCTAAGATCATCAAGTCCAAGCATCAACCCAACACCATCATGCCTACTAAACCATATTCTGAAGTGCCACATCTACACACTTTTTGAACACCTGCAGAATGGGGACCCCACCACCTCCCTGGGCGGCCTGTTCCAATGCCTGACCACTCTTTCAGCGAAGAAATATTTCCTAATATCCAATCTAAACCTCCCCTGATGCACTTGAGGCCATTGCCTCTCATCCTATTGCTAGTTACCTGGTAGAAGAGACCAACACCTGCCTCACTACAACCTCCTTTCAGGTGGTTGTAGAGAGTGATAAGGTCCCCCCTCAGCCTCCTCTTCTCCAGACTAAACAGCCCCAGCTCCCTCAGCCGCTCCTCACTAGACTTGTTCTCTAGACCCCTCACCAGCCTTGTTGCCCTTCTCTGGACACGCCCCAGCCCCTCAATGTCCTTCTTGTAGTGAGGGGCCCAAAACTGAACACAGTACTCAAAGTGTGGCCTCACTAGTGCTGAGCACAATGGCAAGATCACCTCCCTACTCCTGCTGGCCACACTATTCCTGATACAAGCCAGGATGCCGTTGGCTTTCTTGGCCACCTGGGCACACTGCTGGCTCATGTTCAGCCGGCTGTCTACCAACACCCCAAGGTCCTTTCCCTCTGGGCAGCTTTGCAGCCACTCCTCCCCAAGCCTGTAGCGTTGCATGGGGTTGTTGTGACCAAAGTGCAGTACCCAGCATTTGGCCTTGCGGAAACTCACATGGTTGGCCTCGGCCCTTCGATCCAGCCTGTCCAGATCCCTCTGCAGAGCCTTCCTACCCTCAAGCAGATTGACACTCCCACCCAGCTTGGTGTCATCTGCAAGCTTACTGAGGGAGCACTCAATCCCCTCACCCAGATCATTGATAAAGATGTTAAACACGACCAGACCCAAAACTGAGCCAGCCGCCAGCTGGATTTAACTTCATTCACGACCACTCTCTGCACTCGGCTATTCAGCCAGTTCTTTATCCATTGAAGAGTACACCCATCCAAATCATGGGCAGCCAGTTTCTCCAGGAGGATGCTGTGGGGAACAGTGTCAAAGGCCTTACTAAAGTCCAGGTAGAAAACATCCGCAGCCTTTCCCTCATCCACTAGGTGGGCCACCTGGTCATAGAAGGAGATCATGTTGGTCAAGCAGGGCCTGCCATGAAACCATGTTGGCTGGGCCTGATCCCCTGGTTGTCCTTCACATGCCTGGTGAGCACATTCAGGATGAATCGCTCCATAATCTTCCCCGGCACCAAGGTGAGGCTGACAGGCCTGTAGTTCCCAGGATCCTCCTTCCAGCCCTTCTTGTAGATGGGTTTTACTGTGGCGATCAATGGAGATGGTGAGGTGCAGAGCAGTGGATCCATGAGAATGAGCACTGCTGGTTACTGGGGCACCCACAGCCCATGTAGCCCGGAATCGTCCCACAGATCCCCAAGGGGAGGCTGAGGGGAGCCTGCAAGTACTTAGCACGATGCACTCAGCATCCAGTAATACCAGTAGTGGAGGTATTTTCTGAGTCAGAGTGTTATGCGTAATCCCAGTTTGGGACAAAGAGCTGCCATGGGAGCTGCTGAGCTGGATCAGAACTCCACTCAGCCTGATGCTGGCCCTGCTTGGCGTCAAAGACCTTTGCAAGTAGCAAGTAGCAAGAAGCTTGATGCAGGTAAGGGTGAAACAGGTGGCTTGAGACAAAGCTATTGGTCCCCTGCAAGGAAATCAGAGGCTTGCAGTCATTGGTGAGTCTTGTTTCTTCTACTGAAACCTAGCTGTTCTTGTAAGCTCGTATCAGTCTTCACCTCTGGCATATGGCACAAAGTTCCAATGGATTAGCTAACATTTTATGTTTAGTTTTAAATTGGTGGCTCTTCACTGCTCTGACTCTTCTGTCACAGCACAAGAAGGAGAAGCAGCCTAGACATTTTTGGCTTAGTGTCTGTAGGCTTCTCATTGCTTTATACCATCTTTTGTTTTTCATTGCTCTTTTCAAAGCTTCCTTTATCTTTTTGTTTCCTATTCATGTAGCATTTCCCCTGGTTTATGTCATTATTACTGTGTTCTCTGACCTTCATCCTCTTCATCCCTCTTTGTAAATATTTTTCTTTATAGTAATTTTAGGATTACTAAACACAGTTTCATTGGGTGTATGATTGGATTTTTATAATGCAGCATATTAATGAATGTGTATTACTGATGTCCCTAGAAACTGTACTCTTGAATAAAGACCTCATTGTACAAGCAGCTTTGTTGAATGAACGATGGAAATGGCTTGTGCCTGGGAGAGCTAACAAGCATGATACGAGCTGGTTGCAGGCAGGGGCTGCAGCAAGCAAAGGCGTGGGGTCATTCACAATAGCAGGGGGTCTTCAAGCCACAGATGTTGTTATAGGTTCCTGATTTTGTGATGGAGGTGTAACAAGAAATGGGTGGTGAATGAGCAGGCATGAGTTATGAAAAATTCTGGTTTCAGAGACATGAACAAATGCAGGAGTGCTCCCAGGTCTGTACCTTGTCCCATATAGCAGAAAGTATGGAAACAGTCTAGATGAGACCGATCCTGTGCACATCTTACCACTGCCCACTGTCAAAATCAGACAAATGCAACTTCTTTTATGGTATTCATCAGACATAGTAATATTCAAGTTCTAATTTATGAAATTAATGTGTTTTGTAGGTAGATGAAAGGTGGTGATCTACTGAATAACACTGCACTCATTCTCCATTGCATTGACTCATGCTCATGACAGAAGTTTCTCAGACTCTTTTGGTTTGCTTCCCCAGATTCATTCATCATATCTGTCTACAAGAAGAAATGTCTTTTGTTTGAATTACAAGTATGCATATCTTAGCTGCTGGGCTAACAGGGTATTTTTACTATGTTGCGAGCAGTGGGTGTAAAGAGGGTTTCTGCTTCAAGATCAGAGTATGTGTGTCACTAATTCATTAGCAGTTGGTATCTTCTCAGTTCTTATTATGGTGATCTAAAGATCACAGTTAACATCCGAATCAGTATTGTATTGGACAGCTGATTTTTGGAGTGTTGTCCAAGAGAAGTCTGCAGATGTGAATAGAGTGAGATCTAAGTAAAATGTCTAGAAGTGTCAAAAATGAGATGCCTGCGCAGGGTGGGAACGAGCTGAGAATGAAACTGGGCTGAACAGCAGAATGGAAACCTGGCACCATCGCTGCCCAAGGAAACTTTCCTGGGCCACTGTGTTGGCATGGGCCCAGTTGATCCTCTGATGTCTGCAGTTTTTTTCTGTCTAGAACTGACATGAGCAGGGAAGATCAGGATTCAAATGCTTGCGGTTCTGCATCTGTCTCCAAGCAGACTTTCAAAAAAAGGCCAGTGATGCTGGCTGTCCCATGAGCTTTTCATTAGCTGACTCACTTAGCACTGGGAATAAACAGAGAACTGAATCAAGCTGGGCCTGTCTTGGACTTTCCCCCTGAATCCTATTTTTAGCTACACAAATGCAAATCAGAAGTACTTTGCTGAAACTGGTGAGGTACTTTATAATTTATTTGTCAAATCGGTGTGAAATTTCTGAAGCATGTGGTTCCAATAGAAAAAGATCTGTTGCTGTAAAAGTCCATTTTCTCTGGACAGTGAAGGCTATTCAGCTTCCCCTGGGGATGCAACGAGATGCTGGCACTGGGAACGTCAGTTAGCAATGCAACCGTGAATGGTATGTGCTTTCCATGAAATGTGACGGCAAAAAATATTTAGTATCATTAAAAGAACAAAGTTGACATATTAAATAATCAACTTAGTGAAATCCATTTTGCAAAGAGTCTGCTTCCGGAAATTAGGTGTTACCATTTGATAATAAAAGGCTAAATAATAGGATAATTGTGAAACATTGCTGTGAATGTTGTGAAAGAAAAGCAAGCAGTGTCTGTACAGTCAACTGCAGGGTATAGGTCAGCACTGACACAGAAATAAACAGTCTTGATACCCTTAGGTTTTCACTCCTGCCCATGCTCTACTCTATCCTGTGTGCTCACACAAGCAGCAAACTGAATTAAGAAGCTGATCAAAAACAGACCCCCTGTTTTTCATGGGAGGCTGGCTTGGTTTTAGTTTACTCCTAAAGCTCAGAATGAACCTCATACACGTGGCTCATAATGCTGTGTATTTTGGGAATGCTGTTGGCTTTATACTTTCATATATGGGTGTGCATAGTTTTTCTTAGGTGCTTGGCAGATACCTGGCACTTGCAGATGGTGTTTTTTCCCAGTGCCCTGTGCCATGCTTGCCTCCCTAGCTGCAGTTCAGAAGCTTTCTCTGAATATCTGATAGCTTCTGCTCCGTTAGTGAAACATCAGTTGTTCTGGAAAGCAAATTATGCCATGAAATAATACTTCATAGCAATCCTCAGGACTAAGCCTTTTACAAGCTGTCAATATTTAGGATTTGTCTGTACACAGAGGCTTAGTTTCATCTGTGAGTGAGGCCAGAGATGAAGAGAATTTGCAAGCAGAAGAAAACAAGTGGGCTTGTTCATGTGCTCAGAAAGCTCCACGCTATCTGTCCCTGCCTCACAGTGTCCGTCCCTGCTCCTGCTTGCAGCACAGCACCAGGTAAGAGATGAGGTTTTCCCTCTGCCCAAGGCATTTGTAAAGATGTTTTGGTAAGAGAGTTGACTGAAAGAGGAGGCAAGGTATGGGCGAGTGTAGCAATCACCTGATCAGGATCTAAATCAGTCATGGTATTAGCTCTCTGCCTATGCCTGCATGGTTTTAACATGTGGAAAACTCCTTTTTGGGCTACGGACTCATCTGGGACTTCTGTGATACGAAGCTTGGATTAGGAATGGAGAAAATAAGACTGACATCTTTCTGTTTGTAATTCCTTCTCTGCAACTTCTTTTACGTCCGACTTTCTGGTATTTGAGGTTTTCTGTAATGTGTAACCTGGCACAAGTAGCCCTCCTGTTTAGGCTTGCACCTGCAGCATTACCTGGATTGAAGAAGTGTGTGTAGGAATTACACCGTCCTGAATTCTTCTCTGTGCAGAAACTCAGTTTCTCAGTCTTCATTCCCGGCTTTGTGCAGGCTGTGGACTTAAAGCTTGTTATAGCAGTATGAGAGCCATGAGCCTCAATGGGCTTTGGGGTGGGACGTTGCAGCCAAGAGTGTCACGGCAGCATCCGTTGTGCTTCCTTCTAAATTAAAATAAGCCTATGAAACAGAAATTCTCTGTGAACAACCTGCCCTCTGAATTTAACAGTTTGAGGGCTAACACCTCTCCCCTGAGAGATCTATTTCCCTAACTTTGGCTGAACCTTTGTCACTTTTTAAGGTCAATCATTGTTTACTGAAGTGTCTCTTCACTTCATCATCTCCTATCAGTTGTGCTATATCATTTTATTTGGATGCGTTTCTGACAGTTATTATACCCCGCTGATGCCCTTGCAGTTATTAATTTGGCTCTGTACATTTCAGCCTTTCACTGCTTTCTGAAATGCTGATAACTTCATGCAGCCAGTACTGTCCTCTCCTTGCGGCATCTGTGAGGTTATTCTCTCTGCCTGTAATAATAGGTATGCTGATGGTCTTTTGCCAGAACGCTGGTACTGACACCTGGTGAAAAAGGAGAAAATTATTACACTTCTATGAAATAATAATGCCTGTTTTATATTTCTGAATGTAAAATAAACTTAGAGGCAAGCATAGCACTTTGCCTACTTACAATGGACGGCTGTACAAGTTATGGCTGTTTTTCATGTGATAGGGAGAGACGAATTATCTGTTTGTGCAATGTAGTTCTAGAGACAGTGGGAGTTAGTGGGCTGCAGGGCAAAGCCCGAATGGGATGAAGCCACAGGGTAAAAAGTTTCCTGAGGGTCTGTCAAGGGGAGCAAGTGTGGAGGTGGGAGGGGTGGGTGAGAGTGGAAACATCCATAAAAAGTTTTTTGTAGATCATCACTTGCAGGGATGGCACCTGCATGTATCCCATCTCTCTGTTCGGTTTGTTGCTGAGGTGTGGGCTTAAGAAAGGACATGCTGTGATAAAGAGCTGTGCTACAGCTGGAGGGCTGCGACTGTAAAACTTGGGGTGGAGAGAAATCCACTTAGAAGGGTAAAAGCATAGCTGTGTGCGCTGCACCTTGGGGAAAGGCTGTCAGTTTTGAGGTAACTTGTATTAAAGTATCTGTCAGAAGAAAAGATGAAGCAAAACTAGAAAACTGTCCAACCTGTCTGAATGCAGCTCAAAAAAAGCAAAACAAGCGTACTCTTGTTAACAAGTGCTTTCGTGATGGGAAGGGAGGCTTGATTAACAGCAGAACATCTGGACAAAGACCACAGACAGACCTAACAGTGGTCCTTCCCATGGTTAGCAGAGGACAACTGAGGCCTCCAAATGTTTACAGAGCTCTGGAGATATGTGACTGGCTTGGCACAGTGGAGATAAAAATAGGACAAAGTCTGTCTCCTGAAGATTAATTAATTTTCATTGTATAAATCCTGCTTTATTAAAGATTGTCTGAAATTTTGTTAATCCCAAAGAAACATGTTGTGAGACATGCCAATGCTACATCAGGGATGCAACCTCTGCATTGACAGCTTTGACAGCTGATGAGCGGCTGCCTACACTGATCTTCTGTCTGAACAGTTTGTGTTGAAATGGGTGAAGAAGCACTGAATGAGCTTTGTTAATAAAAAGGAAACAACCGAAGCTGAGCAGGCTCGTTTTTGCTGGAGCGGTTTAAGGAATGTTCATATAAACAGCTCAAATGGATGGAGAAGAATACAATCTATGGTGGGAGGTATGGTGACAAGATGTTGAAGCAGTGCTGGAGCACAGCTTCAGGTGGGAGAGGACATCCCTGTACTTGTCAGAGAAAATGGATTATTGGGTGCCATTTCTTTGTCCACCCTGGTAACAGTACTGCTGTTTGTAGTGTTCCTGCTGCTGTTAAGATTACTGTTTATCACAATGATGTTAGTGGACCCTGGCTGCCATTCTGCAGCTTGTTAGCACAAGGGTTGGCGTCTTTTTGTTGTATTGCACATTTAAGCAGAAGCTCCTTATAAGCCACATACCTTCTGACATTCATTTGATTGCTTTTGTTAATGGTCCTTGAGAGCAGTCACTTTAATTTTACATGATATGTTGTAGTTGGAGTATAAATATCTATATCTGTCTATACAGTTACAGGAAAAATTGGTCTGTAGAACCTCTGGGGGCATACAACTCCACAGTGACTCATAGTAGATATTTCTTCAAGTCCATAGTTACTTGACTGCTCTAATCTAGGACTCTTATGAGTTCCAGGAGTTATGCCAAAAGATAACAGATCAGCATGATTCTGATCTCCTTGGAGCATCTTCTCTGACCTGTTGGATAAGCAGCAAGAAGTAGATGCTAAGCATTAGTATTTATAGCTGTTATGTTAACTTGCTGTGTTCTTATGGCAAATTCAGCACTGCTGTGGGATCTTTTTTACATTCTGTTGGAATATCTGCTATGTAGCACTTTAGGTTTAATTTTCGCAATGACCTGTTTTTTGCTTGTCTGCGTTTACTACCTAAAATACTCTTTAGCTTGTGTAATTCTGGCTGACTTTTCCTGCTGCTCTCTGGCTGTTCTTTCCTCTGAAAAGTGTAATGCTGAAATTAAAATTCCTCATTTCTTCTGCCTTGAGGGGGTGTTGTTCTGAGATACTGTCCTGAAAATAATAGTAGAAGAAACTGTGCCTTTTTTATTAGGTCTATACTGGTATTCTGAATTAGTTCTAACAACAGAAATGAGCCAGCATGTCAAGGATGATATACCCCTCTAGTGCAGGCTTGTGGAAGAGGGTAAGAGCCTGCTAATGCCACTGGGTGACGGTTATTCTTTCTGTGCAAGGGAACCTGCTTTTATTTATCTGTTGAATGAGAAGACATCGCTGAATGTGCACAGTTGAGGGTGGATGGGGTAGAACAATTCTAGCTAAACCTGCTGGTTTAAACTTAGGCAGGCAATGGGTATGCCCACTGTTTTCATAGCTGCCACGGAAATAGAAATTTAAGTTTCCTTCTTGGATTCCAGCTGGACTTTGCATAGTTGTCTGCAGGTGTATCATGGTTGAACTGGATGCTCTATGACCACAAAACTTTATAATGCAGCTCTGTACGGTTGACTGAACTTTACTGTTTCAACAGTGTCCTCAACAGAGGTTAGTAGAAGCCACCTCCAGGGTGAAATGTGATGTTTGTCCAGGTACTGATCTTTCTGTCATGTTGTTTCAGAATATCAGAACTTACACTTTGGTTTGTAGTACTGCACAAGCCACAAAGAGAAAGTGAGTGAGCAGCATGTAGGGGGCTGTGGTAGGAAGCGAGTCCATCTGCAGAGAATCAAATACTTGAGTAATTCATTAGGTGATTCATCCTGTGATGGTTCTTTGGATCTGTAATAAGAATTAGTACTTCTTAAGCAGAGGAGGGAAAAATTAATTCAGAGTTTCTAGCAAAGCATAAGAAGTGACTTTAAAGCCTTGTTAAATGTTCCTGTGATTTAGGGATCCAGCGCATGGGGGCAGCTTATCAGTCTGGGCCAGCTGAAGGACTGCATTGAATGAAGTCATCTTGATCAGCGCTGGAGTCTGCTGATAGAAAGATGTGAGCAAAGCCAAATATGTGCCTGCTTCTAGTTTCGTCTTTGATGCTGGCTTCAGTAAGATGCTCAAAAACCACAAAATACAGTAGTCTCGTTTGTATTAAAGCACTCAAAGGATGCAGGTCGGCTTCAGATGGTGACCTCTCCAGCTGCTGGTAAAAGATGTTGCACTTCTTTGCTAGAACAGGCAACAAGGTAGATCAGTTGGAACAGAACTCTCTATTTTTCCTCAAAAAGCAGAAACTGTTATGTGCACAAGAGAAAATCTTTCCAGTTCATTAACAAAGAATGAAGGGACCACTTGGTCAGACTGTTGGATCACTCCAGCTAAGAATGACACTCTCAGTGGTACAGATCAGGGTATGCTGTCCTTTCATCCCTCGTATCAGATCTACACCTTCCTCCTCCACCTGAAGCTGTGATTCTAATCTTTCTCACTTTCAGGAGGTCCAGCAGAATCCTTGCCATCTTTTCAGTTACTTTTCTGACTGTACTTCTTAACCTGTCACTCTCCTCCATGTACACAGGGCCTTACTTCTGAGGGTATCAGTGTTCGTTGTCTTGATTTCCCAGTTTGAGACTTAAAGGTTTGTAGTTTTTGGAAAACTGTCAGTCAAATAATTGTGTGCTTGAGCACTCATTTGAAAATATTAGTTGTCCTCAGTCAGTAACTGTGCACAAGCTTTTTATACTATATGTGCAAATCAACTTTAAATAATGTAGCTTCAATAGTCTCAGGATTTTATACACAGTGATCCTGAGTCAGTTTGCTCAGTGGCTCTACAGTTTTGTAGACTGTTTTCCAGCCTTTTCTTTTTTTCTTTTATTTTTGGGTTGTTTTTGTTAGTTTTTTTTGGTTGGGCTTGATTTTTCTTTTCAGTTTTGAGTTTGGTTTTTTTTTTTTTTTTTTTTTTTTTTTTTTTTT
>Ga0065711_1037343_pt1 | contig 19929 bp, 11 predicted proteins | sample Hoacrofraction12_FD_59098 | JGI IMG/M metagenome (GOLD analysis project Ga0065711, IMG submission 59098) | Hoatzin crop microbial communities from Cojedes, Venezuela - Epithelial fraction 12 v2 (version 2) | ecosystem: Host-associated > Birds > Digestive system > Esophagus > Crop | place... | reverse complement strand
TCCTCCTCGACCAAGGGAAAGTCGTCCTCTTTGTAGGCTTCTTCTCTTACCTCCGGGGCCTGGGATTCCTGAGGGCCAGTCTTAGCACTGAAGACTGAAGCAAAGAAGGATCAAGCAACCTGCATAGCCATGTAACTTTCCCAGTGCATTTTGAATATAATTATAAGCCCAGCAGGAATTCATAAGGCATTGCACAGAACAACAATGATTATTCTTAAATGTAGGCCCAGCTGGCTCCCAATCTTAAACCAGCAAGGGTTTGCTAACAACCGTAGCAATAGCAGAGAAATAAATACCTTTGCTCAACACAATCATTTTTTACTTGCGTCCACCTCACTGGTGTAATTTAACACGGAGTCTTTATTTTTTCTGCTTTCATGTCTCCTAACCCAGGTATGCAGGACATATGACACTAAGGGAGATCTTGAATGACTGCTCTGCTCCTGCACTGCAGAAGTTCCATGGTGGATCTGAGTGGAGCTGAGAGCACTGAATTATAAAGAGATTCATGAAAATCTGTACAGGTCTTGCTTATTTAATTAGTTTACCTCACAGATTGAATATAAACTTGTGTATAAAGGTAAGGAAGGTCATCAGCAATGACAGCATTGGGGACTGTGGTCTGTGTCAGGAAAGAAGATTTTAGAGCCAGTATGTAGATTTCAATTTTTATAAAATGAATAAAAAAATACAGTTTGTCAGTCACAACAGTAAAGTTTTCAAAAAAGGGGGAAGAAAAGACTGAAATCTGAGTGCAATGGAGTCAGAATTTGAAATTTGAATGTCTCCAGGCTGTTAATTCAGGAGAGGATGTAGACTGGCAATCGCTAGAAATTAAATGGAAAGTAAGTTGTGACATTCTGTCAAACTTCACCTGCAAGTGCAGAATATTTATAAAAATAAACTCAGCTCAACGCTTCTGTTTCCACAAAGCATGAAAAACAGAAGATTGAGGTTATTTTCTCCATGTAATAAAAATGAACATGTTTAACAAATCCAAACTGAAGAACATGTTTTGCAGTTCTAACCAGTGTATTTATCACACTTCCTATATGCATGAATGTAAAGTAACATTTTCAAAAGTGTCCAAGATTTTTCACTGGCCAGACTTTGAGTTCTCTTGAAAAGTTCGGTTTTTGTTTAAATGAAATGTGCAAAACAGCAGTTCCCAGCTGTCACTGGTCCTTGAGTAACAGTTCTGTGAAAGCAGTGTTTTGAAAGCAGCCCTGTATTGTGTCGATCCCACTGTGCTCAGTTTTAACCTTTCAGTTCCCTCTGGCTGGGAGCAACAGGACTGTACACAGCAATCCTTTCAAGGTATGAATTAGGAACCATTGCTCTGAAATAGCTTCAAGAGAAAGAAGTGCTAGATATCTTAGTTTTACTAAAGATGTGTTAAACTATTTAAACTTTGCTTTTTACTTTTTATATTAATTGTTCAAAACCCAGTCCTGCAAGCTGATACATGTAGATGGATTCTAGTTCTCATATTAAACTCCTCTGATTCCTGTGAAACTTTTTTCAAGCACATAGTCTTATGACTAACACACTTAGAGCTCTTTGCAACTCATTCTTTCTAAAGCAAAAAAGTCAAGTACCATTCGTCACTGTATTTGTCTTTTATTGCCTCCAATGTAGCAATATTACTGTCCAGATTCATTGTATTACCTTGCATTTGTTTACGCACAAAAGTATATGTACTATAATGGAATTCTTTAAGATACTCATCAATATGCTTCTCTTTGTATAACATTTCTTTAGCTAACTGTCAATCCTTCATTGTGTTTTTTTCTTTAAAAAGTTTTCCAATAATATATTTTAAATTTTTTGGTGCAATTTTTTGGCAGAATACCATGGTAGTTGTTTCTGCAACATGTGCTAGATCTTCGGAAAGTATTAGTTCTGGAAAACCGGACTTTTTGTGACCTAGATGAGTTAAGATCTCAAGTTTGTTTAAAACTGAAACATAGTTTTTAGGGAAAATAATATTGCACCTTGTTTGCCACTCCGACTAGGGGAAAGGGAGCACACTGAAAGGATGTTTTAGAATTTTCCCTCAGACAGTATGCACTTTGCAGCCATTTCTGATGAGAAATTAATACCCAAATTAATTCTTCTCAGACAAGCTTTGACTCCCTCTCTGCTTAAGATTTTACTGTACAATCTTTCAGTTATAATTTTTTACTGAGCAGAACACAGGCAAATATCATTCCATGTATGTTGCATACAATTATATACTTATAATAGGGGAAGAGGATTTGAGATGAGGGAATGGATTAGTTTACTTACTGAAGCAACCTGAAATCACTACAAATTTCCAGTGTAAGCAACACCTCACCTAGTTTCACCAGTCACGCTGTAGTGTGTAGGAGCTTTTCACACTACAGTAGGAGCCAGACTGCTCTACACACTTGCAAGCTTTCAGAAGACTTTGGAAAAACTGGAGACTGAGACTGAGAAAGCACAGCAATGGGCCACATTTGAACTTTACGAGCAAACATCAAAACCCTTACTGAAAAAGACTGGCCACTGGAAGTAGACTATGCAGCTAAATTGCCTAGAAGGACTTAGGCTTTGTGTATAAGAAAAGTATAACCTACTTCCATATTCTAAAAAAAATATATTAAAGGAGTTTGTACCCAAAAATAAAAACCTGTCTTTAATTTGTAACACAAGATCCACGCTGCAGCTGTATTCCTAAAGGATGACTATATCAAATGCCAGGATGAAGTGTTCTAATTCTCTGGGGATGATGTAGAAAGCCAGAATAGCACTACCGAACAGGGAACATACCCTGATCATGTGAAATTTGTGTGAAATTAGGCAGGCAAACAGCCGCTGCCCTTCCGTTTCTTGCAAATAGTCCTTTGAGCTGCTTCTACATAGCACCCCACCTCCCTTCATAAGAAAAATTATGAATAAAATACTCAAAAATAAGGAAATGACAGAATTAACACTGCCTATGAGCTCTTGATAGGCTTCCCTTTGTATAATGGCTGAGCCTAAAGAGTTGTGGTGGATGAAGTTAAATCTAGTTGGCAACCAGTCATGAGTGGTGTCTCCCAGGACTCAGTATTAAGGCTAGTTTTGTTTAACATCTTTATCGACGATCTGGATGAGGGGATTGAGTGCTCTCTCAGTAAGTTTGCAGATGACACCAAGTTGGTGGGAGTGTCAATCTGCTCAAGGGTAGGAAGGCTCTGCAGAGGGATCTGGAGAGGCTGGATTGATGAGCCGAGGCCAACTGTATGAAGTTCAACAAGGTCAAATGCCAGTTAAAGCTGCATTTCAGTTACAACAACCCCATGCAATGCTAGAGGCTTGTGGAAGAGTGGCTGGAAAGCTGCCTCAAGAAAAAGGACTTGGGGATGCTCGTTGATAGCCGGCTGAACATGAGCCAGCAGTGTTCCCAGGTGGCCAAGAAGGCCAATGGCATCCTGGCTTGTATCAGGAATAGTGTGGCCAGCAGGAGTAGGGAGGTGATTGTGCCTTTGTACTCGGCCCTGGTGAGGCCACACCTGGAGTACTGTGTTCAGTTTTGGGCCCCTCACTACAAGAAAGACATTGAGGTGCTGGAGTGTGTCCAGAGAAGAGCAACAAGGCTGCTGAAGGGTCTAGAGAACAAGTCTTGTGAGGAGTGTCTGAGGGAACTGGTGCGGTTTAATCTGAAGAAGAGAAGGGTGAGGGGAGACCATATTGCTCTTTATAACTACCTGAAAGGAGGCTGTAGTGAGGCAGGTGTTTGTCTCTTCTCCCTAGTAATTAGCGATAGGATGAGAGGAAATGGCCTAAAGTTGTGTCAGAGGAGGTTTAGATTGGATATTATGAAAAATTTCTTCACCAAAAGGGTTGTCAAGCATTAGAATAGGCTGACAAGGGAAGTAGTGGAGGCACCGTTCCTGGAGGTATTTCAAAGATGTATAGATGTGGTGCTTAGGGACATGGTTTGGTGGTGGACTTGGCTACTTTAAGTGAATGGTTGAACATGATGATCTTAAAGGTCCTTTCCAGCATAAATGATTCTATGATTCTATGGTGATGAGACCTCTTGTTCCTCACGACATTTGTCTCATTCATTCTAAAACGGAGAGTATTAATTGAATGAGCATGTATGATAGAATCATAGTATGGTTTGGGTTGGAAGGGCCTTATAGATCATCTAGATCCAACCCCCCTGCCACAGGCAGGGACACTTTCCACTACACCAGGTTACTCAAAGCTCCATTTAACTTGGGCTTGAACAGTTCTATGGAGGGGACATTCACAACTTCTCTGGTCAACCTGCTCCTGTGCTTCACAATCCTCATGATAAAGCATTTCTTTCTTACATCTAAATCTACCCTCTTTCAGTTTAAATCTATTACCCCTTGTCCTACCACTACATGCCCTTGTAAAAAGTCCCTCTCCAGCTTCTCGCACCTTCTTCAAGTACTGGAAGGCTGCTATAAGGTGTCCCTACAGCCTTTTCTTCTCCAGGCTGAACAATCCCAACTCTCTCAGACTTTCCTCCTAGGAGGGGTGTTCCAGCCCTCTGATCATTTTTGTGGCCCTCCACATGTCCATGTCTTTCCTGGGCCAAGGGCTCCAGAGCTGGACACGGGACTCCAGGGGAGGTCTCACCAGAGCAGAACAGAGGGACAGAATCCCCTCCTTCAACCTGGTCATGCTTCTTTTGATGCAGCCCAGGATATGGTCGGCCTTCTGGGCTGCGAGTGCATATTACTGGCTCATGTTGAGCTTCTCATCAATGAACACTGCCAAGTCCTGCTCCTCAGAGTTGCTCTCATTCCATTCTCCACCCAGACTATATTTGTGCTTGGGATTGCTTTGATCCCCGTGCAGGACCTTGCACTTGAACTGGTTGAACTTCATGAGGTTCGCATGGGCCCACATATCAAGCATGTCATGGTCCTTCCTGATGGCATCCCTTCCCTCCAGTGTGTCTCCTGAAGCATTTTCCTCAAGGGTGGCCTCTAACCCTCTGACCATAACCCCTTTGAAGCTCCATAGCAGGAACTTTGAAATCTCTTTCTTTTGTTACTCAGAAATCCGGTAATTAGAGGAGCATAACTTGAAAGCAGCTCTGCAAAGTTTCAGATGGCTGCTTCATTTTCATTTTCAAATGAAGCTTTATTAGGCATATTTGTTGCTTATAAATTTTGTGTGTTGTGTTCAGATTTTAGGACTAGATTAAGGACCTCTTGGGACCATTAGTTATTTCAGCTGGTCCACAGAGATGCAGGCATACCTTCTTTCAAGTAGTATAGCAGATGCCATCATAAACATGTTGCCCAGATCTCCTGCACAATACTGGATGACAGCTAAGTTGCACCCACACAGTCCTCTGGCTGAAGATTCTAACACACAGTAGCGAGAGCTGAATTTCTTTTCAGAGTGTTTTCCATCAGCCTGTTAAAGTGGATGACAAAATCTGCTAGAAGCAGCAGTAGAAGGCTATATAGACATGGGTAAGTGCAGATATCATGTCCAGGAGTCAAATTAATCTACTACACTGAATCAAAAGTAGCTTATGTTCCACTACTGTGTACCAATTATTAGGATTCGTTTTCTTTATGTGTGGTACCACACAGGATCCTGTATATCGTATTGTTTATAGATGGCCACAGCAAAACCTTATTTCTGTCCTGTTCACTATGGCATCCATCGGTAAAAAACATGTCCCACTCTAGACTGACAATTATCTGAAGAAGAGACAAGGCAAAGTGAATTGATAAAATGTGATTTCTGATTCTTTTTAGAGAATCAAATCTGTCTCAAATCATGTTAATGTAAATTACTGTGGCAAATGTGACATCTCTCTCTAAGAGCATGTTAATATAATTTACTCTAGAGAACATCACATCTCCATCTGCTAAAGCAATCTGTTAAAATTCACTAAGATTATTATCTTCAAGAGGCAGAGGTTTTTAATCCTTCAGGTTGTTGTTTTTTAAGTTCCTCCTGATGGAAATAGTATATAACATGTGATGCTGACTGACAACATTTGATTAAATTAAAAATTGAGTATGTAAATTCCTAGCTGTTACCAACTCACTGTAAAATAGCTGCTGGTAGAAAGTTAAGGGCAGAATTTCAATAGCTCAAAACATTTATTTTCAGCCAGGATTTCATCATGAGTGGTAGATAGAGACCAAGACTGTGAGAGTAATATGATAAATTTTATATTTGCCTGAATTATGTCTGCTTTTAACAAGTCTTTGCTTATTATCAGAGATCAAAAAAACTGCTCCAAAGTAAAATACCCTACCCTGAGAAGCTATGTAAAAGTTAATTAAAAAAAACACAATCCATGGCAGAATGCAATGGTTACAACTATTATTTCATTATTACAGATAAGTAACATTTAAAAGAGTAGGATACAACCTGCAGGCACTACCTCTGTGGAAGTGGAAAAAAAGGCTGAAAATTCTCAAGAAATCACATCTTTCCTAAGATCTACCCAATCTGTATCCATAATGCTTAATCTATAATAATATGGAAAGACAGATATTTTTACTCTTAAATGAAAATGTTCAAAGGCCTAATCTAAGGAGGACATGTTGTGTAACTACACAAAACATTACAAGATTCTATTTCACGAGTCTAAAATGAGTCCAAAAAGACATTACTTACACGCAATCATATAAATGCTGAAATTTGAAAAGCAATTTCACTTAAGATTTTTAAGCAGCTGACAGGTATTGTGATCTTAAATAGAAAAATATCCATTAATATGTATTAGAATAGCACCTTTAGGAGAAAAATAGATTGGGTGCAATAACACTTCAACAGCTTTGATTAGGGCTCCTAATCAAAACAGCCAAGCATTCCGCTCTTTTAGACACTTTTCCAGTGTCTGGGTGGATTCAGCCAGACTGGCTAGGAAGTACAGAGGCTTGAAGACTGAAGTCAGAGACCACAGAGCTCTGGAGTTGTGGGGATGGAGAATTAAAATACTGTTACTAGGATCAGCAGGATAAGAAACTAAGAGGTATCTCCTTTCTGGATGGAAGGGTTGCTTAATTTTCTTTCCCCCTTTCCCCTCAAAAGATGACTTCCTTCCTGGTGATGGTGAAGCACAGAAAAACTTCACAAAGTCAGCTTTCAATGTGAGACATCCAGAATATACATTATCCCCACAGTCGAACTGTATCTGGCTGCCGGGCAGCTTCTTCACTGTAAGTTATTGACACCTGCTGGCCAGTATAAATATAGTAAACCGCTTTTTCTCAAGAATGCAGTCCTAGTGCTGGATGCATATGGTTTCATAATCCTTCTCTGCCATATAGTAGAAACTTTCTGATTTAAATTGGTTGAAAGTGAAAATCGTAATTTTAAAATTGCTACATCTCTAAAAAATATCTGTTTGGGAATTTGTTGTACTACTAATGCCAAGACACCTAAACAATTGAAGCGTTACTGAGTTTTTCCAAATTCTCTAGTATGCTATAAACAACAAAAACTTTCCTTGGTTTCTGATTTTTGTGGATTTCAGTAAATTCAAAGAACTATGTCCTCCAGATTTTGCTGGAAAATAACTTAAAATGAAAGTTTAAAAAGGGCCCATATAAGGACTGTATATATTGCTGCTTTTCTTCTGTATATGGCAGTGTCATCCCCCACCCCTTCAACCGTTTTTTATTTGTTTAGCTGTAGAACATAGATAAAGGACAGCATGCTTTTAAACATTTACTCAAGCTAAATATTTTCAGTGAAAGGCTGAAAAGATTCATGAAAGAAAAGCCACAGAGGGTCAGTGATTGCACAGAAATGACACCTGGCCTGATGAAAAAAAGTTTAGAGTCTGAGAGATCATCAAGGGAAATGCAATATACTTGTTATTTCTGTTTCCACTCTTCACACAATTATTCCTAGGCATCCCCTTTTGATTATTCTCAATGACAGGATACTACTTTAAATTGATTTTTGGTATGGATCCATATTAATATTCTTAAATACTGGAAAATGTCTATTAATGAATACATGCTACCATAGATAAATGCTATGATCAGCATCCTACTCCTTACAAGTTGAGGCTTAGGGATAGATTCATTTGTATTCCTTTATGATCCTACTGAAGTCTGAGGCTCACAAGAATATTCTACCTAACTCCATGTCAAACAATATCTCAGTAAGTGTTTTCCCTAATCATAAAAATAAAGCTTTACACTAGATATTCCACTATTGTCACTCTCTCACTTATATTTTACAAACTGTATTTTCAACATTCAAAACAGTAAGGCAAACATATTAAGGGTGTAAATTCAGTTCTCATCTTTAGTTACATTAAATCCCTCCACAAACTCCTTCACTGAAGAGATTGCAGAGTAAAATAGTTTTAATTATCTGCAGAAAAGTCCTCAGAACATTTGCATTGACTTCACTATCTCCATCAGTTTCTTCAAAATTTCTGGACGTTCCTGAGTAAACAAACCCATAGAAGGGTTAACTTTGTTTTTCTTGATTTCTATTTTGCATAAATTATTGTATTTACAGAGTATAAAAATTAATTAGCCACACTGATGAGGAAGACTGTAATTGACTGTCATCATATTTACACTGCAGGCAAAACGGAACCACTTATTTTCACTGTTTCATCTCCCTTCATCTCATCCAAACAGTCTGAGCTACTGTAAACTGAAAAGGCATGATGCATAACTGAAGGGACTTTGTAATGTTGGACATTTTTAATGCCAGGTATTTTACATTTTAATTTATATAAAATCTTCTCCACCTTCTCTAACACTGGTAGACCAGTTTCCTATTCTATTTAATGAGAAGAAACAGTATGAATTATAGTGATTGCTAGACAATGAGAGGCAGGAAGTGAAACATTAATCAGAACAAGAGAAAAGAAGGGAGGGAAGAAAAAGAAAATCTCTTTGTAATCTTCATAAGCAGTAGTAAAATATTTAAATAAATAAGCAAATATTGTAAATCTGCACTATGAACAAATAGAAGTATCGCTTTTCTCTAATGTGAAGAATTCATAGTCTAAGACAGGACAGGAAAACTAAAAATCAATAATATGCATAGGATATTTACAAGGTGAGGGAAAGAAGAATGCTAAGAAGGAACAGTGGTCAGGACTGGGTGACCTGACAGTCAACAACCTGAACAACTGAAAAACATTCTTCTTTTTTTGACAGACTTTTGTAGATGGAAGAAACCTCTTTTCAACACTTCACAGGGATTGAATAAGTTTCTTCCTTATCACCAAGAAGATATGCCCATATAAATACCCTTATAAATAAATGCACAAATAAAGCCCAGAAATTAACTGATTCCTTGCAATATCTCCTCATGTGAAGGGAACACTGCTTAGTAGCTTAGCAAAAATAGAGACAAATAAAACCATACAGGTGTGACTGACTTTGTAAAGTAAGTACAAATCCAGAATATAGTATGTGGTAAAAAAGACTGCAAACCACTGTGCCTGGAAATGTAGGTTGTAACTTACATGAATCACTCTGTTCTTCTCACTTGCCTTACTTTAATTTGCAAGTCTTTTACTTATATGATCAGACATAACACTATTTCGCCCACACAGTTGGCGTCAGTTTCCAGGTCTTGCTGAAACCAACCAGAATTTTCAGAATGGAAGTAACAGAAAGTGAATCCAATACCATGACATCTGGGGAGATATCTCAATTTCCAATCTGATTTTAGAAACTCTTTGAACAACGAAATGCTCTTGGTTATCTTCCCCTGCTTCTTAGCTCTACCATTTTTGCAGTAAGAGGAGAGCAATGACATTTGGTTGTGTGTCATAGTTGGAACTGGCGCAGACGACACTTAAATATTGTTTCTTTAGAAGAAGAGAGTTCTGGAAGCATTGTTGATTTGCTAATGTTTCTATCATCCTTGTTAATCCTACTGAAACAAAGGAAGAAGGGATGAGTAGACACAGGAGTTTAATGTACTTGCTTAATCCAAGGCCAACATACCAACTGAAGCCTGGTAGCATTCTACCTCAGTTTTCATCATTTATTTCTACAGCACCCTTTCACAATTGGAGAACAGTATTCCTCACATTCCTTCACATTCTTCAGGGTGAAAGCAAGCCCCTGCACTGTTTACAACAACAACAAAAAAAAACCAAACAAACAAACAAACAAAAAAACAACAACCAAAAAAACCAACAAAAAAAACAACAAAAAGTATTAAGTACTTGGTGAAAATTACATGGTATGGAAACACCTAAGAGAAAAGCAAAGTACTAACATCATACCTTGAGAAGCATTTGGTCACCTCAAGTTTTTCTTATGCTTATGATCAGAACTCTCAGTTTCGTATCTGTGCTGACAGTTGTGCTCCCTGTTTCACATGCAGGCCTGACTGGGGTTCACAAGCTATGCATCCCTACAGCTAAATCCCTTTAGCATCCTGGCCCCACGGAAGTGAAGAAGACACCATCAGTGCAGCAGTTCATACAGAGCATAGCAGTTTCAGCTGTTCCCACTAAGTATATAGCTTAAAGAGAAAGGAGTGCTGCCAGCCTTATGCTCTAGCCCAGAACTTTCCTTTAGGGAACGGGACACTAGGACTTTCCAGATATCAGAGAGAAATTAAGTTCACATTTTTCATAAGAGTCTCCTAACCACCACACAAGTAAGGCTAGAGTACCTCCCCCAAAAAAGTAAGATATGTGTACCAAACTTTGTCCTCTTGAGTATAGGAAGGCTTTGTTCAGTAACTGCTTGATTTAAAATGCGTAAAATACCCTTAGGAGCAAGGACCAGTCACTGACACTGGCCCTTTCCCCACTAGGTACCTTAACATTAGTGCAAAGGCATGCTCCTTCATGCTCATCTTCTTTTACCGTCCGTTGAATCTTGTGTTCCCAACTGCATAATTGTTCAGACTTAGCAAAAAGGAGGAAAAACATCACCACTGCCTTCTACTCTGTCTGTGCTGGTGTTCTCCTGTAATACAGTAGATGTGTCTAGGACACAAAATACCAAGGAGCGCATAGATTTTATACTGACCATTTTGTTTGGTAACCACGAATCTCTTACATACCCCAGATAATATCTCTTTGGCTTGAACTAGAGGAGACACATATGATCCAGCTAGTCCTGCACGAATGCATATCCTCAGTACCTAAACCCAGGTGAGGTAGAATTTCAGCAAGTTCCTACTGTGTAGCACAATCTGTTGGCCTATTTAGGCACCTGGCACTTGGCATGTGCTTCTGAATCTCAGGTTAGGTCTTGACTTAACTCAAGGCTGAGATTTTCACTGCTGGATTCACCCTCCAGGCTGAGTTTTTGCATACATGCATCACAGTACTTCACTTTCTTATGTATCCAGAACTTCTGAAACATTTACAATATCTGCTTAGCTGTATCATCAAGCTTCTTTAAGAATCAGAGATATTAATTTTAACTGCTTGGTGTCACAGTAGACTCTGAAATATCCTTCTATTTCAGTGGTTCAGAATTTCAAAACTTTATTTTAATTGCCCTTAGATGATAACTTTCATATCTCCCCTAACATTAACAATTTGAAGAGATATGAGACTGCCAGAGGGTAGAGAAGAAAAGAATGGATTTACAAGTGTAGTAAGAGGACAACTTACAAAACAAGAAGAGTACTCTGTTTAATTCATGTTCTGTATTTGATTATATATCTCTCTGCATGCAGGCTCTGCTTCTCACCTTTCAGGACTTCGAGCAGAGTTTTAATATCCACATTGACCTTTTGCAAACAATATAGGGAGAAAGAGGAATATGTTAAATCTGTTTAATATTAATTCTGATCACTGCAAAGGTTTCATGTAGCCCACAAAATATATATTAAAATAAAGGTTGTTAGTCTATATTGGTGATGTGAGGTATAATACAATAGCCATCGACAAGCCCAATTTCTAAAATGTCGTCCTATAAGGACTGTTTCTCTTTTCTCTGATCAAGAATACCACTTTAGTGAAACAGCAACTTTTCATCTTAATTTGGAGTTCTTGCTTTCTGAAGCACTTTGCATGTGGTAAGGGAGGGAAGAGGGAAATGAAGACAAAGGAATCAGAAGTTCATACCCGAGGTTTCAGCAGGTTGACCCAGCTAAGTTCTCTCTGTTAAAACTGTATGAAGAGATGCCTGATGGCCTGCACCACATGGTTCCTGGCCTTTGGGAACGTCATAGCGGGCAAAGTTCAGTATTCACAGCAGGGCTGCATTTACCTTCAGCTATAAGTCACTGAAATATTGCACAAAATCTGTGTGTGGAGAATTAGGGTAATTTTTTCTGTTACAAGGAAGTTTTGCTTACAGTAGAACATTAACTTTTTCATATTCTGACATCATGCAAAACCCTACTCTTCCAATTATGGCATTTTAGTGTTTGTGAACTCAGGATAAACTAAGTGGTTTAGCCACTACATTTGATATTTCTCAGCAAATGAAGGAGAAGAACAGAATCATGATTATGTAAGGGTCTTGGATAAGTATTTCCATACTCTCACACAGCTGGATCTAAATTAATTCCTCTCTCTGAACTCTCTGGATAAACATCATTTGGCTTCCTAGCAACCTCATTTGTCCTAGGTTGTTCAGACACATTATTACTACTCAATTCTAAAACAGCTTGATTTGAAATGAGGAAAAATACCTGTATTGCAGATGTACAAATTTTTGCTGTGAAAGTCTTGCAGTAAGCAACAGAAACAAGCTGGAAGAGATGCTTCAGGTACCGTATTCCATTAATTTCTCTCCTGTTCCTTACACTCCATGAAAGGGTGTTGCAGGTATGAATCACAAAAACCAAAACCATCCCTTGCCCTTTGTTTATGACAGAAACTTAATGAGGGATGCAGAGATGTCACACTGAAATGAGTCCAGCAGAGGATACCCAGGTGGATGGTGAGCTGAAGCTCATGGCATCCAGAATGAAGCTGAAAGCCAGGTTTGTTCAGTTTTCAGGAGAAAGCCAACAGCAATCTAGCTGGAGACGCCGCCTAATGGGGCAATGAGACAATGGAGTCACACTGTTCTTGGTTGTGCACAGCAATAGGATGACGTGTGATAGACACAAATATTAGGAAAAAAACATCACAATGAAGGTGATCAGCCATGAGAACAGCTTACCCAAGCTGAATAATCTTCATTCTCAAACGTGTTCAAAACTTAACTGGACAAGGTCATGAGCAAAGGCGCTAGGCCATCCCTGATTTGAGCACGGGTTGGACAAGAAGTCCCTTCGTTACTCTGTATTTCCAGCTCCTGTACATGCTACTGTTGCTGAGGCAGCTGTATTTCAACTACACAGATGTGCTAGGGGTTGCCTACTGTAGAGAGCAGGTCCCAGACCCACATCAGTAAAGTCAGTTTGGGGTTCTGCAAGTGCTTCAGCAGAAGCAGGCCCTAGGCTTCAGTTCCAACTATTCGCATTTATTCATCAGTGCAAGTTTGCAAGCTGTGATGCTTATGAAGAAAAACTTGGAGTTGTTTCCTAACACTTCTGCTTCATTTAAAGTATATGGAAGAGCAAAGTAATCCAAATTTAAGTGACTTGAAACTACCGTTAATATCTCCCCACGATGAAATACTTTGTTTCATCTCAAAAACTAATTTAATATCATTGCTTTTCCATCTTGCGTTTGCATCCAATCCCTATATATCATTTTTTCCATGGTTTTTCTCTAACACTTGAAAGAAGGAAAATAGAGCATGCAGTGTAAATCAGACTAACTTTTTCTTTGGTACTTACTCATCTTTTTAGGAAAAAAAAAATCTAGTACGTAATGTTACGATTTCCACCGCTGCTACTATCCTCTTGAGTTCCATACCCCAAATGATCTCTCACAGCAGCTCCAAGAGATAGTCAAACACAGGATTCTGCATACTTCTAAGTCTGGGTTTATTACATTTGATATTGCAGTTCTTGGATTATTTGTTGCCATTGTTTTGCACAGATATGCTTCAAACCTTAATCAGCCTTGGAATCGACTTTTGCAAGCCACGCAGACTTTAGGATCTCAATTTTTAATGTAATGTCTTTTGCATATTTTTGAAGGCCTTTACCTCACTGAGTTACACAAAAGAACAGATGATAATTTAGACTCTACTGACACAAAAATACATTATTTTTTCCCTACAACACACACTAGGCAGGGAAGAAGAAAAAAACTGTATGTATGACCAGCACAGAAGCACTCCCCAGGCATGGTGCCTGGTGATCAGAAACAGTATCAGTTCAGAGGGAGTAAGTTCCTGTTCCAGCACTTACAAATGGAAATATCACCACTTATTTTAGGCAGAGCTAGAAGTGTAGTAGTTACTCTGATGGTATTACAGTCCCTTGAAAGCAGCATCTCATTTATTGCAAGTTTCAATAGATTTCCAAAGCAGTGTGGATGTAGCGGTGTCCAAGCTTCATATTCGTCTCTCTCCAGGGTACACTGCTAGTCTGAAAGACTGAAGAAAATTTTGCTTTCTCCCTGTTCTACAGTGTAAAAGATGAACGTATTAAATCTGTCAGGATTTATACAATCTAATCAGGCAATATTTCCTGCATGAATTTGGACAGTGTAATTCAAAGCTGGCATTTGTTTAAGCCCAGTATTATTTTCTACCTGAAAATGACAGTAAACAAGATATTTCTGCATGTGTAATGTATTTACATCAGCTAATTATATTTTTAAGTGGCAGCTAATTTGTTTCCCATTTGTTAAGTCATTTTTGGTTGAAATTTTGCAGTTCAAAATTTCACATTGTTTCCCTAAAAAATGACACTTTAAGAATATCTGTGTAAACATTTTCTGACTATGGCTAAATATCATAATTTCTGGGAAATTATATGCAAACATCACAGGTGTAACTACGGGTATGGTTCTCACTAGACAACTAACACACTACTGTCAAGGACAAAGATGTAGTGGAAGCTAGATGAGATGAAGCTTTGCAACACCAGGTGGACCAGTGTGTCTTATGGATGCACATCCAGAGAAACATCTGAGGTATAAGTTTCTAGCTATCTATGTATTGGTGTTCACTGCAGTCGAGTTTACCCAGCTGAAAATTCAGAAGATGCTGAATTTTACTGCTTCCAGTAACTTATTCCGTCTAGTTCCTCCACAGATGTTTTGAGTATTTCTGCATTGCACTGGACCCTGAACTACTGCTGTGTCTGCAGCTGGACCGCATGCTACTGGAGTAGGAACTAGCACCATTCAGTTCTAAGGATTAAAGTATTATTAGTGTTTCTAATTACCCAAGCCTACTTGTGCACTGGGTGGAGTTTAGGTAGAAAAGAGAATCCAGGCCAAACTGTAATGATATCAGATGCTAATCTAGTGAAAATTGATATTTTAATGGTGACAAATTGGAAATACATGGATTTTTTCAAAGGAGGGAGCAGAGAAATTATGCTGCTCTCACAGTGCAAGGAAAAATCAAGAAACACATCTGAAATCCCTGATGCTGAGGTACGTGATTTAACAGCAATACTACTACTCTTCCCACATTAAATAATTGTAATGATCATCTTTCAAACACCGAGTTACTGGAGATATCAAGGGGAAGCCATCTCCAATCTCAGCAGGACTATATTTTCCTTGATTTTATATTCTCTTTTTCTCAATAAGATGAGTGAGGAACTTCATATGCCTATCTGCCATCCTTTGGATCTCAGTATGCAGAGTTGCATATCTTACTTTTAAATGTTTTGAACACTAGAAACTCAAAATGGTAATAATTACCTTAGGTAAGTATAATTGTCAGAATGTGACCAATATATTTATTCTATTGACTGCACTTTGAAGTAAAGTGCAGTGAGAGAGATATCCTGCAGAGACTAAAGCAACTATATCTACTTCCCGTGTATAAAACTACCATCAACTTTTCTGTATTACCACTAACTGGCCTGATTACTATCACAATGGACCCTGTTTTCCACTGGAACAACTCCACCATCTCAAAAGAAGGTTGTCTTCATTTAAGTTTAATCTGAGAACTATCAGGTTCCAAACATGTATAGGATGATCTTCTGTTAATCATGAGAAAATAGTAAGAAACTTGAAGTCAGTCACTTTGAATCTTAAGCTATTTGATTATGTCTCTTTTGAAAGGAAAAAAATAATCTTTTAACACTGAAGAAGCAAAGTCAAGAGGTTTACCCATCATAATCATTTGACTTACATAGACTGTTTTATGTGCCCTTTACTCCTGAGTTACTAATTTCTTCCAGTTTCCTGCTTTTTTACTCTACTTCAAGGGAAATGAAATTAGCACTAAAAGAAATCTGTGTGTTTCAGGCCTGAGGTCTTGGACACATAATATTTTTGAACACTCAGCAGAAATTCTCCAGAGTTATAACTGGTATTACCATGATCGATAAAGGCTAAAATGCAAAACAACTACACAGGATTAGTCAAAATAAATTAAAATGAAACATGAACTGTAGTACTGGAATATACCTGATATTAGATACACTTATTAGATTTCCAGGGCTTCTTTTTCTCTTTCCAAAATGTTGATGTGATTTTGTAAGTGGAAACAGTATGATTTTGAGTTTTGAAGACACAGCACTTGCTCCAAAGCCTGAATTATTACAAAAAGATGATAGGCATTGAATGAAACTCCTAAAAAAAAAATCCTAAATAAATACATTTCTATATTTAATCTATTAAAAAAAACCCAAAAACAACAAAACCAAAACCACCATGGCTATCACTTGCCTTCCAGCTTATTTCCTAAGCAGAAATAGTAAAACTCAATGATCTCCAAGTGTGTCCCCCACAGCACCTCTCCCAAGGACAGTGAATTATATTTCCCTTCCCTCCTCCAGATCCCAGGCTTGTCCTTAATCCTGCCCCATCACTTTGACCAAACACAAGTCACCATGCAGTTAGTTGATTCAGAGCTATGGACAAATGGATAAGCATTCATAGATTTCTTGACTGGCTGATCTCTCTTTGATTAGCTCAGGGCCAACATCTACCTGTACCATCAGCAGCAACAAAAATTCAAATCTCTACCTAATTTTGTGAGAGTTTTATACCTTTAAGTTTTTGTCAGATTTGGCTAAACTGGACAACATAATTATTGGGATGAACTAAAGACGGATAACATGGCTGTATAAAAGCATTATCACTTTGTTATGGCAAGCAGCACTGTTTTGTTACACTTTGAGTCAGGTTTGTATTGGGTAGTTCAAAGAACTGCAAAATCACAGAAATCCTGAACAAGTATACACTGTAAATCCCAATAAAAGATTGTTTGTCATCCTCTGGAAGTACTTTTATCTGCTGGTTCTGTGAAAACTTTGCTTGATGTTCTAAAAGCTTAATGCAATCTTCTGAGTAAATTTGACCTGAAATTAAACAGAAAAATGGAAATGCTGTGTTGGCAGTATCATTTATTTGACCTGAGAATGCTTTGGGATTTACTGTAAATTTGGAGGCTGCAGAGTTGGGAAGAAGCTTTTAGCAATTCACTGATTTACTGTCTTTGGATGATCCTGAAAAGTAGAGATACTAATTTTATTTTTTTTTTTTTTGGCTCAGACTTGGACTGTTTTATGCTTACATTGCAAACACAAAACCATTTATAAGCAGAATAAAGAGCAACATTCCAAGAAATTAGTGAGACTCACAGATGAAAGGGCTAGAGCTGTTAGCTATAAAGAAATGCAGGTCGGACTATTATTACTTAATTTCACAGAGTGATGTCTTCATAAAAAAAGTATTATTGTTCAGCATTAGAAAATCGAATAGTGCACATAAAGAGTTTTTAAACCTGTGGAGAAGGTAGTAGTGAAAACCAGCTACCTTTATATGAAGCATAAACTGCGAATATCCACCTTGTCCACATGCATGTCTGATGGTCAACTGGCACACATTTCCCACAGGAATTGCTACCATCACTCTCTTAATCAACTCAGTTCTATGGCTGAGGGTACTTTTCTTAAAATTGTGTATCATGACTCAAGGAACTTAACCCATTTGAAAAAATACTGAATTATTCCTGACATAGACTCTTTGCCAGCCAGTTCTGATATTTATACTGAACAGTTCAACTGTACTGTGACAGTTTTAAATATTTCTTTTATTGTAGTAGGACCTTTTAGAAAAAGGTGAAAAACCTGCAGCTACCTTACAGTAACCAGTTGCTGAGTCATTAAGATGCAAGAGGTGTGTGAGTGTGTAAAGATTCGAGTTTCTGCATAACATAGTTTGGTGTTGCCCCCAAAGCTCTCTGACAGAAAAATGAGATGAGAGATTGTCCATAGCACTGAATGATTCTACGTTCAACTGTCTGTCTTCCCTGTGTAGCCCTTATGACCATTATACAGATTATAAATCAAGATACAAACTTAATCCACATAACCACAAGCAAACTTACTAAAAATAAAAATTAAAAAAAAAAAAAATCAGTCTCTCTCCTGCTCTTTTCTTGATAAACAAATTCTTCCCTCACTTAAATGGCATTTCCTGTCAGATTCTGTACGTGCTTTTCTAGGAAAAGTCCAGTTTTGTTGAAGCAACATATTCTGATGGAAGAAGAAGCCTTTCCTCTGGAAAATTCCCCTCTGCTTCTATTTCATTTCCCTTCCCTGAGATCACAACAAGAGTTATAATATTTCACCATATCTTTAAACTGTATGTGCTGCTATTCTGGAAGCATTACCCTGAGTCCCTTATATTGCTGCCCAAGAGGTATTTTGGCCATCTAAAAGCCAGTTAAAGCTGGAGCTTTCACTCCCCCCGTACTAAAATGCTTGCTCTTGCAGGCAGTGTGAGCAGCAGCCCCAAAAGCCAAATGGCAGGGCAGGAGTTTTAAAACACTCCCAAAGCTGAGCTGCCCCCTCTCTCCCCAGCCCTGAGGCCGCGGAGTGCTGGTGATGGGACTGATGAGACCAATCACAGCCTGTCACTGTCTGTCCCCAGCTGTGCCACCGCTCCCGATCGAACACAGCCATCCCATGGATTTTGAGGAAGTCACAGCAGTGAAGGATTCCTGCTCACCCCCACCTTGCGAGTCTGTTCTTCTCAGTGCAGAAGAAGCTGCTGCAAGTCAAGACACTGAAAAGACACTTTTCTTCAGAGCCTACTTTCCCTCACAGACTACTTCATTACAGCTTCATTTTGACTTTGTGCTATACAAGCTCTTATAGGGTTTGTGCTCCTCACATGCACTAGGAAGTCTGCGTGCCCCTGGAGGTAAGCTGCAGATGGAACAGCGCTAGGCTTTATCTCTCCAAATTTGTGGCATAATTATAAGAAAGAGTTCTACAATCTATTTGTTCCAAATTCATAATTTCTCTTCGTTGCCCATTCAAAAAAAATGCCTAGTGTGAAACTGAACAGAGACATATCACCATCCAAGTTCAACAAAAAAGACAAATTCAGTGTACAATCAGCAGCTTTTTATCACTTGTGTAGCCTGGAAATATAAACTATTGCAAATATAGTATTCTATGTATATGGGATATATAATACAATGCCATGTAAAACCATATTTATGTGACAGTTGCCTTAACGATAAATAAAATGGACTTGACAAGGACAGACTTAATGATGTGATGCTCTCATTTTAATGCCTTTTGTGTCTCAGGACAGTGGGTACAAATTCATCCATTCTTAAATGTGTTCTTCTAGTAAGAACTCCCATTAACCTCTTGTGAACTTTTTATAAATTGAGGAGTATTGGAAATGTGCTAAACCAGTAGATAGCGAAAATATGAAATAACTGTTGCAGAAACACAAATCCACTGGGATTTACTCTTTGAAATCTTTCACCTTGCACAGACTTGAAGACAAGGACTTTCTTTCCTTCATAATAGGTATAATTTGAGTGATTGATTGAATAGTTGAAAATTGGATTTTGTCGGGGCGATCGGCTAAGTCCTGCCCCGAGGGTTGCTGTCCTGGAGAAGCGGCGGAAGAATGCAGCCGACTCAATGTGAGTGATAAGCAAGCTTCGTTTATTA
>Ga0065711_1037342_pt1 | contig 19929 bp, 10 predicted proteins | sample Hoacrofraction12_FD_59098 | JGI IMG/M metagenome (GOLD analysis project Ga0065711, IMG submission 59098) | Hoatzin crop microbial communities from Cojedes, Venezuela - Epithelial fraction 12 v2 (version 2) | ecosystem: Host-associated > Birds > Digestive system > Esophagus > Crop | place... | reverse complement strand
ACCCTTGTTGTTACACCATCATAGAAAGCCACTAGGTTGGTGAGGCAGGACTTGCCCTTGGTGAAGCCATGCTGGGTGTCTCGAATCACCTCCCTGGCCTCCATGTGCCTTAGCATATCTTCTAGGAGGACCTGTTCCATGATCTTCCCAGGCACAGAGATGAGACTGACAGGTCGGTAATTCCCAGGGTCTTCCTTTCTACCCTTTTTGAAAAGGGGCACAATGTTTCCCTTTTTCCAGTCGCTGGGGACTTCCCCTGACTGCCATAACTTTTCAGATATCATGGAGAGTGGCTTGGCCATCTACCTTCCTTCCCTAATAAGTCAGTGCAAGATGGCACCTAAGGAATACGCTCATCTGGCAGAGACTGTGGGCAGATGTAAAGGCATAAAAAGTTCAAACACATGAAGACACTCCAAAAGAAAATTCTATTTCAGGAATCAAGATCTTATGCAGACATCTTTATCAGGATTTTTTTAATATAAATTAACCATTCTGACACAGCTATGAAGATCCTGTATGTCTTCCCAACATATTATCAAAATATAACTTGTGTTCCATCATATATGGCAATTTCACTATCCTTTAGAAAAGGAGAAAAAATGAAAACAAAGAAATAGTCATGATGAATATGGGGTTATATGACTATACTAAAATGTTAATTTCTCCTTCCCAGAGACATTTCTAAGAAATTAGAAATGAGTTGAGGTTGAATCACCAAGGAATATGGGGTTGTGGAAAATAGAAGAAAAGAGTCCACCACTACAGAGGATATTCTGTTGTTCACTGAAGAGTCTCTTTCTGGCCATGCTCATGCTTATGGAACGCACCAACATACTGTATAAAAGTTTTTTGCAAGCATTGGAAGTAAATGTAATTTTTCTATTTCATTCTATTTTTTTTTCATTTCTCAAGATTGAAAGTGTAGCAAAACTCTTACCACTGCCAAAAATCATTTATAACAAGATCTTTAGTAGTCTGATGATTTTTTAAAAAATCAGTAGCTTCACAGTAACAGTAAACCTTTAAAATTGCTTATTTTTACTTTAAAATAGTCAGTATTCCAAAAGTATCATTTATACTAATAATATATCTCAACCAAAAGCAAAGAGTAATACAGGATGGTCTTGGCAGTTCCTTTCGTAAGAAACTATTGGGTAGGACTAGACTGAAATTATTTTAACCAAAACACTTTCTTTCTCAGCAAAAATCATAGAGAAAATCTTTTTCAACTGACTTTTACTTCAAGGGCAATTCTGAAGGCTCATAAGCTTTAGATAGTTCAGTTACAGGTATGCTTTATTATAATGAAGGTAAAATTAGCTATATTCAAGGTTTTAACTGACAAGAACATCCTTTGTTAACCTTACTCAAAGTTAGCCCTATGGAGTTTTAACAAGGTATGCAAATGAAGACCTGGGATCTTTCATGGCTGTCAGGGATGGAGGATACTTTCCCAGGGGATTTCTAGTCTCACCGTGACAACTGGACAACATAGGTGCTGTTAGCTGTGACCCACAGAGGTAGCATCTGTGATAACAGTGTCTCACTTTGCACTATCTGGGTATGCCAGTGGTTTTCTAAATCTGGAGACTGATAAATGTCTAGATATAGTTATCTGCCTACTCCCTTGCAATTCTCTAGATGTGCTTTTAAATGTGTACATTTGCATATGCACTTATCATATAGTTATGTACATCGCAGTAGTTCTGTACTACTGATTTTGCTGTTCAGAGATGGAAAACAATTGAACAAAGAATTTATATTTTTATGTGGTGCATGAAGACGTAGTGAGAGGAATGGATGGAGAAGTGCATGGGTGGGTTCATGAATGGATGGATATATACCGCACAATGTACTTTTCTATGTGTAAGTAAAATAATATCGAATTGTTTTCTTAAGGAAAAAATAGAAGAAATAGACTGAATGTCATCTATCTTCCACCAATAACAAAAACCTTAAATAAAGTCATCTCTGCTAATGTAAAACAAATAATAACAATAAAAAAGACATGTTTAACCTAAAAATCTCCATCATCATAGGTGATTAGATGCTTAACAGACCTTGATTAATCCAGCCTCCTAGCTGCATTTCTCTGCTCCACTGTACTTTTATTCCCTACTGTTACATGAGGGACCCAACAAACTGTTTCCAGAGAGAAAGATATTCCATCTATATGGAAGAAATGCAATAAAGCTGAGAAAGAAGATGGATGGTCTGTCAAGTAATGAGAGTCTTTTCTCTGCTGGGAGTGTGCCACTTCCACAGTACTCTCCATTCCTTCCTGATCAGGGAGCTGGTGTACTGGTCATTTGAATCCAGTGTTATTTAATATAAAGAATAATAATGGGTAATCTCAAGTGATTAATGCATATGAAATCTCACGTCATATTTATTAGGAGTGCAAATCATTAATTTCTAGCCTAAAACGAAAGATTAATTGAATCAAGTGTTCAGTTTCCTCTCTTCAGATCATATCTTGATGATTCATGAATTCCATAGCAAAGTCATTTACATTATCATATCATCAGGCAGTATAGTTGGTAGTTAGATAGGACTGGGAGTTTAAATGCTTAAATTTCAGAAGACCATACTTTCTTCAAATGCAGAGAACTCGTAATGCACACAGTGAGCTGACCAAGACAAAACATTTGATCCTATCAGAAAAGCAATATCGCTTGTATTTTCTGTAACGTGAAAGTATGGCTTTTTCAAACGACTCTGACACTCTATTGAAGTCTCCTTGTTTTTGTACTGTGCACACCGGGAAGTTTAAAATGTTAAATAATCTCGGAAACTGCCATAGAAACTCAAGTTATCTTATTAAAGGTTGGGGTTTTTTTCCCCATATTTGAAAAACTTCTTTGTTTCACTAAGCGCAAATCTCTTGTGTTTTGTAATGTTGTTATTGAACAAGTTTAATGATTTGCTGAGGACCTCATCTAGCGGCATTACCAAGCAACGTGAGATTAGAAAAGTATGGTGATGTAGGCGCTCCTAGAATAAATGAAAATATTTTATTCAGCTACCAAAAAGGGTCTCCTGAGATCAAATTAGAAGCTAGCTGTGAAGGGAGATGTTTAGGCATGCTCTGGAATTATTTATCAGCATTTTCTACTTGTGTGAGAATAAGCAGACATTAAGTTTGAATTACACAAAGGAGAAAGAAAACAAGTTTATTTTAAGTAATTTGACTGCTAATGATATTTCTGAATTATTCTCAGTTTAATAGTTTAAGTAATTTGCAATGATAATAATTGTTCCTGCTAAAGCTCCAATAGTGTCAATTCTATCCTTGTTGAAATGAACTTTCTTCAAGACCTTTAATGGACAAGTAATTGCAAATTTATGGTGGGCTTTGTTAATTTTAATATCTTTTTTCTTGACATTTCTTTTAATTTAGTTTCATTGTATTACATTCATCAACAACTAGAGAAACTGACTTAAAAGTCCATTAAAAAATAATAAATGTTTGGGGGTTTTATATTGCACTTGTTTATTTATAATGAGTCAGTGCTTCGAGATAGAATGGAGGCAGTTTAATTCTTCCTCTGTTAACAGTAATGTGTACTTTCTTCGCACTCTTTCAAGACAACTATGTTTTAAATTCTTCTCACCCAGCCAGAAATTGTTGTTGTGATTTTATTACTCAGGTGCTATAATCTGCCCTGTAAAATATTTGGAAAGCTATCAATGTGTTTAAATGGAATACTCAGGGGGGTAAACTTAAGCCTGTATGACAAACCAGTAGAGAGGACAGTGGGTCCCTAAAAGAAATTAATACTCTAATACATATAACGGAAACTCATTATGAGTGAAATACAACTATGTGAAAAATCTTGTTCTAGCTAATTGCAATGAAAATTTCACCCCATACTTGTCCACAGATGACACAGCTACCTCAGGATTGTAGTTTTCTGTTATTGTCAGGCACAACATCAATAAAACTATATTTATTTGACCTTCTCAGGGAATTTCCGTTGTCAGGATTTGATGATTTGTCCAGTCCAGATGTTCTGCAGCATTGTGTCAGCTCCAGTATGGCTGTAACAGCCTGGAGATATCTGGCAGGCCACAGCAAGCCCTGTAGAGGGTCCCCCAGAAGCAGGTACCATGCCTTCTACTGCAGGAATGTGAGACAATTTGGGCACTGCTCTCCTTGTTCTCTCCAGACATGGGTTAACATGTGATCATGTGCCTTTTTTTACAGAGAATCTACCACTGGATGAAAAAGCCTTCTCAATCACACAGAGGTGTATAATTTTGCTCTTGTGTTTGCAAATGGCAGTAGAGGAAAGGAGACATCTCTGCTACACGTAAATCACAGAATCACAGAATCACAGAATGGTAGGGGTTGGAAGGGACCTCTGTGGGTCATCTAGTCCTGACCCATTATACAGCTTCTCAGCTTACTGTTATCTTGCTGTAGTGTATTTCTGGTGCTGATTATGAATTAGGATGGTCTGTGTGCTCCAATAGAATGAAGAGACTGTCCTTGCTTCCAAAAACTTGCAGTCTGACATTGGTCAAGATGTCAGAAAGACATTAATTTGCTCCATAAAGCAATGTGCTATTAGAAGCTGTATCGCATCTTCAGTGTCTGTTCTTAATGCCTGATTTCAGACACTACCAGAAGTCCGCTGCTAACTTAAAATCATCTGAAAATGAAGGTATGTGCTGGAAAAACTGACAGTCCCTCACACACTAATATAACAGAATGAGCAGACTCCCACTTGTTCTTAAGCTCTCCATTTTATGAGGGAGAAAAGGAGAAACATTTCTTGGCTCAGCATCTCCTCTTCTGCATTTCTGCCAAACGATCTGCTTGACAAGTGCAATTTTACAGCACATGCTTGATGTGAACATAATGTCACCATGTTTGGCTTTAACAAAAAAAGTTACTGGGGAAAAAAAAGGTAGCAAAAATGTTTTGGTTTCTTGCATGTCCTTGCAGTTTTCTTCCTGTTCTCATTTCCTTTTCACATTTCAGTGAAACAAATGTTGAGTATCTCAGAAAAGTAAGGATGCTTTGTGGCTTCTGCCAAAAGTGTGGCAAGCTGGTAACATTTGCAGGCTGTGGCACAGGTGTCCACAGTATGAGGTCCACCGCAGCAACCACCTGGTGCTACAACTCTCACAGCCCCAGCAGGGAGGCCAGGAGGGGCCCTGAAAATTTCCTTTGGACCTCTACAAGTTGTCCTTGGAGCCGTTAGATTAGGTCCACCTTTACCTGGAACATACTGGCAGGGCAGGAGAAGCTTTATGCTGCTTCCCAAGTTGTTCTTGCTGCACAGAACTGACCTAATTTTGTCCTGTAGAACTCTCATTCTGGCACTTTTCATGAGCACCAGAGATATGCCTCTGCATTACACAAGCTCACATTTTCACAAAGAAAAGGGAAAACCATCTATACGACCTCAAAATTAGAGGTGAAGTTGTAACTTTTTAAAACTACAACACTCCACACATGTAGGCTGCTCTGCCCTGTGGTTATGACTTATGAGACCTAGCTCAACATTTTTATTTCCTATATTTCACTGTGATTGGAAAGAAAATATGCCTTATAAAATAATGTGGTATGAAGTTCTCTCTTCACTGAATCCATGACCGTTATATCCAACCTTCTTGTGAGCATAAGGAGCTCAAATGAATACGAAGGTCAGAAAGAACTTGGCTCAAAACCTGACTCAAGTATACATTTATTTTCTTTCCTACACCCTGGGCAGCTCAGAGCAGGGGTGTGTGTGTCAAAAAAAACCCCAACAGTCAAAGACAGAAAGAAAGACAAAGACAGAAAGAAAGAAAACCTGGAAGATTAAGCCTGCTATACAAGATTTGCCTCTGTGCTGTTCACTAAATCCTCCTTTCTCAAGGGAAAGAATGATCTGATGCTATGTACATTCCTACAAAGCCTTTCTAAGAAATGAGCCATTTTCATTACCTGTTCAGATACTGGTGAACGTGTTTAATGAACCCTCATCCTCAGATGAGATAGTGAATAAAAAAAAAACCTTAGCTCTTGTGGAAACTGCAACAAATCTGGCTGGAATAATTCTGGCATTTTATTTTGTCCAGCATCAGCGACCCTCATTCTCATCTCAGAATGCCAGCTGTTAAAAATTTGGTGCTCTCATCCTGTGTCCTCTCAGCTTGACTGATATAACTTAATAAAACCTTCTTTACTATCCTCCTCTGTTCTCCCATCTCCCCATTATTGGGAGTGTCTGTATAAAACATCACTGATAAATTATCTCCAGCTATTCTGCTTCAATCATACCATATCACTCCTCGAATCTTTTTATCAATTTTCTTTTTACTTTTTTTAACAACATCAAATTCAAGATCATTTCCCATTTGAAGTCCCACAAAATCATACCATATCACTCCTCGAATCTTTTTATCAATTTTCTTTTTACTTTTTTTAACAACATCAAATTCAAGATCATTTCCCATTTGAAGTCCCACAAAACTTCATTATAAATTGCACAATAAAGCTGTCTCTTCAGTTTCATTTCTGGAATTTTTTTCTTTGTTCTTCTTCATTCCTGTTTATTACTGCATTCCTTATTACATTCTTGAATGCCCCTTCTTGAGGTGACAATGAACCAATCTATGTTCTCCCCACACGCACCTTTTATCACCTGCTAATCCCCCCATAAAACTGATTTTTTCACAGAAATTCCTATTTTGTTTTCCCTGAAAAAAAAATCTTGGCATACCTTTCATTATCTGCACCTGTCTTTGTGAGGCTCGTCTCTAGGGCATATGAGGGTTTCTCTATGCTCTATATATCTGCCATGATATGGAAGTGATTGATGATAATAATTTTAGTTTTTACATACCTTACTTAGCTGCTTTTTTGATGATGCTCTTAACTTGGTAACAATACAAATAAGATATGTCCTTCTCTATGGATTCATTACTGCAATACTCATTAAGAGTTTAACTCATTTATTAGAAGCAGAAAGTTGTTTACAAGTTCTGTCACTGTACAAAACAAATAGTGTGGAATTATGCTCAAAAAGCTCCAGCTTACAGATAGAGATGAGATACTTCGAGAAACATAGGTAGCACATGGGCGATATTCCTAGAAGAGACCACCAATGAGGGTAGGAGTGGTTTCCAAAAGGTACCAGGAGCTTACAAGCTTTTGTGTACCACCAGCACAAATAGTGCCTAGTACCTGCTGACATCAATGATCCTTACATCACATGTGAAAACATGGGTTAGGATACTAAATTTTGTCATGATAAGCTCAATTTCGTGAAAGAAGCCTGTGCCAGAAATTCTTAGTTCAGTCTGTAAATAGGCTGGCAGTATAACAGCATGTTGAACTTATTATTTCTCACCCATACTTGTTATTGTTTCCTTCCACAAATCACAGTTTCCTGTTAAAAGAAATTGCTTTTACCTTCAAAATCACATGAAAGAATCTTAAAAAAAAAAAAATGGGAGGAAATTTTGGGAACGTATACTATATTACAGATTTGAAGCACAGTAATGTTTACTGATTTATTAGTCCCTTCTTCTACAGTATTTTTTATTTCTTTGTCTCTCCCCATTTTGCTTTCCCTGCCCTCTTACTTGAGACCACAAGATTTTCCCACTAGGATGCTTGGTGATCAAACATGAGACTTCTCTAATCAGAACAAAGGTGGAAGGAAATGTTTCTTTTTAATAACCTACATCCAGTCAAGATACAACCTGAAAAGCTGGTGACTTAAGCGTTAATTCACCAGTGGAAGGACTGCATCTTTATTCTCTGCCTATGGGGGACAGGGCAAAGCCTCATAATTGAACAAACTGGAAACTTCAGGGATGTGGAAGAGGAACAGGTGAAAATGTAACTGATCATTATCTTCAGGCAGTAACTGGCAACCAGATGCTTCTGAAACACATTAAAAGAGTTACTCAGTAACACAGGGCTTCCTTCTTGGGGGGAGTAAAGTAGGTTGTCTTCCGTCAGAAGAAATTATATACAACTACATTTAACTCTGTTTTGACTCTGCAAAATTTACCAACTTACTTGTCAGGCAGGACAAGACTCGATAAACCAAGTGATCATTTTGCTTTCGGCCTTGCACAGATTTTTTTTTAAAAGCTGAATTAACTAAACTCAGTCTGCAACTGAGAGAGTTGGATCTCAACTATTGCACAATAAGTTTCCTTATTTGATTCTGTAGAATAACATAAAAGGAAGGTCTTGGACAGTGCTTTATGCAAACCTATGTCCCTGATATTGTCAATTAGGGGACTGCAGGTCTAATATTTTCATTTTCCTGCCTGGTCACTCATTTTTCCTCTCTCTCCTCCCAAACTTACAAGTAAAAACTGAAATCCTTTGAAAAGAGTTCGTATTTGTATTGTTTTACTGTTTCAAATTGGAAACACAGTTGGTGTATACAGTTGCTACACAACACATGCCGAGAGAAAAACCCTAATGAAATATGACAGCAATTAACAAGAATTATCAATGTTAAACTCCTTTGCCAGAGTGAAAGAATAGATTTCAGTCTGATAACCTGAGAAGAACAATATTTGATCTGTGAGCATTATCCATTCTTTTGAGAGCTCTGAAACTGTAGGGTTTTTTCTCTGATTAATTTTAAAAGAAAGCCTGATATTTTCATAAAATCCTAGTCATGAATCTTCATTTGGGTTTACTAAAAATACCCCAAACATATTCATCCTCATATGCTATTGCTGTGGTGAGTGAGTGGGCAGTTTTCCCAAGAAGGCACCTGAAATCTGCTGGTTTGCTCCATGTTGGCAGTGGGTTGATACAAGAATGTAATAAAAAGGGAAAGACTTAGCAATATGACTTAACGCTGATGCCTGTGACTCTTTTTACTGAACCAGGCCCCAACTTTAATAGAGATGTTGTCACCATTGTTTGAAAGGCTGATCTAACACTCCAGTTTGAGTAAGAACTGGACAGGCTAAGTAGCTAATTGTTATTCTTGGCTGGCACTCCAGTACACTGACTCCACGATGAAAAACAACATTGTAGGACTGTAAAACATCTCAAAAAGAAAGCCATGCTCAGTTAATGGTCCTGAGTCATACTAACAAAAGCAAGAAAATGTAGAGCCAAAGAACTCTCCCTAATCTGATTTTTCATTGTTGTGTCTGGGTATTCAAGGTTTTCTAATACAACAAAATGTTCACAGAAGAGCCATGCTGCATCCTTGCCTCTGGAGGGGTGAGCTAAGGGAAATTCATATATTAAGTTTCCAGTTCTAACAGTGCCAGAATTTAAGTACAGATGAACCTGTCACTATACTGTGAAGGGGCAGTACAGGTTTAAGCTAAATATACTTGGCTTTCTTTGGCTGGGTTTCAACAAAAACTGCAGGCAAATTTGCTACATGGGGTTTCCCAGCTCCAAATTCACACAGAGATGTGGCTCAAAAAAAGCAGATCTACCCAGCTAATGCCAATCACTTTGGCTATGAGCCCATGCCTATGTCTTTCAGTCTTCTGGTAATTTTTTTTGATACAGATAATCTGAGGTGGACCTATCTGCCTTTCTGTAATTTTTTATGGTGTCTCAGGGATGTTCATCTCTCATTAGCTTTTGAAAAGTGTCCAACAAAATAATTCTGCTACCTCCCAGGTTATTAGCTGCCACTAATTACTCATACACACTTTTGGCAGCTGCATTAATTGCACATTGTCACTGTCCTCCAACATCATTGACAAATTTTAATATAGCATCAAAAAATATTCTTGAATAGTTGCAGGAAAACCAAAGCTTTGTCTGCACATGTGAGACTTTTTCACCCAGAAACATATGGAAACATATTAAGCACTGGGGAAAGGCAAGCTGAGAAACTCCTCACAGTTTTAGCAGGGATTTATTTTGAAATTTCTGTTCTGTTTTCATCTGCTTGATTGGAGCATGGAATGCTCAGGAGCCAGTAGTGCTTTCAAGAATCATAAAGAGCAATTAAATTAATGGTTTTGTCAGAGCAGTAATAATTATATTATTATTATAGAGCATGGCAGTATTTAAAAGCCTCAACTAAGAACATGTCCTCATTTTGTTAAGCCTTGGAGAAAAGTGTAATGATGTTCCCCCCTCCCCACCCCAAAATGTAAGTGGATAGAACAAACAGTATTTCAGAAAGAAAGCTCTTCTTGCTGTTTTATAAATGAAGGAATGAACCATAGACAGACGAGTTACCCAAAGTCACAGGAAACCTGTGGCAAAGTGACTGAATATGCTTCCTCTAAGCCATATGCCCTAACTACACAGCTATTCTTCTTTCCAGGCAGCAAGAATTTCAAGTCATGCCACTTCTGATAAAATATACGGACTTTCAGAAAAGGAGTAATCTTCAGTTTACTGATAGAATAATAAATGCGTGATTCCTGTGGACAATTTGTAGGATTTTAGAAATAAGTAGCATTAAAAATAACAAATTTTTTACTGCAGACATAATCTATACAGTATTTGAATATGCATTTATAGTCCAAAACTATGCAATAAATGAAAGTAAAACATATTCAAATAATATTTAGTACATTTGTAATTTATAGAGTTGTAAATGCAGATTTGTAGCCTGTATGTCATGTGCTGGAGAAATGTGTGCATAAAAATGCATGAACATTTGTGCTGTAACAACTCTGTCAGAAGAACATCATGGTGATCATTTGGAAACAACTATATGTTGTCTGATGAACTTTGCTATAATTAATTATTACTGCTAATGAACATTTGATTAAATCAATTTCCTAAAATATACAAATGATTAAGTGATAATATGAGAAGATTTACTGCACACATTGATAACAGTAAATTCTATGTGACATTTTCCTGTGTTTAATATAATGAAATAGTAAAATTATATCCTTTTAAAAAAGAATTTCAAAAGAACATTTTGGAAAGCTCTGTTCTAATATACATATACCCAGAAGTCATTTGAATGAGCTCAGGATAAACACAGTGTTGACCTGTGTGATACATTCCTGTCAATGCTGCAGAAGAATATTAGCAGAACAGAAATAATACCAGAGAGGTGCACAGTAACAGGTGTTGTTGCCTTCAGTTCAAATTTAGGGCTTAGTGTAGGAGAGCTTCATTCTCAAGACACTGGTTGAAATACAGAGTACTTGTCACGTCCTATTTTTTAGTTTTTTAAGTTGACCCTCTCCATTGTATATGGCGATACAGGTTTTGTATGAGCCAAGAATGGCAGAAGAATGTATTTTCACTGAAATCGGAACATGTAGAAATAAAAAATTTGAAACAGCTCTGTTATTTATCTCTTGCATTACAATCATTAAAATATTGAACTGGTGCTAGGAATCTATTTGCTTTTGTTTCAAAATATTGATCCTAAGTTAGTGCTAAGTAGATTTTTGGAATTATAGTTCCACAGAGAAAATTAATTTGCTTACATTATACTTTACAACACATAATACACAAATGTTTCCTTGCTCTCTGAGACTGCTAGAGGAAAGAGAAATCTCCTTCATGTTAGTCCCTGCAGCACAGTGTCCGCCAATGATGATGGTGACTACTGGAATGTGGTGGCAAAACACAAACCCTAGAAGCTACCATCTGTCTGTTCAACACACAAGTTTATGTCAGCAAGGATCTCACAAAGTTCTTCCATCTGGGACAGTCATAAGGCACATTCAGAAGTTCTCTCTCACTTTTTCATGGTCACCTGATACTTTGTTAATGGCCAAATGGGTCAAAAGGTTTTGGGTGGAAGGCAGAAAAGCATAAGCAGAAAGACAGTGTGATCACATAAACCATTGTTTTTTGGGAAATCAGGATAAAGTGACTTTATTTTTGTGATATCTGGACTGCACGTCAGATTTAATATATGAATATTGCTCCCTGTGTAAGACTTACTGAAGTTTAGCTTGCATAGCTGCTTAAGGTAATAAGCAGGCATAACCCTACATTTGGCTTTCAGCAATACCAATAGCATCCTGTTATCTTGTTTGATGCTAGAAGTAATGTGAAATAAACTAAATTTCAGAAGTAAATCAATACTTATTTTGACATTAAATGAAAATTATTAATAATTGTATTTTTAAAGAATTATGTACAAACGCAACCCTCGACAGAATATGAAGAAGCAGTGATAGTAGCATGACATACAGGACATTTTGAACAGTCAGTCATGTGCTTGACACAATTTTGATTTTGTGTTTCTGTAAGAATGTTGATCTTTCTGCACAAAAATGCTCTGCTTTATGTAAAATGTAAAGTTTGTAAGTATAGACTGATTTTTCTATTCAACTTGTAATATATTCTTCTAATGAGTCTAAACCCTACAAAACAAAACAAAAAATTAGTGACTGTTTAAGCATCAGCAATTTTGCCACTTCACTAGGAATGCAACCCTCTCCTGAATGTATCACATAGCCACCAATACTTCGTTCTTCTATAAGCGCTCTGTGCTGAAGTTTACAAGTCTTTTACAAGTATGAGCATTTTAGCTTACCCTACTTTCATGCACTTCGTGCTTTACAGTCCTTGTGATACAGGTTACAGAAAAGAGACAGTAATTGTTAAACAGTTTGCTTTAAGTTGCACAAGAAGATTGATGGCAGATAGAAGCAGAACTCAGATTTTGTGACTTCTAGTCACATATTTAGCTGCCAGTCTATTCTAAAATTTTGAGTCAGGAAGTATGAAAAAAAAAGGCCTTTGAATCTGAACTTAATCAACATGTAGACATGGATGCTTCTTATGGATCCACCTTTAGTTTCTAGTTGACCCTCTGTGGGGGTGAGTTGACTTTCTCTTAGCTTTAAGATCAGCTTCTGGCTGATAGTGTCTAAATACAAAGCTCTTACTCATACAGAGAAAGCACTCCCTTTCCATACACAAGCATCCTAATGCTTTTGTGATAGCATCTGAGTAAGACCTGTAGTATTTCACTGTTAGTATGGAGAATCCTTCTACTCAGAAAAATGATGTGTTTATGTGAGTGCGTATCACAAATATTACATTAGAGCCTTCCCATCTGCCACATCTTTAACAATTTATATAAACTCCATTATTGTGGGGAAAAGAACCCAGAAACTACTGAAGTACTTTAATTTTCCGTATATTTCCTCACTCATCTGGCTGAAGAAGGCAACAGCTTTTCACATACTAACTGTGGATCAAGAGGGTTCTTGTAGTTATATCTCTAATTCTGTCCTCTTAAACCTAGCAGGAGATTTGGATTAATCATACTGGCATCAATGATATAAACAGATAATTCATGTTGAATCATTCAATAATCTTCAGTAACTGATTAATGCACTTTTAATCACAGGGTACCCGGTATCCTTCCAGTCAATACTTCCCATGAGCTTAAAAAGATACATTCTGCAAGGTACAGATCAGATTTTGTTTTGTTAGATCCAACAGAAAAAGACTTGGGTTTATTTGGGAAAAGGAATTTAATGACTGAATTTTTTAAATCCAGGTAGAAATGATTGTGTAATATTTTGTTGATTTTCTTCCAGCTTGATCTAATTGAATATAGAAAATATACTGGTATTTTTATTAGTGGAAACTAGATTAGGTCTATTGTATCCAAACTAAGTGAACTCTCTGTGAATTCAGGGTGTGTGTGATATTGTTCTTTCTTTAGGGCACAGCAACATCATTTCAGGGAAGTTTGGCAGTCATCCATCATCAATGCTCTCCTTGGAGGTTAACGCGCATCATGGAGAAAGGGCCCGCCCTCTCCCTGCCAACAATATTTGCCTTGAAGAAAAAAATGCCCCCTCCCCACAGCTCTAACTTTCTTTCTCTGAGAAATCTATAGTCCAGCAGGAAGCGGCACGGTGCCTATCGCTGCCCTTTTTGAGTATCAGACCTCTGGGCATTTCAGCTTGCCATTACACCATGAGAAATGTAGGATGAGGTAGGAGACAATGTAACTGAAATGTCAAAGGTTTGAGTTAAATTTTGTTTGAAGGATGGCCAAAGGCTCAGGTCACTTCTTATTTTAACCAAACTATTTATAATATACATTGTCACTTTGTTGGTAATGCAGCATGGTGCATCTGGCTGGTCCAAACAAAAACAGTACTTACACTAGGTGCCGAAAAACATTCTCTGTGCTGGAAAGTAAGGTTCAGGTTTACATTTTTTTAACTAGTTGTATATTCTTTTCTATCTCTATTTGGTCCCAGTTAGACCACAACTATACTATCCATTGGTCTTCACATTTTTAGTGACAGTTTGCTTTCTTAAGAAAACTTAAACAGAGAAACATGTACATATTCTGCTTTCTCCTGAAGACATGACTTTTGTTTTTCATGATTCTTCTCTTCTTGAATCTCAAGCAAGTGTCACTTTACATCTCTGGCACAGTAGGTTCCATGAGCCGAGCTTCTCAGTGCTACCTCAATACTGAAATAAAAGTCCATATTTTACTCTCTGCTCAGGGAAATACAGTGTCCTTGTCATAGCATTCAGGGATTTTTTGTTTGTTTAAATAGGTGATGTGAAAAAAATACCTTTTAAATAAGGCATAGGCTGTTAGATAAAATTTATTAAATTGTACTACTGATTAGTGAAACTGTTCATTTGATTCAAAATTCTATTTGTCTTTCCAGAACTAAAAAAAGACAGCGAATAAATTCCCTTTCTATTCATCATGCTCATTACAATACATTTTTATCACTAATATCTAACTGGCATCCCATAATTGGGATGGTTTCATTTGCAGACTTAGTCAGAGGAAATATTTCCATTTCGAACAGCTAATAAATTGACAAGAAAGATATCCAGGTCTCTTAATTGTATCCAATATTTTCTCCCAAATCTGCCCCATCTTGAAAATATATTTCAAAGCATCATCAGTGTGCAATGATACTCTATTTGAAACTGGAATATGTCCATTTTTTGCCCCATTGGTTGACAGCAGGACTTTACTGACTGGACAATAAAGTTCAGAGTCAAAACCAAATTTATTTCTCTACCATAACATCAGATAAAGCAGAAATGTTCTTATTACATTGTATTAGACACTATTCTGATATTCAATTACACTGAATAATGAAACTAAGATTTTTTTATTGTAGTGCCCATAGTTATTCTCACAAGAGTACTCTATCCTCTTCAGATTATCTCCTCCATCTCAAATATTATAGTAATATGGTTGATTCCACCTCCTAGAAACTTAATCCTTAATCAGATATTTTATTTGGTATCTAACACACCATCAATAAAATCTACATTAAATGTCATAGGTATTGAGACTTTCAGTTTAAGGTTGACATTTCTCAGTATGTTTGATATGGTGGTGTCACTAACAAGTTATGTTGCTGCCTGGACACAAGTGGAGAGAACACTGCACATACAACAGGCAGGGACCTCAGCTTCTCCTGCTGCCCCCTCAGGTAAAACTCCACCTGGCATCAGGGAAACCCCAGCTCTTCTTCATCTGATGACAGAAAGCTGGGAAGAGGACAAATGGGACTGCCTAGGAATACTGCTCTTAGGGGTGCAAACTTTAGCCAATTTTTAGTGACATTAATGGTCAAATCACAGTTCCTTTTAGAATAGCTGCTGTGTATTGTAAAAGGAAGTCAGACAAAGCCAGGAAAATTTCCAGAGTGTCATGAGTTGGTGCAGGCTTTGCCAGACGAGGTAAGCCTGCTGCAGTACAAAGGTTATATGCAGATAATAGTTCTTCCAGTGGACTTAGCTTTTATCTTATCTGTCTCTCAATCATATACAAATGATTAAGAAGAAACTTTCTCATGCCTGCCTTCTTATATGATTAGCTTTCTGAAGACTATTTCATTTGCTTTAAACAAAAAATGTAAAACTAGATTTCTCTTTGTTCAACATATGTCTTTTCCTCATGCACTGTAGCATACTCTCCCTCTCAGCATTTGTCCCTCCTTGCGGAACCAGCACTGCTTTAGATTCTCAGAGATGTACACAGAGATTTCAGAGACTTTTCCAAATTTTGCCTGATTTATCACTGTCTCATACAGCCCAGCACTACTGAATACTAATATTAATGACAAACTCTAGAGCAGATACATGTTCTACTTTGCTAAACTCTTTGCAGTCTCAGTCTTAATATTTTTATTAGCTTGAACAATTCCTTTCTGAACTGCCAAATTCTTCCTCTAAGCACTTTGAACACTCTTGCTACCTTTCCTCTTTCAAATGAACTGACTCTGTCTAAAAATTATAATTTTTTTTGTTTCTGCAAAATTTATTTCAATCAATCCTTCAGAGCAAATTATTCACTCTCCATATTCCTGTGTTGTGTTATGGTTCTTTTTAATGACTGGCATACTGGGATAGAGCACAGAATAAACAGATTTTATGATTAAGGACTGTCATTCATCACTACATGATAATAGTAAGTAATCCCTCAAAAACCATAGCCTAGTTCTGTTTTTTTCAATTATGTTTACTTTTAGTAGTCATAGGCTTACACGTTAGGTAACATCAGAAGTAAATCTTGAGTCTTGGCCTCCAAGAAAATTAAATCAGACAGGGTCACGTATTCCAGCCCTGTGTAAATATGTAAATTTTACTTCACCTTTTTCTATATGGTTCAAAAAATCTTGTAAAAGTTCACAGGATCCCGTTTACTCCTTTCTTAGCTTCACATTTCACATATTCTTTGCTAAGAGTTTTGAATTCACTTTCAGCAATATGATACATAAAATAAACTTAAATTGTATTGTTTTGTTCCTTTTGATAAGCCATTTCTTCTGAGCTCTCATTTATTTGCTTATACTTTCATTAGCTTAAGTGCCATCAGATCCCCAGTTCATTGAAACAGATGTAAATCGACACTTGAGATGACGACACCAATGTGTTGTCCTTGTCCAAGCATTATTTTTCTTGTGTGCTGCATTTTAAAGATGTCTTACCACACTGAGATTTTCATGTGTGAATGTACTAAAACGCAGAGGTGGAGTCTGCCAGGGTAATTTGGTATTCTTCATTTTATATAGAGTGCACTCCTTTTATAACCCATCCACCTCATCACCTACACTTTGTTTGATCAATTAAAGGCCATCTCTGACAAGTAGTCTTGAATTCAAAGCAAACCAGAGTAATAAAATATAAGTAGTCCGCACGAGTGCTGCACATGGTCATCTACATTATAATCAAACTAATAACATTTCTATTTTTCAAATATTCCAGTTGCTTTCCTTCTTATCTAGCAATATATGTGGAGAAAGAGTGATTCACACCTGAAGTGTCCAGCTGAGAGAGCAAACTGGAAAAGCAGACACTTTGCTGTTCCCTCATGAAGGTGGAATACATGGAGCGTATTTGGATTACATGCTGCAGCTTAAGTAGCCACAGCTGTGGCAAAGGAGGAATAGATGGAGGACATGAAAAGGGTGTAAAACTACCTGAAGCCTCTCAGCTCCCAAAGACACTGCTACCTCTACCCTGTATGTTTTCCGGTCCTGAAGACCCACATATAGCCTGCAAAGAAAGAAGCCCAAGCTTCAGAGGTATAGGGGAAGGAGAGCTCTGAGAAACGATCTGAACTCCAAACTTTGCAGTGCCACCTGCAGCGGCAGTCTCCCTGTCTGATTTTTTTTCCTCATACTAGTTATGAGGTGGCACAAAAATCTTTCTAGAACTCAGTAAAAAGTTCAGTCTTCCTAGATTTTATGTGCAATGGGCTGGTTTCAGAACTGTTTATTTGTCTTATCTAAGGCAAAAATCTCAGTATTTCATTCTTGGAGTCAAAATTTTCAGAGGGTTTTTTCATACCTCAGGCCCCAGTTTCCACCTATTGGTGAGTTCACTTGTTTATGTTGGCTGCAGCAATATTATTCAGTCTGAGGAGGGAAACCATAGAAAATATTTGTGTATGAAATGCCTGTAGCACTTAAATAAGGCCCCTTTTATCAGCCACCCAGAAAGCCTATATCTGTAGACATCGATCTTTGAGCATACACATGAAAGTGTGATTTTACTATAATATTTGGAGTAATTATACTTGCCAGACTCAAAGATGGTATAAGCAGGTGTAGTTCCATTGACTTTACTTGTCTCCACTTAACCACTTGTGGGTTTATTATACTTAATTTCAAGATTTAGTAGTACTGGCACCAGAATAGAAGCCTGTTTTGTCTGTGGTGAAAGTGAAGCATTGTTAAGTGTCTACCTAAGCCTGGCCAGTGTACAGCACACATCCCCTGATCCACTGCTTGCCACCCTATGGTGGTCTGTGCCGCCAGGGAAAACAACACTTGATGTAGCATGGATGAACTGAAGCATAGACTGTGAAACATGTCCCCTGGCCTTCCCTCTGTGGCTCCAGGAATATAGAGGTATCTGAGATGCTGTACAATACAGGATATATTGGGAAGGAAGTTTTGACTCCTAATTAAAACATCTGTTCTGTGGGTAAGTGTCAGTCATTACGAGTGTACTTCTTTTACAAAGTGAGAGTGAAGTGGAAGCAACCGGCAGGTTTAAGCATCACAGGTATCAGACGTTACTTTCTTGTTGAGAAGCCAAGAAGTTTCTTAGGAAATGATCTCTGTGGATTAGGACTGTCGTCAGTAATTGCCTATGCCCAACAAAAAAGACAGGTTTGTGGAAAGTACATAACTAATTTAAGTGGAACAGTACACAGATGACTGGAAACCTGTGAAGCTCCCTTGGAGTCCAGTTTTCCAGGACTGCCTTTCCTAAATCATCACTAGTTGCAAATGGGCTTTAACCGGAGCTATGTTATCACTTGTTTTCTCTTCATGCCCCTAAGAGACATACATTAAAGTGACAATAGTGAGGAGAAAGCTACATCCAAAAGGCCACTAAAATACAGCAGAGTTCAAAGGAAATAATTGCCCAGTTAAGAGTTAAGGTCATTTTCAGATGTTTGTTCAGATTCATCTCCTCCTATCTGTTGAGTGCACCTTACAGGTCTATTCAGTGTAGCATTTCCCCGATTCCACAAATAACTTCCTTTACATGACCTAGATTAAAGCTGGCCATGTAGAAAAGCAAATGGCAATTGAAAGATGATTTCACTTATAATGCCTTCATAAATGTGTGTACTTCTCATATAAAGAGCTGGGTTCTAATTTACTAGAAAGCAGAGGCTTGATCTTGGTGCTATGCTGGGCAGTGTGCCAATCCACAATTTACCGCTGGCCTATATTAATGATTTGTGAGGTAACAAAGTACACTAGTTCAAAATTTCATGAGAGCTATGAGGACCTTGCAGGGAGAAAAGATTTCTGTAATTCTTAATCATCATTCTTTCATGGTTACATCCAAAATCAATATTGTTTTTCTCATTATTAAGAGAAGAAAAAACTGAAATAACAAAATAATACCAAGTCTTAAGCTATAGTGCCATGTTTTCGTTGGCAGTATGTCATACTGAAAATGATTTTAAAATTTCTGGGCAATTTGTAAAGTGCATTATAACATGCAACATGATATGGAATATATATATCTGTTTCTCTACTATACATTATGTCTACACAGATATAATTTCACTGAGATGAGATAAACAGAGCTTTCCACAAGAGTTCTTTATATGCTGCATGTAATGCAACTTCTGCTGTACAACTGGTACTTGCTACACAGAGTGTTAATAAGAGGTGTTTTAAGGAGAGCAATTTACATTAGACTGCTCAGGACCAAAGTTCAAAATCTGATGGGCAAAGACATCGACAAGCAAGGATTTTCAGCCAGGCAGTAACATTTCATCTGTGGTTAAGAATAGCACTTTGACCCAGTTCTTCATAGAATTTTCATACAAACAGTCACTAATTCACCATGCACAATGTTATATTCTTCTCCCAGCAAAAAGACATAAGGACTGGAGCATCTCCCCTACGAGGAGAGGTTGAGGGAACTGGGCTTGGTCAGCCTGAAGAAGAGAAGGCTGCGAGGGGACCTTATAAATGCCTACAAATATCTGAAGGGTGGGTGTCAGGAGGATGGGGCCAAGC
>Ga0065711_1037341_pt1 | contig 19930 bp, 11 predicted proteins | sample Hoacrofraction12_FD_59098 | JGI IMG/M metagenome (GOLD analysis project Ga0065711, IMG submission 59098) | Hoatzin crop microbial communities from Cojedes, Venezuela - Epithelial fraction 12 v2 (version 2) | ecosystem: Host-associated > Birds > Digestive system > Esophagus > Crop | place... | reverse complement strand
TGTTCCAGTGCTCCGTCACCCTCAGAGGGAAGAAGTTCTTCCTCATGTTCAGACGGAACTTCCTCTGCTTCAGTTTGTGCCCATTGCCCCTTGTCCTGTCACTGGGCACCACTGAAAAGAGTCTGGCCTCATCCTCCTGACACCCACCCTTGAGATATTTGTAAGTATATATTAGGTCCCCTCGCAGCCTTCTCTTCGTCAGGCTGAACAAGCCCAGCTCCCTCAGCCTATCCTCGTAGGGGAGATGCTCCAGTCCCCTCACCATCCTCGTAGCCCTCTGCTGGACTCTCTCCAGAAGCTCTTCATCTTTCTTGAACTGGGGAGCCCAGAACTGGACAGAGTACTCCAGATGAGGCCTCACTAGGGCAGTGTAGAGGGAATTGACAGTCGGGCTGGATTCCATCTGCCACGCTTGAAAACACGAACGGGCTAAAAAACCCCTTGTTTGTACGTATATAATTCTGCTGTGGATTTCTGTAGGTGTAGTTGAGAGAAGTTAAGAAAAAGGTCAGTTGATCTGAACAAGGAGCATACAGAACCTTTTACTCTGGAATTTGAACTGCTTTGACTGAGCTTTCTTGACACTAGATCCTTCTAATGTCTTTTCATTTTAATGCCTGTTGTTACATAGGATTTTACTGTTTTTTTTTTCTTCCCCTTAGCAGTAGGTTATGTCTGTGTTGGGATAATCAGAACAGAATACCACTCTCCTGCTACACTACAAATAATACTAGCTGCTGAACCCAAATTCTTTGTCATTAAGCCAGAGGCTGACTGCTTTCTAGAACTGGCAGAGTTTCTATTAGACCTTTCAGTTTAGGTGCAATGTTTTAAAATGCCACATGAGTTTGTTGTTGTTTTTTTAACAGAGTATGCTTCTGCTGGCTCACTGTTTGATTACATTAATAGTAACAAAAGTGAAGAGATGGATATGGATCATATCATGACCTGGGCAACTGACATAGCTAAAGGTAAGCAAGATGAGCGGTGCATTACTATCCTACACAGCCAGCAAAGTGTACAGCTGGAGATGCTTTCCTATGAAGTCAGGAAAGCCTTCCTGTACTTCCTTATTTAAACTGTAAAAAGCAACCCAAACCACCAAACATTAAAAAAAGCAAACCCCATTCACTGTGTTTTTAGATATGTTCTTTGGTTGTTATGAATCCAAAATAATTTCTGGAGTGAAAATGGCTTCTGTGAGCCAGTTTTACTTCTGGTTTGCCCCTAAGTCCGAAGAGGATAATTTTGATGGTGTGGAGTAATTATGAGGTAAAGTGCATAATTATCCTTATGTTTGATTTGAATGGGGACATTTAAGGAAGTTAAGGGCTTATTCTCAGCCAACGTACTGAGATTAGTCCTATAATAATGCAGAACAAGCTGTTTTGTCCTTGTGTTCTCTGTGATCACACAAGAATTAGTGTAAACTAATGAACAATAAATTCATATCTTGGCTTCCCTGTGTTGACACCACCTCAGAGAAAGTAACTAAATATGGCGTTAAAAAGCATTAACATACCCATATAGATGCTCCGAGAGATATATGAGCTTTGCTTAGTGCTTTTTACTGAAAGTAGATTATGGGAAGCTTTGCTTCTCCTTCAGCATATCAATATGAATCATAGAATCGTAGAATGGTAAGGGTTGGAAGGGACCTTAAAGATCATCTGGTTCCAACCCCCGTGCCATGAGCAGGGACTTCTTCCACCAGACCAGGTTGCTTAGAGCTCCATCCAGCCTGGTCTTGAACACTGCCAGGGAGGGGGCAGCCACAGCTTCTCTGGGCCACCTGTGCCCCAGCGCCTCACCACCCTCATGGTGAAGAATTTCTTCCTAATATCTAAACTAAATCTGCCCTCTTTAAGTTTAGAGCCGTTCCCCCTTGTCCTATCACTACACACCCTTGTGAAAAGCCCCTCTCCATCCTTCTTGTAGGCCCCTTCAGGTACTGGAAGGCTGCTATAAGGTCACCCTGGAGCCTTCTCTTCTCCAGGCTGAACAGCCCCAACTCCCTCAGCCTGTCCTCATAGGAGAGGTACTCCAGCCCTCTGATCATCTTTGTGGCCCTTCTCTGGACCTTCTCCAACACATCCATGTCCTGCTTATTATGGGGACTCGAGAGCTGGACACAGTACTCCAGGTGGGGTCTCATGAGAGCGGAGTAAAGGGGCAGAATCACCTCCCTTGACCTGCTGGCCACGCTTCTCTTGGTGCAGGTCAGGATACGGTTGGCTTTCGGGGCTGCAAGCGCATATTGCCGGCTCATGTTGAGCTTCTCATCCACCAGTAGCCCCAAGTCCTTCTCCTTGGCATAGATATGGCATTCAGATACGCCAGCTTGTAATGAAGACAGCTGGTGGGAACCGCTGATAGGTGAAGACCATGTTCAGCCTGCCTAACTATAGATTGTTCCCTTGTTTTGTGTAGGAATGCACTATTTACACATGGAAGCTCCAGTGAAAGTAATCCACAGGGACCTGAAGTCCAGGAATGGTAAAGTAGCAAAACACTGAAACGCTCTGCACTTACTGTTACCTGTTAATGTAGCATTTAAATCTGTACCTGAGCTTTGTGAGCATGCAGAACTAACGCATGCCTTGGCTGTTGTCAGGCTGCACTAGGAGTTGTTGAGGCACAGAAGAGCCTCTTCCCTCCTCTCCATCCTGAGCCTGTCTGTGCTTCGTTACAGTCCCTGGCATCATTTAGAGCACTGTGGAGGGCTTTCTCAAGTTGTGTCTTGCTGACCATGATTGTACCCTGATAAGATTGTATCTTATCAGCTGACAGACATTGCCTGGACCCTCCTCACTTCCTTTTTCTATTTGGAAGGGTTGAGTACCAGGAGAGGCTGGCAGATGCCAGACATGATAGACTGAATAAAGTCTATTACTTCTTATCTGAAAATCTTGTCTTTACTGTGGCCTGTTTTGAGGTTTGACAGATATTTATGTTTCTGAGTAATATGCACTCAAGTGTGGAGCTGCACTGGTTAGTCTGTACTTGGCAGTTGATGACCATTTATGAAGTTTGCAGAACGTTGCCTTTTAACTGAAACTTTCACTACTAGTACTGGGATAGGAGCGATGTAGATTTTAAGAATGCACACGGGGGGAGATAATAGTCAAGAAAAGTCTAGATATCACCTCAGTTGTAAGTTTTCTCCTTTTATTGATTAGTCTTTCAGAGAGCTTCTTGTTAAGCCTAACTACATTGGGGAGAATGAAGTTTGTCTGTAGCGTTTGTTCAGAGGCTTACAGGTGTTCAGCAGATGTTCTCTAAAGCTTCTCAGAGAAGCCAGGACAATAGTGCTTGTGTGCATGTTCAGGTGCTTGCTCACTGCAGGATCATTTTTCTTGATTAAATGCAAAGTCTTTTGCTGTGAAAATGTAGTGTATTTATTTTAATAGCATTCTTGTAACCTATTGTTTTTTCATTTTCAGTTGTTATAGCTGCTGATGGCGTGTTAAAGGTATGAACATTTTAATTATTTGTAGAGAGGTGCTGCTGCTTGACTTGATGTTTTGATGCCTACTGAATGAGATTGATATCCTAATATCTGTTTATTTTTTATTAATGTTTTGCCAGATCTGTGATTTTGGTGCCTCAAGGTTCCACTCCCATACAACACACATGTCATTAGTGGGCACTTTTCCATGGATGGCCCCAGAAGTTATCCAAAGTCTCCCAGTGTCTGAAACGTGTGACACATACTCGTATGGAGTGGTGAGTCCCTCTCATTTCCCTATGCGTAGTAATAAATCTCTAGTATGACATAATTCGTGCAATGCAAGAGCAACAATTCTAAATAAGGACAACAAAAATTATCACACTTTCTTTCAAGACCAACCCATAATTTATAATTACATGCTTGAAAATGATAGGAAGAACAGTGTCTTGCATGTTTAGTAAGATCCTTATGTGATTAAGTTAGCAGCATACCAATATAGGAACTCCATGCTTTGCCACAAGTATTCAGGATATGTCCAAAGGCTCGCAGGAGCCACTGAACAATCTGCATCATGAATCTCTGCTTGTTTTTTTTAGTGGAACAGAAGAGAAAAAGGTTGTCTTGCCATAGGTATGTAACAGGATGAAATTATTGGGATTCCGCTTCCCATAAAATGGAATGACACTGATCTTATGTTAAAAAGTAAGCCACTTCTCCATGCTTAATTGTTTAAAAGACCCTGCTGTCATTAGCTGTGAGAATAGAGACTGTACCTCTTGTGGAGGTAGACGCCATGTCTAGAAAATACAGAAAAGACCAGCATTGCTTTGCCATTTTTCTGAAGGAGGAACAATCACTTAATAATTCATCAGAATATCAGGTTTTCAGGTACAGTAATGTGAATTATTTCAGTCTGTCCACAGTTAAACTCTAATTTGGTTTTGCTCTGCAATGCAAAACAAGTTAGAAATAGCCCTACTGGTGAGACCAATTGTGTGCCTAGCCCTATAGGCTCTTCTCTGACAGAGAGCAGTAATGAATGCTTTGTGGGAAACAGGAAAGGAAGTGGGGCTGTAGTTTCCATGCATACCTCTGTATTAACCATTTTTGGTTTTGAGTTCAGTGGTGGGTAGCAGAATGAGGAATTCTTTCAGTACCTGTCAAGTATTGCCTCTTTGAAGGATGGGAGGAGATAGAGGTGCGGGAAGCACTATGGTTTTAAGCTAGCACCTCTGGCTGTACATAGCTAAGCTGATGTCCCAATGGAAGATGACTTAAACTTTTTGCCAAACAGTTGTTTATAGTGAAAAAAATATGAAAGATGATGTGGCATCACTTACAAATGAAAAGTTGAAGGTGTGCAAGGAGGGAGAAAAAGCAGATTCAACATCCTTGCTTGCTTAACTGAACTAGGTCACAAATAGTAAGAGAACATAAGGTAACAAATGTACATGTTAATGTAAACTGTTACTGGAAGCAATCACATATTATCCACTGAAGGGAAACATTCCAGTTTCAAAACAAAGCAAAAACGTTAGAGGAGAAATTCCAAACATGGTCTTATAGCTCAAACTGCTCACATAGTCATCTTGGTGTGAATTGACTGTAAGTAATGTTCTAGAAGTGGGAGAAGGTAAGAAATTGTTTAATATCATGTCAAGTATTACAAGAGCCTTGGGAACAGTATGTCGCACATAGTTTATTCTTCCTTGTCCAAAAGGTAGAGCTCCCTTGACAGTTCTGTGCTTGGAGGTAAAACTCAACTACCCTCTGTATGACAACAGTTCAGTGTTACTAGAATATTTTGATGTGGTTAAGAGTGTACAGTGCTACTTCAGTATGCCTAATAATATTTGACCCACATTTTTTAATATATTATTTTTGAGCTAATGTGTTCTACTGTGGGTAGAAGCTTAAGAATTCATAAGCATGTAGGAATGAATTAATCTTTTTATAACTCTAATCTTGGAACACCACTGTTTTCAGGGGAAATAGAGGGGTAGAAATGAAGAATGGCAGTGGCCCATGTTCTCTGCTGATGAAATTACTGACGTAAAGAGGTTATTCCAGCAAGAAATTGTCCGAATAGAATGTTGAAAGTTGGAATCTCCCTATAAGAAGTGTTAGACTATCAGAGAATTAGCTAGGAGATTGAAAACAAAAAATCTTAGAAAGGGTATTTTTGTCTTTTCAAATGATTATCATCTATAAAAACAAAATTTAAAGAATCTCTTTTCAAAATGTAACACTTGCCAGCAGCTTTTGTGCTAGAGAGACAAATCTGCTTTTCTTCAGTTAAAGTTCTGTTAACAAAGAACAGAATCCTTTCAAATGTAAACTAGTAAGATGCTAGGAATAGATACTCTGTTTGCAATATTTGTCGCCTTCCCCATGGTTTCTTTAATTTCTTTTCTGCTGTTTTTTTTTTCCTGACTGGCTTTTCTTTGTACAAAGGAGTCTGAGATTTTAAATGTTCTGCATAAGGTGTGCAAGAGCTTTTTTCCATGAAGTGTCAAAGTCTTTCTGCAACCTTGTAGGTCTGGGTTGCTCCTCAGCTGAAATGAGTTTTCCTCTTTGTGAACAGTTGCATCTATGTTTATAGCTAACGTTCAGATTAGTTTGTCTTGCTCTTCATGGATGGTTAAATAGGTCCATATATTCTCTTTGATACATAGTAAATAATTTATAATACTGCCATGAAATGCTAAAGCTAAATGTTCCAGGAGATTTAGTACAACACAGAGACACATCTTGCACTTTTCTTCAGCCATACTGTGATTCTCTTTCCTAATGCATTTCCAAATCCATACGCTAAACAGCAGGTACCAAGTGTTAAGTGATCAGCCCAGAAGTTAACTCGCATGTCATTGTGTGTGTTGCTTAAAGATGTTTCCTTGCTTCTCTTCCAGATATGAAAGTATATGTGGAATTACAATGTTCACTCTAAAAGCTGTTTTGAAATCATGAAGATACATGCTCAGAATATGTTATCCTGGCAAAACTGTTTGTAGTGCACTGCAGTGTGTGTTTGTTGTTTCGATATAAATGTGTTTAAACATAGAAAGCTTATGCGATGTAGCTGAATTATTTTAACATGTACAAGAACAAAAAAGTAAAACCATTAACTGGCTATTGGTAGCCTAGAGACTGCCATTAAGTGTAGCAGCTGTTATGCTCCTAGGAATAGTTCATACATTGCGTTAGCTATGAGAACATACGTTATTTATAGAGGGAATGCTGGCCAGCTCCAGGGGTTATCCCTTACTCTTTTTGAAAAGAATTATGAGATCTTTAACTTCCACTTGGATCAATGCAGAGAAGACTGACCTAATTTTCATGCCTAAGGGCAGTACCTCTAAGAGTGCAGCCCTTTCTGTTTATGCTGTACTTCCGCTGATTGTGGCTTCTGACCCTCATCTGTGAATACTTTCCTATCAAGAGGAACGTACCTTTTTTCAGTGAAGATGTTCCGAGTGTTTGCTTTTTCTCATGTAACTAATTTTGGATGTTCCCTATCCTATCCAGCACTTTGAATCTTTGTTGGCTTTGCACTCAGGTGGGTGTGTAGGAGTTTTGTTGTTTTGTTTTTTTCCTTCTGATGATTGTCACATAGTTGAGAGGGTAAGAATTGAAATGCACAGCTGAGCTAACAGAAGTAATTGTGTGAGCTTTTTCTGAAGACCACGTAATTCTTACTCTCAGCTTCGTGTGTAGGATGAACATTCATACATTTGTCTCTCCTTTCTGTTTCTCTGTATGCAAAGAAAAGCCCAACATCTTCAGAGGCCACAGCTTACAAACCACTACATTAAATGATCTTGCTTTGTTTTCCTTCATTGTGTCTAGCTTGGCTGTTTCTTTGTGAGCACCTGCTGTCTGTTATCACAGAGATGTGATGTGATCAGGAAAGCAGGTGATCCTCACCGTCAGAGATGGGAGGGGAAGTGAACCGTGTCAGTATCAATTAAATTACACCAGAAATGGAAGGTAGATTGATTTCCATATGAGGTGAGCTGGGGAGCCAGTTCTGAAAATGAGCAGAGTTGTATTTCACAATAAAGAGGCCGGGGTAAGTCAGGGTGAGGTGCTTATTCTGCTGCTGAGTGACCCTGGGGACAGGAAGAGACAAATGGGAATGCAGAAGATACCCATTTGCTGCTTCTAAGAAAAACTGATAATGCCGTCATTCACCTTAGCTGAGGATTCAGGGTAGCTGATTCATGAGATTGGGTTGAGGCTCATATAAAACTGAAGACAGAGATAATCACCATTGGAAGGAAAGGCTTTATCTACGCCATTGGCCTGAACATGAAACTTGCATTGCTGTTAGAACATTTTCTAAACCTGTGTGAATAAATACAATGATTTCTGATATCCCGCTTTGGTATATTTTACTTTGTTCTACTATTAGTAAAAAATGAGACATTAAGAAAAATTCCTCGTACTGTGTCAGTTTGCTGTTTTTCTCTTGAACTATGTGCAGTCTTGAAGTGTTTTAAGCTGGTGCTGTTGGTTTAGGAAGGCAGTGATCCATACAGGCAGTAGAAATAAACACTAGAAGTGTCATGACAAAGGAATCCAGAGCAAAATGTTCTGCGCACGCTTATATACATGAATGAAATGAGACAACTCTTACTATTTACAGCCTTCGAAAGAAAGGTAGCAGAGCAGTATAGTTTTCCTGCTCAAGACTCTTGGAGACATTTAACATGTATTTCATTGTTCTGTACTTGGAAGATGTTTTTAGATACTGGTCTGGCTGATGTACAAACTTGAGTTTCTTCTCTGTGGTTTCCTGGTACAGCCGTTAAGATGAGGTAGTTCTGCAAGGCTGCTCAACTGCATGTTTGATTTGGTCCAGGGGCTTTTGTTTTAAACTGTATGCTTTGTACGCTGCTTTTTTTGTCTAAATTACATGGGACTGCTAAATTATTTCCTTCTCTCACAGTTAAATTTCCTTCTCTACCATTAGAGAGGTGATAATTGCAATTACAAATTGAGATACCGTTTTTTTCCTTCTGAAAGGAATGAATTAAAGCAAATGGGAGAGTTGAATACACATATATTTCTTATTCTCAGGAAAACTCTCCTTTTACTTATTTTTCCAGGATACCCTTACCTTTACCTTTTTCTGAAGCATGCAGATCATTCCGGTAGGTCTATTGATGGACTACCCTGTTCACTTGATTAAAGGCCCAACTCTGCTTCAGTGCATTTTTTCTGCTTGAGCAGCATCTACCAATATTCTTGCATTATCTTTCTAATTACCTTCATAGCTGGCCAGAATCCATTTGAAATGGTATAACTGGAATAAGCCTGGGTACTCACCCAAATAGTGAGTATATAGAGACTTGCATAAGGGTCTTAATGCATTTAGTCAGATCCTATGTAAATTATGTCTTTTTTGTTGATATGCTTGGTATATGGTATTTAGATATTTATAGCAAGATACGTAGATGAAGGTTCTGATTTAAAAAAAAAAAAAAAAAGAAAAAAGAAGAAAAAAAGAGACATATACAAATGAAGGTACAAAGTGCCTGGTAATTTGGTTGAACTCCGACATGTAGTGCCAATGGCAGAAAAGCAAGTAACATTCATTGACTTGAAGCCTTTTTGGTGATGCCAAAGTCTTTTCTGCAGAGTAGCTTAGATTCTTGGGTACTGTGTTAACCAGAATGCTAAAAGCATGCAAAATTAGGAGATCTTTCTGTATCTAAGGACAGTGCATCTGTAAGGTACTGAGGAGAGCAGAGTAATTTTCTATATGCTGTGTATTGTTTGGTTTTAACATAGCCACGTACTTGGAGATAAGTAATTACAGTTTTGCTTGCAAAATTATATTTAATATTTTCATAGGCATGTCATAGGAGCAAAATACCTTCTGGATCATATTCTGACTACTGACAAGCACTAGTTGCAATCATATAGAAATATTTTTAAATGCAAAATGAGTACAAAGCAAAGATGTGTCTGGTTGGGGCTGAGAAGGAGAGGAGTTCATTGTCTTCCCAAGTCTCAACTGCCAAATGTGAACTTTATAGTATACAAAGAAAGTAAAAAGCATTTTCCATGGCTCTCACAAAATTGCAGGCATTAGACCCCGCACAACCTGGTTTTTCATCTGGGCTTTTCTGTAGAGGAAAAAGCAGAAACATTCAAATTAATTTAGTGAGAGGATCTTGCACACAAACACTGGTCCAAGTTCCTGCAAATGGAAACTGGTTGCCTGATAATTGGATACAGAATAGTGCTGTATCGAGGTTTAATAATGTATTTAAAATACAAAGTACAGAAATAAAAATTCTTTTCTTTTTTTCTGTTCCAGGTTCTCTGGGAGATGCTAACAAGGGAGGTCCCCTTTAAAGGCTTGGAAGGATTACAAGTAGCTTGGCTTGTAGTGGAAAAAAACGAGGTAAGACTACGTTTCTACATTCAGGTACATAGATCAGAAAACAGTATTGGGGTTTTGCAAAAGACTTTTTCATCTTCTTCAAATTGAAAGTAAGTTCACGCGTATGGAAAGATTAGCAGTAGGAGCTAACACAAAGGGTCAAAGTGATGTTATTCCTCATGAATGGACCCTTTACATCTAATTGTTGCAGCTTCACGTCGTGATGCTGTAGATCAAAAATTGTACAAGTACTGTACTAGTTTCTCAGTCTCAATTGTAAAACCTAGGGGTTTGTTCTTAGTGATGAAAGAAGCCATTGCGTCCAAGGTAGGGGAACAGTTTAACTCCATCTCCTGCGTTTAGGACATCTTTTTACTGGCCGGGAGTTGATATATCTGTAAGAGACCTTCAGCTACTTCAACTTAACTCTCCCAGCAGGAGTCACTATAGTACAAGAAACTGCCGCTTAGATGAAAATTTCAAAAATAAAAGAAGAAAAAATAGTTTTAAAAAAAGAGAGAAATTACAGTTTTGCCACCTACGTTCAACACTACATTGAAGATGAGCTCCTCACTGGTATCGGCAAGGCTGTGGCATAGCTGCAAGCCTCCTCATGCAGAGTCTTTCCATTTCAAAAGGACTTCAGTGGTGTAAACACCGTTTGTACAGTGTCCCCAGCCTCGCTTTTCTTCTTCTCATAAATTGAGGCTTTCAGCTAGTTGGACATGTGAGCGTATATCTGAACACATAGTCCCTTGATATCAAAGACAGTAACTACATTTAAAAAACATTTAAAGTTGTGACTGTACCACACACAGACAAGCATGGAAATCCTCCACAAAGATGAAACCTCCTCTATCTAGACACAGCGGAAGCTTGGGAAACATTACAATGGCGAGGCAGTGGCTGTACAATACAGATTCCTATTATTCTACATAAACTGTTTCTCAAAATGTTTCAGAGTTAAACAGAGGAGTTAGGTTTCCTCCTCTTAGTTTAATATTTTTTGTTGGTGTTTTTTTTCCCTGCTCTTTTTTTCTTCTGTTTGAGGACTGGATTAATTCCAGTGAGTGATACTGTGATATACAGATTAGTCAGAAATGCTGCACTAACAGTGTGAAAGGTTAAGGCTGTGGTCTTCTACAGTGTTTGTCAGAGCAGAAGGCACAATGAGGCTCTTTCTCCTAGTTTAGGAAAAGCCTCATACATCAGTTTGAAGGAGGAACCACAAAGCCTTCCATCAACAGTATTTCTCTATGCCTACCATGTGCGGTTTTATGTGAAGAGTACAGAGTGGCATTGGGAACATTGTAAAGAGATGTAGTCATACGCTGAAAGATGTTGGAGGGTAAAACACACACTTCTCTGCAGTTCTTCAGAGCAAGGAACTGTGTAAAATACAGTAGGAACAAAATGTGGAAACGATCACTGTTTTTACTTGTGGCTGAAGAAACCTAAGGGGTGACATGTTCAGAGCCAGCTGTTTGGCTGCCAGGTACCCCTAGCGTGTTGCTACCATCTTCTTTGCTAGGTGGCAGGGCGCCAGGGCATTAACGCTTGCTTACATAGTTTTTATTTTTTCTGGCCGTGACTTAAGGCTTATGCTGAGCATGTTCCCTGTAAAAGTCAGCTTGTGCTGCTTTGCTTCATAGTTCTATGTCCCAAAGCAAGTGTGAGGGTCAGGTTCTGCTCTCAGTTCAATCTGTTGACATCATGGGGGTTGCATAGTTCCAGTTCACAACAGAACTGAATCACTGTTGAGCCAGCCCTTCATTTTTTGCACTGCAAGTCTCTTACTAAAATCAGTGTGGGTCTGAGGCCAAAACATAATTGCACAGGGTGAAGAATCCCCCTTTGCAAAGGCAGAGCCCAACAAATGAAGTGGATTTTAGTGATTCTGTATGGGTCTTTTTCGACTCTCAGCATAATTTCACAGTGTAAATTTTATTCTGGTAGAGTTTCTTGTTTTAATCCAGAAAAGAAAAACATGAGAGTTCAGATTATACTAGGTGTGAGAAACATCATCTTTATTATAATATGACACTTTTGGAACCTACTATCTCTATAATACATGACAGATAACATTCTGTACAAGTGAGACATGCAAATGGTGATTGCAGCTGATTTTCCACCTCCTGGACAGCGAGGGTTACAGACAAATACTGTAGCAAGACTAGCCAGTATATTTTTAGACTAATGACTCAACCAGAGATCAAGCACCAGTACAATTTGTTTATGCATTGTACAAATTTCTGTGTATTTCTTGCACAGAAAGCTTTGCACCTTAAGGTGTTACATTATTTTAATAATCATACTCCTGCAGTGCCCTGGCTCTGTGTCTCATGTTTCCAGTTTTCATGGTGTTCAAATGCTTGTGCAGCAGAATGTTAACTCTCACTTTGGCTGCTGTGGCTTGCAGGCTTTGCAGGTCACGTTGCAATAATATAATGGTACAATTTGACACAACTTGCTCTGCTTTGCTTCTGAAATGCCAGGAGTAGGACAGATCAAAGGGTATTCCTGGCAGGTTGGTCTGAATAGGGCTGTAATACCTGGTTCTCACCTGTTACAGGACAGGGAACCCTTTTTCCAGCTTGACCCCTCTTGTATTTGGACCCATTTTCACTAAGGAAATGGGTTTTTTTTAATCTATGTATTTTTTTAATTTAGTATGAAACATCTCAAGTCAGTTAACTGCCTTAGCAAGAGCAGAGTGATCTCCTTATATGCATAATGTTGTCAGGATGCACGTTTAATCTCAACTGGAGAGGCTTCAGTATCTGAATGTGTGTATATTAGAATGCATTTGCTTTTAGACTTTCTAATGTGGAGGCAGAGTCTTTAAAGCAGAAGTCCTCCAAGACTGACTGAGGGAGTCTTTTAGTTGTTTAAAACTCTCAGCAAAGGAAACCAAATAAGCTTCAAACTAATTCTCTGTAGTCAGAGGTCCTGGCTATAACCAGCAACTCCTTGTCTTCAGTCATCAGGAAATATTTATATGAGTTCATTGTGCTCTCTGAGTGCTCTCTGAGATCTGCATGTCCTCATTAATCCTTCTGACCACTGGCTCATGAAACGTCTCTTGAGTCATGTAGAGCTACACTCTCTTTAATTCACTTAGTCCATATTTCAGCCATTTGTTATATCAAAAGTTAATATAGAATTGTACAGCTGCATCATCTGTGTGGGAGAAAAGAATTAGGGCAGGCTGTACGTTATACCTATCTTGACTAGCATCTTAGAATACCATGCAGTAACCTCCACAAGCTGTTATGTTTTAGTATGACAAGTTGTTTGCCTTGTTTTCACTTGCTTGTCTCCAAGCTTCCTTAAGCAACTCCGTTTGTGCATTTGTTCCATTCCTCCTTTATAGGTCTATTAATTAATTTGTACATGTTGCTAGTGTTAGTAATTTTGATTTTTCTTTTTAATATATTAGTCCTCAGTTTTTATATTGCATTTTAGAGAAGAGTGTGTTTTACTTCTTTGAATTGCATTGCTTTTATAGGAAATCTATTAGTAGCAGCTTAAAGGGAAATGCTTCCAGTAACTGGTACATTGTCTCTCCTTTAGAGATTAACCATTCCAAGCAGTTGTCCCAGAAGTTTTGCAGAACTGATGCACCAATGTTGGGATGCTGATTCAAAGGTAATTTAAATTGTATTTGATTTCTGCACCACCCCCACCCCCCGCCTTGTTTTGCGAAGTGTGTTAGTGTTTCTTTGGGGGACAAGTCCCTGCAACACCATTGCTGCATGCTAGTAGACACAGTTCTTCACAAAGATAGCTGAGGCTGTCGTCTTTTCATGTGTTTACATATCTATACCTAAATGTCTCTACTTCCTTTTTAATCAAGAATTATTATGCTACTAACTTACCTGACTTCTCAAGACAATGCCTGTAAATAGGGTGAAATGGCAAGCCATTTTGGAGCAAGTGAAAAATTATTCTTTTCTATTTTCTTTCAGTAGGTAATAGTTAATCTTTCTTGCATGTATGTGAGCATCATGTATGATGTATCCATTTCAAGGTCCAACTTTGATGCCTTCTTTGTGTTGAAAACATGTAAAGAATAAATTAATCCATAAAATGTGGGTGGCAACAGTAGCAACTCATTCTAAATTAATGTTAAACCTTTCCTAATCTTTTCTCTTAGGACTTTGAATGATGAGCTTTATAATGATTACACTGTAATAATAAAATAATAGAAGTACTAATATACCATTTAACCATAAAAACAGTAAAAATACAAGTTAAAGAGCCAAACCGTTCTCACTATTAATCTGCCCCTATGAGAATAAACTAAAAGGGAAATTAAAGACAGTGTTTACTCAGTAAAAGCTTTTGTAGATTATGGGAGTTACCTTCTTTAAATTGACTCTACTGCCATCCTGTTGTACATAAAACTGGCTGGAAAGAGCCTGTAGGCATACTCGCTTTGTTGCCAAGTGTTAGCATCCATTTCCTTTGCCTATGAAGGTCTTTGAGAGAGGGGAGGATAGGTAAGGAAAGGAAATGATGCTCTTTTTCTCGAGTCAAGGCACCAGCAAGAACTTTGTTCCTTTAAACCCAGAAGAAAGTTACTTAAAATTAATCCCACGGCGAATTATAGCGTTCAGGTGCTCTAAAACTAGAATTTACCACCAGAAAGTAGCCACAGAAGAGCAATATGAGAAAGGAGATTTCCCTTCTTTGTTTCTTTTTTTTAAGCAAGGAGTTGCTTTCCTATAGAGTGGATCTGGAAACTTGAGATCCATCATCAGCGTGTGGTTTCCACGTGAACACCCATTTAAATACCGTTCCCATAATATCTCCCTCTGTCCTCTCCACAGAAAGGAGGGGAGAAAAATGCTTTGAGTCTTTGATTCTACAAGTAGACTGTCTAAGTTCCAGGTCAGTAATTACTGACAGGTACTTTCCAGTGGTAACTAGATAGCTTTAATAACTACTCCCAAGCATCAGCATCGCTACGAAATGCCACGGACTAAGAATTATTGGAGCTTCTTTTCTGTCATTGCGGGACGTACTAGATTAGCTCGCTTGTGGGCTTGCCCCAGCCACATATATAAGTGCCCAGAAGGCTATTGCTGTTTTTGAAGTAGAGGGATGGATCTGCATGTTGTAAGAGGGATGCCCAGCCATCAGGCTGAGTTCTGTCTGCATGAGCAATTCACCTGGGTTTGGGCATTGCCAGAGATGTCTCTGATGTGTGCAGAGTGAATCTCATGTTAGACGGGTTTTTCTGACAGTCTGCTCTTTGCTACTTTTTTCATGCAGCTTCTCTTCTGTTAGGCAATTATAAATGCTTTGTTTGCGTGACTGAAATGGAGTAATCTCTGGTAACAGTTTGGGCATGTGACTGACAGTCACGTGTTGGAAAAGGATAGCTACTTACAGCTCTCAAAATGCCTTGATAAAAGGCTGTGTGGCCTGCATGAGCCAAAAGATGGAGCACACTCCTCTAAAATACAGCTCCGTGTAACGTTCCCTATTCGTCAGGATTAGCTTTAGAAAATCAGATAGTCAATGCATGAACAAGTTACTGAAGGTCAAGCAGGGGTGAGCTTGAGGATGTCAGCTGCTCAAAAGCAATTGCTAACGTGCATACTTTCAGCCTGCAGAAAGCATGAGGTATCTTTAGGTGGCTTAACCCTGAGAAAGAGGGATGTGCTTTTACTGGCCACAGAATACACTTGGAGAGCTGCTGCAGAGCAGCTGGTGTGTCAGACACTGCTCACACTGTAACTTCCTCATGGGAATGGACAGAGTTACTGACTTGGCTTTGAATTCTTAAGACTTTCTTCATGTGTGTAGAAAAATGTCCATAGTGCATTGCTCCATATGGTATTTGTAATAGTAGTCTTTATACAGTTTAAACTGCGCTAGCTGGAACAAACAGTCCCTAGTGGGTTCAAAGCATTTTACTATAATGTTAATTACTAATTATTTTAAGTCAGTAATTATTAAAGAACAATCTCAGTGGTAAATAAGTATCTTAAATAACTACTTCCACATGTTAAAATCCCTACAAAACAAGCTGCTTTTGCTTGGGTACTAGATCATTGTACAAACAAGGTTGCTCACCACTGATGCCTTTGTTTACTGGGGATACTTGCTTTTGAAACACAGGTGAGTGGTTCTTTCTCATTTCATCTGTTCCTTCAGTTTATCCCCAATTTAACATCAAAGGTGTTTATAAATTACTGAATATTTTAATGGATATCAGAAACCTGGGAACAGAGAAGCAGCAAGAAAGGAAAGCCATATGGATTAAATATCCTGGTTTTATGCAGACCTATTTATTAAGAAATACTGAGTGGAAGGAAACCGAAAACATTAGCCAGAATTATTTCTAGAGGGGCATATATTTTAAAGATTTTTGTGTGAGACATCACAGATATAAAGGGAAACAATTTTCAAAGGCGACTCATGCCTTGATATTTTAAGAATCTCTTATAAGGAATGACTTGAGATGCCTGACTTTCTAGAAAGTGCTAAGCTGTCATCCACTAAAAATAAGCCTTTTTTAAAAAAAGCTTCTCAGCTTGGGCTGCCAGTTTCAACAATCACTTCTTGCCAGTTTTAACCAAGGTATCAGTCTGCACTTAGAGTGCATTTATTAAATCTGAAATTATCCTTGCCTAGGGGGAAGAAACCAGCAAAACCCACATGACAGTGTAGGCTTGTGTTCTCCTGTCGTCTTTGCCTCCAGGGAGGGCTGGTACCTGTGAATTTGGCAGCTACGAAGCTGGCATGGTAGCTGGTGGCTGTTCACAGAAATTGCCCAGCCAGAGATGTACAAGCTTTGTTAGTACTGTGTGACTGTGCATTTGTTCCAGCTCTAGTTGCACAACTCAACAGCTCCTTTGCCTGTAGTGTAGGACCCAAGGAGTGTGTGTGCCTGCTCCTCCCAAATCAGTCAGTCGGTACTTTCACCCGCCCTTTGTAAAAGCCCTGTTTTCTGTCACCATCCTCCACTCCAGTTTCTCCAGGCAGGCCTGATAGTAGTGTTGACTGTGCTCACTTGGTGTCAGCCCTGCCCTATGCTTCCCAGTATACCCCAAGAAAGAAGGATCAAGCAAAACTCATGGAAGTGGTTTGTAAAAGAATCCTAAATTAGTCATAAAATACTGTAATTAATGCAGCATGGGAATGTTTGCCCTTCACCTCTTCCTGAAAACAGAATTAATTTAGTAAAGGCACATTACGCGCCTGCCAGTCCCTCGGGCAGTACGTAGCAGCAGCAGGACCCTGGTGTATTGGTGGGTAGCCACAATCTCCCACCTGGCAGCTTCCTCACCGTTTGGGAAGCTCTTGGATCCCCTAAACAGTTCCCACTGACTGGGTTGGTAACAAGAGATGCAGCTGTAGCAAGAAGAGGGTGTGAGGGCTGTCGGAAGGTTCTCCTTCCCCACAACTGCATCGGAGTTGTCTGTCCCAGTTGATGCCAGTGGTGAATTTTGTGCTCTGTACCCCTGATGCAGCACACTCCTGGACTGCGGAGGTTTGCGCTCTTGCAGGGCGTGCTCAGGGTCTGCTCAGCTGCAGCAGGTCCAGCAGCATCGCGCATGTAGGGGCATGACTGCTGCCTCCCCCAGCCCCCCTTTAAATGCAGGGGGACTCCACTGGGTTTCCACGCTGGGATCAACAAGTGCAAGCGATGTGCTGCTGAGTAGGCGCCTGCTGCCGTGCTGCTCGACGCGCCCAGGTTCTGCTCCAAGGGCGCTGGGCCGGGGGGCCAAGCTGCATAAGCACGTGGTGGCTGGGGCGAGATCTGCATAGCTCATCCAACTGCCGGTTGCCTGAAATCACGGAGATGGACCAAACAATGATAGACAAACCCTCCAGTTACAGCCGAATAGTGCAGCGTTACAGTCTAAGAGAGCTTGTCTTTTTTTTTTGTTATGCATTTGACACTTTTTCATGCTGTTTGACATTTAAAACAAAGAAATTGTCTTTCTTTTATAATGTGGAAATCACTTGGATCTTCCTGGGAGAGACACCTCAGCATTGTTCATAATTGTTTTTGTGCTCCCAAATTAAAATGCACGTTTTAATTGCGGCATCTGTAATTTTTAGCAGAAATGGTATAATTACAGGCGCGATAGAGAGAGAATGTGCATCATCCCCTTATTATGTATCTACATTGTGTTTCAACCTTTTGTCTCAACCTTGTCTGGGGTCTGTCAAACAGACTAACAGAGTCGGCGCTCTTTCAAGAAACACATTTAACTGTGGCTTTTTCAGTTTTTGGTTATTCTACTTCAGAGCTTCCTTTTGGGACTAAGGGGAAAGTAGCAAACACAGGGGAATTTTAGCTGCTCTCTGTGACTAGCGAGCACAGTGGGTGCTGGATGGAGAGCCCAGGAACAGAAAGTTCAGTAAATGAGCCCAGGACAGAAAAGCACAGGCATCGCTGACATGAGCTCAGCTGCCAGGCAAGACATCCTCATGTAGCCTGTAGATCTTCACTTCTTCCCCGGCTGCTCCTGAGATAGCCAAGTGAGAGGTTTTTCTGGAAAGTCAGTCCTTCCCTGCAAGAAAGGAACTGCAGCCAGCAGCCCATTTTTGATGGGCAGCTGAATAGCTTGTTCACACATTAAAGAGTTTGGGTTACTCCTGTAAAAGGCCATCTGTCTAATTACCAGTTGCTAACGGGTCCAGCCTTCTCTTTTGGGCAGTATTTTCCTTTGAGGAAAACTTTGTTGTTTAGAATTAAGAATCTTGATGGTTATTGATGCCACTGATGTTATTTAATGCTCTTACTGAATACCAAAAGATTTTACTGGTGGATACAGGAGACTAAGCTAAGGCTTGAGTCCTGTTAGCTTATGTGACTCTTCCCAAACTAACCTTTTCTTCAGTGGGGATAACAAAAACAACACATTTACAAATTTACATTCCTCTTGTAGGATGGTGTGTTCAGAAAGCAGCGTCCCAGTTTCTGCTGCTTACAGTCTTTCAATTGAAAAATTCCCGCCAATAATTTTACTCAGTAGTAGTTGTATATGAATGCAAATGCTGTGTTTTGTTATTTTGTCTTCAGAAAAGGCCATCTTTCAAGCAGATCATTTCAATCCTGGAATCGATGTCAAATGACAGCAACCTTCCAGACCAGTGTAACTCATTCCTGCACAACAAGGCGGAGTGGAGGTAAGTTTCCTTCCTCCCAGGATGAAATGATGTGGTTTTCTTCTGGGATGGTGCGAGTCCATATTCTTGACAAAGACATCAGCCTCCGATGATGTATCGGTAGGAAATATCTGTGCTTGAGGTATTTTTAGAACGTAACTTACCTTGTTTTTCAGGAATGCCCAGAATGTTGTGAAACTTGCATTAGGAGCCAATGCATTTAGCTCTACCCTATATTTATTATTACACTGGTTTAGGTATCATGATATTTATGGTTTTGTGATTCACATCTTAAAACCAATTACACGTTTTCAGTCAGTGGCATGAGGGCAGAATAATTTGGGTGTATGTATGTTTGATGCAATTTTCATAGACAGTATATAGCCGTATGTTTATGTTAAAAAAAAAGGGATAAAGGGCATAAAAGAATAAATTTTCAAATCATGCCTCCGTTTGTCTTCACTTGCATGGGTTCTGCCATTTGTTGTGCATTCTCTCCTGCGTGCTGACTGTGTGTCCACGCATCCAACATGCGCCCAGGCCAGCCCTGGTTTTGCGCAGTGCACCAGTACTGCTGGAGCGTATGATTGTACCGATTGCTGACTGTGATTTGTATTCCTGAGTGATTATAAATGGAGGTGAGATCTGAGAACATTTTATTACGTGACACGGTTTCACAGTAAAAGTTTCAGCCTATTTTCTGTCTGTGCCAAAACTGCAAAAAGCTGTCCCCGAGGCGGGTTTGTCAGTTGGGAAGCTCGCCGCTTCCCGGTGCATCCTTCTCTTCGGAAAGGAAAATCGAACACAGATCTGCGCGGGCAGAAGGCCTGCGCCGCTCGGCCCTGCCTCGGGCTATATTAAGCAGCGCTGGCCCCGCTCCAGCTCAGCCGGGAGCAGAAGCAGATTCCGCAGCCGGACACGAGGCCCGGATCGAACCCGGCGCCCGGCTTTCCCCC
>Ga0065711_1037340_pt1 | contig 19930 bp, 12 predicted proteins | sample Hoacrofraction12_FD_59098 | JGI IMG/M metagenome (GOLD analysis project Ga0065711, IMG submission 59098) | Hoatzin crop microbial communities from Cojedes, Venezuela - Epithelial fraction 12 v2 (version 2) | ecosystem: Host-associated > Birds > Digestive system > Esophagus > Crop | place... | reverse complement strand
CAACCTGTTCCAGTGCCTCACCACCCTCATGGTGAAGAATTTCTTCCTAATATCTAATCTAAATCTGCCCTCTTTTAGTTTACAGCCATTCCCTCTTGTCCTATCACTACAGACCCTTGTGAAATGTCCCTCTCCATCCTTCCTGTAGGCCCCCTTCAGGCACTGGAAGGCTGCTATAAGGTCACCCCGGAGCCTTCTCTTCTCCAGGCTGAACAGCCCCAACTGTCTCAGCCTGTCCTCATAGGAGAGGTACTCCAGCCCTGATGATAAGTATTTCAAGCTGTCAGTATTATTTTTGCTATTCTGAGTTGAAACAATCTTCTGAATTCAACATGTATTTAAAAAGTGGTTCATATCAACTCAGAACTGCATTTTTGAGAAATTTAACTAAAATCCAAAAGAGCACCATACTTCAGCCACACGTGAAATCCTGACTACAGTTTGAGAAATATCATATTAATGGGACAATATCTCTTATAACTGTATCTGTAAGTATCAGAGACAAATCAGAAAGGAGGAGTAGAAGTCCTCACATTCTTGCTTGTCTTGCCTTTTTCAGCAGCTTACCAGGCTTGTTTCTGTTATGCTTGCATTCTGTAAAAAATCACCAATTAACAGAACCAATTTTTTTTCTACATCTCTTGCATAACTTAGCTTTGACATCAATGCTTAGCACTTGTAATTTTGAATTCAATTTGAATGTAAATGTATGATATTTGGGAATGGAAGCTATTTTCCAACAGCATTATTGTAACAAGGACTGGCCAAATTTTGAACAAAGAAATTCATAAAAGTAACCCGTAGGAAAAAAAACTTTTTTTTTTTCTGATAGTACTTCTAATGCTTTTTATTTGCTCTTCATAGCTATTCAAAAGTAACTCTCATATAACTCTCATAAATAACAACTACAAAGAAAATTAACATGAATACTTGTGCAAAAATTTATACAAGATAAATAGTTGAGGTTTTATTTGCTTGTGATTGAAAGCAGTCAGTGACAGAGCTGAAAAAATACATACAGCAAGAATAGTAAAAACTCAAAGCACTATTATAGCTGTACTACAGTATGATGTACCTAGCAATAAAGTTCATAAGTATTTCTAGACTGAGGCATAGCGACACACACACACACACGTCACAAATAATTTTAAAGAAAGCATGAAATTTGTAGCCTCTAAGGCTCAGTCCTCTAAGGGTACATTTGTGACAGTCACAGATGACTAAACTTAATAAATCACTCCTTGCAGCTAATTTGCTCATCTCCGACGGTAGAGAAATTCTGATAGACAGGTTTGTAGAGCAAAGTTCAGAGAGAGCTGCAGAAATACACATCAAGAATATACTACCACTGCTGTGTATTTTGGAAGCCATTGTTGGTGTTACAGAAGGCTAAACTTGAAAGTTTGCCTACATCAGGATATCATCTGTGTAGTTCTGCAGAAAAAAAAATAGAACGTTTGCAGTTCACTTGGAAGATATTCAGAAAAAAACCAGTATTTATGTTATAGCAACTGGATTACTTTGATTTAATATAGTATCCTACTATTTAATAACTCATGCATGGTACAATACTGTTCACCATATGTCCAGGAAAAAAAAAAAAGAGAGAAGCTGAAGTATCTTTTAAATAAGCATGCATATGGCAAAAGCAAAGTAAATGTAAGTAAATGTAAACATATACATACCATATAAATATTATGAGGGCATCTATCACCAAGTGTCTTGAAATGTCAATCTATGAAATGCAATCATAGCTTCACTGGGAGAAATTAATATGGTCATAAATGTCGTTTCCAGCCAGAGTATCTTTATCAGTAATTATGCATTTTAACAATCCCTTTGTAGTAAGCAGGCTGCATAAACTTTTGGCTTTACCTCTTTTTCCAAACTCATTTTCTACCATCTTTAAAACTGAAATATAAGAAGTAAGCGCTTTCAGTAATTTAAAATATTTCACAAATTCTCACTGAAAAGAGACTCAACTTGTATGTGACTCTGCATGACAATGAAACTTGGTAAAAAATACTACAAAGAAGATACTTCGAAACCAGGAGCTCTGCTGCTCTTGAGGGAATTTAGCACCTATTTAATTTAACTTTGTTTTGGAACATGTTACAGAAGTACACGTGGGGATAATCGTGTGTAGGAGCATTCATCACCTGCTGGCTGATGTACAAAAGCTCCAACTACACACAAGTACCTCCAGGAGAGTCTACAATTTTCCTAGAATTACAACACTGATATTAACAAATATCATAAAATTACATTTCTGCTAGCTTAGCTGGTTACGGGTAGTCAAGTAGCAGTCATATGAAAATTATATTGTTGTGTTTTGCTTCTCTCTGTGCTGTCATATATAATCCGGATTTAAGAGGACAAGCTACAAGGTGAAGGACAAATCAGAAGCACACAGGCCACAAACAAACAAGCAAGCCTCAAATATTACCGAAATGTTTTTTTCTCCCTCATTGCTCATGTATACAGACATATAATGATCAGCACTTGTCTCCAAATTTTTTAACTGCCTAATTTACATTACCATACCTAGTGTTAGGTTCTATTCTTATGGAGACAGAGATGATAAACAATGATAAATGGATAAAAAGCAAATTGATAAATGATATGGCAAATGCTCACATTGTAGAACAAGAAATTATCAGATTTCCACTGCTGGGATCTTCGGTGCTTGTGAAGAAGATAGCCTTACCTCATCAAAGGCTGAAAAAGCTTTGGAAAATGGGGTTATAGATGACAGGACAGTGGAACACAGCAGCTTTTCTACAGGCAAACCATGTGAAGCAAAACGTTGACCCTGTCGGAGTCAGAGATGAAGCCTCTGCCGATTTTCCCGGGACTGAGATTTCAGCTCTGAGATCCCATCCCATCAGCTCAACAGGAGCTGCAACACTTGAGCTCCTTTACGCTCACCTCTGAGGGGATGCAGGGGAGACGGGCACCAGGGTGGCTCCCACCAGGACTTCAGTCCCCTTGCTTTGCTGCTGGCCAGTCCACCAGCCTGTGTGGGATTGTAAATTCTCTTCTGATGAATAAATAAATAAATAAATTCCTGAGTGAATTCTTTGCTTTCTGGGTTTTAGGTTCATAAAACATTTTTCCTATTTAAATTGCTTTTTCTTTGTGGGTTTTTTTGTGTTTTTTTCCATTGTGGATAGTTACAGGACAACCAAGTATTTTCTCACTTTGCTTTCTGTTCACATTTTTTGCTTTGATCACTGTTTGATCTACTTCAACATCCTTCTTTGTGCTACACAGGTCTTTTATGAAATAGCAATAGGGTAAAAAATTTAGATCACCCTTTCTTTTGCGGGAAAAAAAAATAGGCAGGAGAAGGGAACAGAAATGTGAAGCTCTGCAAAGATGTACATACTATTCTTCCCCCCTAGTGCTTCCACTGAAACAACGGGATTGCCAGGCGTCAGCTCCCTCTCCCTGTCACGCTCAGGAAGGCATGTACACTTCAGGCTGGGCATTTGTCAACCGCACTTCATACCTGGAGCATTTCCCAAAAGAATTGGAAGAATTACAGAAAGGGGGCTTTCTCACTAGGGCCTTCTACACGTCAATTTTACCAGTTGGAGTCTTTCAGAATGGGTAAAGGAAAAAAAGACCCTAGTGCAGATAAATTTTATCAATACTTGAGCACTTGTAACATTTAATACCTGTTCAGGTACTTACATGGCTGTAGCAGTATAAAGTGCTGTTCTGTTGCAGCTGCAGTAGGGCTTTTACTAGTACAGCTGTTGTTTATTAAAATATCATGTTTCTCACTGACATAAACTGGTTTTCAAGAGCGCAGAAGCCCACAAATCACTCACAAAAACCAGGAAAATTAATCTTCAGACACTGAACCTACAGATATCTATTATAGTTTTATCAAAGCAGCAGCACAGAGACCACGTGTCTGGATGCTGTTTCTGGGGCTCATGGCCATGAATAAACAGTTAAGGGGAAAAAGCTGCATGCCTGCCAAAACCATTATTTTTTCTCTTCTTAGCTTGTTCATTTCTTCCCTTCAGTTGCTTTGGGGCACCACTAAAAATTAAGACAAAATTTCTAGAAAATACTATTGTTACAATAAGAGCAGATGCTCATAAGAGTCGATTTCAAGCTGAAGATTTTTCTTTTTCCTAGCCCCAGTCTGAGAGTTATCTTATTTGTGGAAGCATCAGGTTTTACAGTATTATCTATGCAAAGTGCACTGCATTACAGTAATCACAGGAAGATATTTTCACGAGGAATCAGCACAATGTATAATGTGTGCTGTAATGTTATGCAGAAATAGATATTACAATATATAGCCATAATAGTTTTAAATGTCTTGAGTGCTGCCTGAAGCACTTGTTACATGGGCAAAACTGGAATGTTGTTTTTCCCCATGAAGCAAGTACATCATTTTTTAGCTGTCAACAACCTGTGAAATGGTAGCAACTTTGGGACATTGTCATATCCCACCACCACGAATGCCAGACTCCAAGGGCTTCAAGTATACTGCTTTAGTCAGTAAAATTCCCTACTTTTAACTATTCAGTTCAGAATATTTTAACTATTTTAGTCAACCTAATTTCTCATTCTTCTGACTGCAGATAAGTACTTTAATGAAAAGCAAGGCTAATATTTTAAAATAAAGCTTCATCATAGTTGCTTTGCAAGGACCCAAATTTCAAAGCATAAGGACCCAGTATGTGTATTGTATTTTGTATTAGTCACATTTAGGGAAAGTACAGAAGTGTTGGAATAGACGATAATGTACCATTATTAAATTATAGGCATACAGCAAAATACAAAAGAATACAGGAAATATACTCAAAAATCTACCAATGGTATTTTCTGTATCATACTTGGTGCATGTCAGAAAGTCTTTTTAAGCCATAAAAGTACATGCCAAACTCTTTCGGCGTAACATACTCTTACTAAAGTAAACAATGTGTGTTAGTCATAAAATAAGCATCAGCCTAAATTGCACAGTCGGATCAGGTTTTCTGTTATGTGGCTGACTGCCCCCAATATCCAAACAAAATACAATGGAAGCTGTGTTTATGTTTAAACAATATTCAGATTTAAATAATAAAGATTTAAATATTCAGATTCATATTAAATACCAATTCAAATTCAGGGCTTGGTTTGGTATACGTTGCTCATACAAGTAATCCTAGTGATTTTACTTCTGGCTACTATAATTATAGGATCAATTAAAAAAAAACCACAAAAAAACGCAAAGAGGGCAGAGAAGGTGGTCTGCAGGTGAAGACTAGGACCTAAACTAGTAAGATACGAACCTTGAAGGGGAAAAAACGTTATACCAATGGATCATTCACTGTCTCTTCCAGTACCAGAACTAAGGGGAATTCGCTGTAACTACAATGAAAAAAATTATTCAAAACAAACAGAAAGAGGTGGCATTTCACGTAATGTGTCATTACACAGCGGAATTGGTTGCCACAGGATGCTGGGGAAGCTAAAAACTTACACAGGTTCTGGGCAAGACCAGGCATGTTCGCAGAAAACAATATCCATGGACTATTACTAAATACATAGAAAGAACATCTGGCTCAGAAATTGCCTGGCAGCAGATGGCTGCAAGCTGGAGAAAGCACTGGGAATGTTGGCCCCGCTTTAAAACTCTTGTATGGGTGTATTTTAAACTCGGATAGGATACCAGATAGATGGACTTTTGGTCCAGTCCGGTAGAGCTACTTTTACATTCAAACAGGCCATAATTTAAAATAATTCTGGTTCCTTGCAACAATGGAAGTAGAGTAAATGTGTATGAATGACAAAAAATACAAATTATGATTCAGTACATAGGACAGTAGCAAGAAACTTTTATTATATTGCATTATTTTTTAAAATAATTTTTTTTAAAAGTAACACATCCTGTTAATTTTATGATTTAATTTATTGAACTTTCTGAGGATACAATTTTCTGATTAGATTTAAAAGCATCACCATTTGAGGAAATCTGGATCACATTTAACATGCTGTGGTCACAAATAACCCTCAGAAACTCTGTCCTAAACCTGGATCTTGTGATGCGCATGTTGGCCTGCTCCTGATTCCCAGAAATGAAGCAATTCTTTAGTTCTAACCCCTGTAGCTGAAACATTTTAAACAGAGAATAACATTGACAGTGTACTTATCTGCAGAACACAGGCCCCTTTCTAAATCGCAAGCCAAGTTTTTAGCTCAGAGTGGATATTCAGTGTTATCTTAATTCAGTGAATTAGGTATTAGCAAAATAAACATGTATTTAAATTTTAATGATGCATTTTAGTCAGGCGAAACTGTTGTGTTTATGCCCTGATTAGAAATGTAAATATCAAAAATGTCAGTGGACAAACAGAAAGACATCCTCTGCATCACTCCAAATTTCTGAGTGATATTTTGAGTTAAAGAATTACAACTGTAATTCTGCGATAGCAAAAAGTACAAATATCAAGAATACTTCTAAATATTTTCTAAAAAGATCTGTTCTCACTATAAAATGTCAGTATATATTATCAGCTCCCATGTACTTCAAAAAATCACATTCACATGCATCTCCAGAGCTCATAATGATGCCCATACACTGTCCTGCTGATCGTTTGGTTTTGGTGTTCTGTTTGAGGCAGTAGGGCTGAAACCTAAGAAGGCATTTAAAATAAACTGCATTTACTTCAGACTAAACCAAGGTAGATGGTGCAAAGAAAAGAAACCCCCTTCAGAGTACTCACAAGAAATTATCTGTTTAAAGATGGTATTAAATGCAGTTTACACAGCAGGCCTTCAATATAAGCACAGTATTCCGTAGTTTGTTTCCTTCCGTTTCATCCCTAAACATTTGATCACTATTTGTACATTCTACAGTGTCATAAAAATACCTGCAATATTTAATTCTACCTATTAGGGTTTGCAATATTTTTGTTTTGCCCCAGCTATTCATTTGTGCAGGCAAAGTCTCATTATTGGAAGCAGCTAATATGAAGGAGCACTGCAGAATCCAGTGATTTGCTGAGCTAAAAATCTCAGTATGACTCTTAGCTAATACGGAATATGTCCAAAGATCCTCTGAATTGAAAATGGGTGGTTGCCCAAACTCCAGCGCACAATTTTAGAAGCAAATGAGAAGGTCAGTCTCTGGGCAGCCAGTCCATGGTGTGTTCCAGCCTGTGAAACCATCATCCTCAAACACAAAGCAAGGAATTCTGTTTCTCATAGTGCATATCTGCTAGCAAGAGTAGACAGCAGAACAGGACCATCTGTCCTTTCTGTCCAGCTATCAGGAATATTCTGTGTTTTGTGAAAGAGACAGCAGTTGTGTTTTCACCTCCCTCCCCAGTTGCTGGGCTGGTGTAGGTGGATTTTGTGAGACCTTGACCGTGAGCCCATTTTCCCCAACAGAAGTTGGGACTTCTGCTGCTGGAAGTTAAGAGCTGGCTTTGGGTATTTCTGCTGTCAATAATTATGATTGTTTATAATAATTGTCTGGATCAGACCATAACAGTTTCCAAACTGACACTCACGTAATCCTTCCCCCCTTTCCTGTGTACTGGAGAGAGCGGCATCCTTAGGATGATCTACAGCACGCACACACACGGTGCCGGATAACAGTGCGTGCAAACCAGGTGCCTTCTACAGCCTTCATTGTTCTAGTGAATACAGACGTCCCTACTTCCAGTTCAAAGGACTTCACCTGAAATTATAATAAAGTATTTCATGGGATCCTTCAGTTCTGAGTTTCTACTGTTAAAAGGTATAGAATTATTTGCCTGACTTTCAGTGCGACCCTTTTTTTTCTCCCCTCTATCCACGTCTGCATTTCATTGTGTTCCCAAGCTAAACTCAGAAAACATCCATAAAGAGGGACAGGATCTTCAGGCTACATTCTTCCACTTCACAACCAACAAGATTCACTTTTCTGTGCATCACCGACTCAAAAGGAGATTTTTTTGAAAAAAACACAAATGTTTGATCTTCTGATTTCAAGGAATACTTTGTCATTTAGCAAGCCTTTACTATATGAATATACCGGTAGCTGTCAGTCAAACCAGCGCCTATGATGGGACCATGATCCAACAGTGTCCAAATCAGATTCTATGAGAGTTTCGGAACTCCAGGCTTCACCTAAGTACCCCAGTAATTTGAAGTGCAGAGAATACTTGAGGCAAATGTCATTTTGTGTCCTGAAAGCAGCAGCTGGCAGGAAATAGAGAGATGTCAGCCTGATGTCCAGGTCCAAGGCAGGATCCTCCAGCTCCAGCAGCTTCAGAAGACTCTGCGAACTCAATGCTTGGCCTTCTGCCAAGAGTGGCAGTTACAAGGTGACATGACATGCAATGCCCACCCATTTTCTGACACAGAGCATGCACCTAACTACAGAACTAAAAAGAAAGTGTTGGTGCAGAACAATGTCAGTTGGTTCTTTGGATGCAAACAGTCGAACAGGAAGGATTACAACATTCAAGCCATCTTCATCCTAGTGCATAAACATTAATACAGGCTTTTCTTTCATCACAAATGACTAGCTAACCTGTGACACTGGCCTGAACTTCCGACTTACTGAAGAAAACTATATGCTGCTGTTAGCAGTGTAACAGATGAAGTGATGTTTCTTTTAGCAAAAATGTCATGAAGGATTTATAAATCTGATTCAAACCATTAAATGGATACCAACTTGAAGCCCAAAACATTAAAATGTTAAAACATGATCTCTACATTAGCTCTAAAGACATCTTGAAAGAAAACAGAACACCTCGTACTGCACTTACATCTATTATGTACAGGTCATCGCGATTTCCTCTTTATCAAATTGAACTGGACCTTATACTCTGCTGAGTGAGAGAGTTCAAAGCAAATTGCTAAGGACACAGTGTGCAGGGGGAGTCAGTGCTATGACGAGGAGTTCATTGCACGCAAACTGCTCTTGCTTAGGAGCAGAAATGCAGTCCTGAAAGACTGAGAAGACTCTTCAAACTGACATTTACTCAAACACTTCTGTTCTGCCCTCGTTTCCTGTCTGTCTTATCCCACGACACTGAAGGTCTTTGTTGATCCCACCTGTAGCAAGTATATGTACATGTGCATGTGTTCATAATTCTCATGTTTAAATTAATCTTAAAAATGTCTACTTACCTCATATCACTATTCCATTTAACAAAGACAGATTTTAATATACTTTTATTATCGTCATCTATATTTTGGTGAGTTTTACTGCTATTATTACTATTAGGAGAGCAGTTATTTTTAAACATTTTCAATTTCATTTCACTCAGTTTTTATTGACTACACTGGATGCCTCTGTGGCACTGTGAGGAACAAAAGCTAAGGACAAATTTGCTGGTGCAGGCTGTTCGAAGGATTATCACACAGCCCAATCCTCAAATTTTACTATCCAGAGCAGGTTTGTATCCAAATTAAATTTCCTTCTGAAGTTTGTCTAGAGGCAGATGGCAGTCTTTAACGATTATTGGAGATATAAAACATTCTATCTCATATATATAATTACAAATCAATACTGGGTACCTAATTTGTGGAGCACATGTGCTTTTCTCTGGCTATGGAATCTTTTGTCTCATTACGCCCAGGTATAATTGCGTTTACTGTCATGATAGCAAAATGTAGCATTTATCTAAGATGTTAATCTGCTGCTAATGCTGGCCACCAAATGTGGGACCATATGCTTCTCTAGAAGAACATAGAGGACCAAAATTGTTTTAACGAAATTAAAATATCCTACAGGAAATCTACGTGGAAGACCAGCTCTCCTCTCGCACCCACCCTTCGCTGTAGTGATCCCATGCCAGTAACGTGCAGGGGCGAAGGTCCCACAGCTCACCTCTGTGCCAAAGACTCGATTTAATCACTTGAGACAGACAGAAACTGGTTCTAAAGGACATTCCTACTTGTCAGATGTTATCACAACTGTAATTGTCTTTCTGCACATGCACATTCATCTGCACTCCTGAGCAATCCGGGCTCCAACAGTTGCCTCCACACAGAGGAGTCAATGTCCCTTTTGTGAGTGAGTGGCTTGAACAGAGTCCTTTCTGCACACAGGAAAGGGTAAGGCTCATGAGGTACAAAATAACGCACACTACTTTCTCTTTGGACAGTTAATTTCTTATTCACAGCAATCAGGAACACTAAAGACTGCTGGATTTCTATTATTCCTTAACTGCTGTTAGATGTGTATCACATAACAGCATTCAGAATAAAAATTGATCCACCAGGTCCAAGACAAAGAGGACATACTATGTACTGCTGTAACAGCTTTAACTTGGTTTTTAATTCTGATTTGGAGGTGGTCTAGCCACCTTTCTACCAAATACTGCTTGTATCTCCAATCTTTGTTCACTTCTGTGTCCAAACAAAAGTATTATAGAAGTATTACTGAAGTGGTATAGTACTACACTCTTGTGTCACTGTTGTGTCACCTTTTCTTGTCTTCACTTGAATGAGCATAAACTTCCATCAAGGATCCCAATTATCAGCTGAAGCAATTCCCTTGCTGGTGAGTGATCATCCCAGGGGCTTAAGTAGTTCAACGTGACACTTTTGTAAAGCATGAACTGAAACACTACTTCACTTTCCTGCATGCGAAGACTGCCTTTTATTACAAATTTTAACTGGATCTAATGAATCCACTTAGCACAACTTTCCATAGATATCTGAGGTCTTTTTCATGTCAGGTCCATCATAATAAATTGTACATAGGAGCTTCATAGTTTTATTTCAAACAATAAGAATATCAAGAACTTCCTACAAATTCATTAGTAAATGGTGGTTTTTTTGATAACCAAGGACTATAATACCACTCCTCCTACCAATTTTATCTGGCAAAATATTTGACAGCAATCAGAGATCTGATTCTGCAGTTCCTCTGTCAGTTGTACCATTTAATGAAGATATTGCTTTCTGCTTGATTTAACAGTGAGCACAGACTTTTTTTTTAACTTCATATTTGACTCTCACGCACAGAGCTGAATGTTGATTCGTGGCATTCATAATTCTTCTGCCAAAAAAACATTGTTCTAGTAATTTCAGTTCCTTCACAGAAGGTGACATTTTTCCACAAATGCTTCTTTTGCTATGTTCATTCAGCTATCCTGTATTATTAGTAATTAATATTTGTTTAAAGTTGAATACGACTCTACCATTTCTTAGCATCAAAGTAAAATCTATCTGATGATTCAACTCAGGAGATAAAAGAACAGTATTTTTATTTAGATGCTCCTTGCTTACATGCTAAAATGAAACTTTTATTGAAAGTTTTTTGGACTCCTGCTTTTACAAGTTCAGTATCTGGTGCAGTGCCATCCACCAGGTTATTATCACAATTTTTGGAGCCAGCGTTTCTGTGTCCATCCCCTTCACTGAGTTGCTCTATACAGCTGCGATGCAAATTACACACAGACAATGCTAAGGGTATGTCCCTGGCTTCTTTAATGTTGACTTGCAGGTTCTGACACCCAGATTCATTTGCATATAAACCATCTACAGAAACAGGGGTTTTGGAGAAAAAATTTAAAAAATTTAAAAATTAGATAGCATTATAGAATGGACTATAGGGTTTGGTTTGCACTTGTGAAAAGAGGGAGGGACTGTCCTCTCATTTCTGCTAGAGGAAATTTCAATTTTTGCAGAAAGGGAAGGAAGGAAAAAAGATGTGGGTAAGTAGGTCTGGGACTCACTACTTTGTGTAAATCCCTAAGCCCTTTGGTTTTCCCTCAGAAATTATAGTGAAGTCCACGATGTCAGTGCACGACCCTGCCCAAAGTGTGAGGAGATCCACCACTCCACCACCTACAGACATTCCAACTTTGGAAACAGTATTAAAAAAACCAGAATCAAACAAGAAGAAAAGCCATCTTTCTCCAAGCTTGACTAACTGTAAAGAAGAAACAAACAGAATTTTTAACTCCATAAATAATATTCCCTGGACTTTAAGCTTATTTTGAGGAGGACATGAAGTATGAGAGCTTCTGTTCTTAAAACTGCTGAATTTATTGAATGCCTATGACTGTTTCATATTTGCTGAACATCTTTCTATTGAGCTTGCCTCCAAAGGTCATTCTTACTACTTGTTTTTTCTTGTATTCTCTGTTTAGGCCAGGGTGGACATTTTTAATTAGCATGCATTTCTTTTCTCTCACTACTTGTTACTATTCTCACTGGGATGAATATTTTTTACCACTGCAATCATATACCCTTTTTTTTTACAAAGTCACCAACGTCTTGATATAATATTGCTGGACTTATGTATTAGTAATTCCACAGAATGACTCAGTCTCTAATTACTCCGTCTGATAACTATTCGAATTCCCACAGCTCAGTGGGACACAGTGGCTAAGAGCTGTTGTGGATTGCTGGCTTCCAGTAAGTAAAATGTGTTTGCCTGTATTATTTTCTTGAGTGGATTTTCTAATAATTTTCACTGGATATCAAGCTCCTGCTTTAAATCTCTGATCTCTCAGAGCTTACTTTATGCAACACTGTTCTTTATTTCTGTCTTCATGCTGCAGAGAGAAAAATTATTAAAGCGATGCAACCCTTCCCTCCAAGAGGAAGACCACGGCCGCACAGGCTTCTTTTTTTCAGACAGAGATTATGAAACTGATTTTGAAAGTACAAAGGAGGAATGAGGCTGATAAAAATTTATACTCATTACATGATAGGAAACAAGTATTCAATGGTTCTATTGACCACTGTTGCAGAAAAAAAAAGAAAAAGTAATATTAGGCTTTTCAGTTACTCACTGCAGTCAGTTTTGCTAATGACAGACTCTGGCTGAGAGGGTATGTCAGGAGGAAATAAGCATCTGAGCAGGAAGAATGAGGGAACGAAGGTGTACATGTATGCCACAGAGTTATTATTGTTGTATTTCCTAACAGAACAGGGGAAATGACTACACAGCTATTGCAGCTATCTCCCTTCCAATGCTGGAAAAGCCACCACACCAACCCCCAGCCAGGACTGTGTCTGGCTTGCTGCGCAGAAAGAGAGGATGCAGTCTGAGAAATATCTGCCAGACAGCCAGCCTCCTCCTTGGTGGGAAGGTCACCCTCCACCTCAAAACAGTAAGAGCGTCTCTATTCCTTTCTATCACACCTGGCAAGCCTGGTGAAAAGCTGAAACGGTGAGTGTCCCATCTCTTGTTTCCTGCCTGCTTTTCTCCCTTTCTGGGAGGATTTGTCACCATTCTGCATGGTGACAAATAAAATGCTAACAAAACATCAGTGATGACCTTCTTTAGTCAAAGAGCTAGTCAAATCTGAGTGAAAACTGCTGTATGGGAACTATTAATTCACTTCAAGAATTGTTTTGTCATTTATCACAGATTGGTCAGAAAGTGGTTTAAGCTGTTTCAAAGCAGCAATGAACAAAGATCATCTTTTGGAGCCAAATGAGCTGATGGAAGAGGGTGACATCTTTGCAGAGCTGATAGATAATCTTTCAGTAATCCTTTTCAGTCATAATGAGCTGAATTAACTACTTTAAATAGTATGAATTTACTAACAGCATTATGCAGAGTGCATGCCTTTTTTTTTGATCCCATGGCACTTTTAAACAAAGTACGAGTTCAGGCTTACACATAGATGATCCCTAGGTCTAAGACCTGGAGTTCTCTGTTCTACAGCCTCATCATGGGCTTCTTGTACGTACCGTATCCTCTAAAGAGAGCGAGCTGGCAGCTTCATAAAGACAACCGACAAGTGTACAGCATCTCTGGTTGAAAAAACAAATGGATTAGGTATGAGCAAAAAGCCTACAAGAAAGGCAGGGTGGCGAGTAAGAAAGCTCTGTCATGCAGATCCAAAATGGTAGGGATGAAATGAGAATTGCCAAAGGTCAAGCTGAGTCCTGACAGTTGACAGGACCTGACACCTAGCAATATAAATTTAAAAAAATGCATACTGTTCTTTGACATTACAGAGAAAAAGAGAAATGAAACGACAGTGAAGTGGCTAAACAGTAAGAATGAAGTTGAGATCAAAGGTAATGTTGGCATGGCCACCCCAAAACTTTCTGATTCAATCTTCTGTAAGGGGAATGACAGCAAAAGCCAGACAACTACTGAAAATATGCATACAACACTAAATCACACTCAAGATAGAAGTAAAGTTTCTAAGGTTTGGCAAAATTAATCCAGGTAGAATAGATAATCTCCTGCCCCAGATATGGAAACAACTCACCTATGAATTCGATAATAAGTAATTTAAAAAAATCTGTCCATTCAACTGATGCCACCAGAGAATGTCACCATTACAACTATAATTCAGAAAGAGAAAAACAGAAAAACTGACAACTTTACACCTGTTACCTTGAGCTCAACAGTGTGCAAGTCTTTTTAATAACTTCAGAGCAAAGGATACTTTGAGACACAGGTAAATGGAAGCCTAGGATAAAATACAACATGAATTTAACAAGGTAAATACAGAATTTGGTAATAAAATAACTTGTATTAAAGATGGGGGGCTGCAGCAGATTTAACCTATATGGCCTTCAGTATTGCATTTGATACTGTACCACATAAGTAACATAACTACATGCACAGTTACACAAACAGGAGGTTGGGAACAGTGCAAGTTTGTAAATCAGAGAAAGACTTTGCTGAAAAGAGACAGCAGTACATTACACCGAAGAGCAAATTGATTAGTTGGGGGAAAGGGAGTCTTCATATTAAAATTTTTCAAGGTTCCCTCTTACTAATGATCTTACTTAATATTTTCACTCATAACTTTGGCATAGAAAGAAAAATGTGAAATTTACTGGTAGCGTGAAATTAGGGATATCAATTTAGAGAAAGCCCAGGATATTATGCAGGAAAAATGGATGAATAAAAGGACTGGAAAAATAAAAATGAGACACAAGTGCTCGTATTTAATAGACTCAATAACTAGGTTTCACACTATAAGCCAGGGGACTCATCAGTTTGAAATGACAGATATTAATTGGTCGTAAGACAACCATGAGACACAGTGTAGTACAGCAATAAAAAAGGCATATTGAGTCCTACAATATATCAGGCTAGATAGCAGAGTATTAATATGATCACAGACATCAATCAGATATTACTTAAAGTTACAGTGAAGATTATAGTGTTACTTCTGATCACTCGTAAGAAAGAAAGATGTATTCAAATATGGACAATCACATGGGAAAGACCAGAAGCTACTCAGCATGAGCAACTAAGAACCAACAATAAAATTGCTGTCTGTGAGTACTCATAGATATCTTGAGTGAGAAGATCTATTTAAGTTAATGGACAATGTTGATACAAAAGAAACATGTAGAAATTTTCCACTGGCAGCTGTAGGTTGAAAATTAGAAACCCACTTCTAAATATCAAGAGGAGTAAGGCTGCAGAACACCGATCAAGAAGGACAAACAACCTAATCTTTAAAAAAGTTCAGTGTGTTTATGAAATGGGTTAGAGATCGTAGCTTTTTTACAAGCCGCAAGGTGGCATTCAGTGAGCTATGAAGTTCTTTCCAACCTGCCATCCTCCTGTGCCGTGTTTCTACACTAGGGTGGAAGAAGCAACAGAGAGTAGCTACATTAAATACAAAAAAACCCCTTCTGTTAAAGATATATTAAGCTTGTAAAAGAAAATGAGCTCAAGAACTTTAGAAGTCAAACAACGGAACTTCAGGTCTATGTGTCCCAAAACATTAATTGTGCTCATTTATAATTTCACAAACGAAACAGATTATGTACAGGTTTTACACCTTTTTTTTTTTTTTTGAAGACTCAAAGGCCAAGCAGTGGTCCATGCAGACTATTTGTATGCTAGTGCAAGAGCCCAGGTAGCCATAAAATGATACCTGTGCTGTATAAATTCACCTGCAGCACACGGCAGAACCCTGTAAGCTTTACTTGTGATCAGAGATGGCCAGGATGGTACCAATGCCCCAGAAGAATGGAGGCAAGCACACCCCACTGGACTCAGGAATTGTGACAGTTCCCTGGGGTGCTCTAAGAGGGACATGAAACCTGTGAGAAAGAAGTTTCACAGGGAAACAGATTGTGCAAGTACAGTAGCCAGGGATGCTGAACCAGGAGCTCCAGACTGTGTACCTTTGTAACAGCAGCATCAGCAGCTTCAAACTCTGCTGGATCTCTAAGCAGGAGGGAAGAGACATGCTCCTTCCTCTCGTTCCTCATCCTCTCTCTCCTCTCTGCTCCTTCCTCAAGCTAACCATAAACAGGCACATCTCGAGGTATTGGAGTAGCGGTACAGCATCCTGTCCAAACTTCTTGGTCCCAGGCTCCTTTGAGAAAAAAGCGTTAGGCCACCTAGAAACACTTCTGGGGCAGGACTCAGTCCATCGGGATTCTATCTTGAAACATGCAGACCGAGATCATGGATTTTTAAGCAGCAGATCCTTAAGTCCATGCTCATACCAAAGTCCTGCAAGACCTAAGTGAGACCTCTTGGTGAGCATAAAGATATTGGAATCAGAGGGATGAAGGAAGATGTGACTGACAGTATTAGCAGAAGTATTTTATCTGCTGGCCAACTTTTTAAAGATACAGAAATCTCACATAGGAAAGCAGGGATCTCATGACCACTCAAAAAAACTCTTATTAGTTGCTCCTTCGGTTAACAATCTTGTTGTGTTTCCTGTGACCACTTTCAGAGGCAGGTTATAAAAACAGATAATGAATTCATAACCAATACCGAACATCCAAAAAAGTACTTCCCAGTCTGGACTGCTCTCTTCCACCTGTGTAACTTCATCATCTTCATTTCCTAAAATGAAGAACTACCACATGCATTCTCCATTTTGAATTTCTGCAATACAATTTACTGTAGAAGTCTCCTTGGTAGCATTGAATGTTCACTCCCCTCATGAATGTCTTACATTCATAAGTCTGCGTCTTTGTCTTCAGTTTGCTTGTGTTGCCTGGTGGTGTCCTCGGGAGCTGCTCTGTCTGCCGCCATCTCCTTTGTCTGTTGTTCTCAAGAATCACTGCTCATCTCGTTTTCCGAATACTGCTGTGCTTACACTTGATGCACAATCTTTATTTACGTAGGGATAATTACATAAAGTATATTTATATGAAAACATCTCACCTTGCTGAGAAAGTAATTTAGTATTTTTACAATTATTTTCTCGGCTGATCCATTCCCATTCATTGAGCTGCTTTAGTCTGACTGACTCTAATGAGAAGTTTATGACCAGGCTGAATGGGACCTTTCCTGTTGACTTAAATGGGTACAGAATCATCCTTTATAAGGGATAATTAGTCGAGGTAAGTGTAAGAGACCAAGTACAGCTACACGATTTCTTCTGGCAAGTATGAGCACTCTATTTCAATGTATTTACTTCTGACTTTTAGAAAGGGCATTTTTTAGAACAGTTGTATAGTGCCCAAGGCTGCAATATTATTCCTGTAGCTTCAGTATCCTATGTTTTGCAAGGTGTCAAATTCAAACGTAAGACAGACTCCTATGATGTCCACAGTTCTGCTAACTGTGCAAGTCCTACAATGATTTGAATTAATTACTGGTTTCTCATTAAGTACTGAATTAAGGGCATAATTACTATTCTCTAAGGATCTGGTTATAGTAATTGTTTGGACTGCCTAGTGTACTATTTCATTGGCACAGTCTATTCTTGCCACAAAGCGTATTCTTATAAACTTCTTAAGTACAGTCTTCCACATTCAAACATCTTTTTCTTATGACATATTAGCACAATATTTATTCACTTAACTGTGGCAGAACCTTAAAATCCAATTCATGGACCATTCACTAGTTAAGAATTTACACGGAATACGAAGACAACAGCTGACCCTTAGCACTTCTGTGTATGCTGCACTCAGGGGAGAAAAAGGGACAATACTGATGATACACATTTTTCCCAGCATGTCAGCTGCCTAACTATTCCTAATTCAGTTGAACAGCTTATTTTTCGGTCTCCTTGCCGTTAACTGGTTTTTAAGGATTTCCATCCTCGCTTACAGGAAAAACATAATTGCACAGCTAGCCAAAAACCTACTAAAATTGTTTGCTCAGAGCTCATAAATTATAATATCTCAAGAATATGTCATACAGTTTCATATTTATGCACTCTTTTCTACTTCACTGTTTTCTGGGTTCATTGTAATATTGCTGGTCACTTGTTAATGGAGGCACAGAATAAGCATGCTGTACAGCCTAATAGTAGCTGCTCATGCCTGACTGGCATGGATTGAAACATACACCACTTATCTGTCACGATTTTGTGATGCAGATAGACAAAAATATTACATGATTTTGCTAAAAACAAGCTGCACTTTCAGCCTGCAGACTCACTAAAGATGACTGAGTACCCTTCCTCCCCTGATCTGTTCTGCTTGCCAATACGCTCTGTCTCGCTGGTACGCACTGGTTCCAGGGGACACCTCTTGCTCATTTATGTCCTGTCAGATACTGCCACTATTTACCACTCCAGCAATACTCAGTGAAGTTTTCTATCCTCTTCTTTAGTTTTCACAAATAGAAACTTATCCCAACTCATGTTCATTCAGAACAATAACATTCAGTGTCTTCGCCTGTTGCATTTACTGAGTCCCTTTGCAGCCACATCTCCAACAGCTCTACTTCTCCTATAAAAGAAAATTGCTGGGCTTTTTAACGTCTTCCCTACTTTTATTGACTTCTTTCACTCAGTACTAACATAATTGAATTCTACCTTCAGCCAGTCCACTGGCCACGCAATTATTAAATTTTCAAATATGCTCATCACACTTTCTCAATACCTTCATGGTCATCCAGCACGAGAAGAGCTTCCTTTAAGTTTTGTAAACTTGTTAGGCTCTTTGCAACCTTTCTCATGATACCTACAAAACACTTGACAGTGATCAGGCTGCTGCTGGTTCAGGAATGAAATTTTATCGCTTTGCTGCATTCCCCCATCTGTCTGCCTTACTTTCTGTCTCCCAATTCCTTTTATATTATAAAGACTTGGAGGCTGAGACACTTTTTTTCTTGTCTGATGCTTATAAAGCAAACAGAGCCATGAAGCTCTGGTTCAAAACCAGAAGTAATATCCTGCTAAACAAATAACCACTGTTCAGAGGAGTGCAAGAAAAGAGAGGCAGGTGTAAGGAATTGGCAGGGATTTTTCCATCTTGACTTGCTTCTCTATTTGCCCAGCAAAGGAATGGCAGCATAACATGGCATGAATTTACTAAATTAGAGCTGTGATTTTGGTTAGTCTTGAAGAATAGGTTAAACAGGTTTAGCGATTAAAACATCCTATTGGAAAAAAACAGGTTAAAAAATGGTGACATTACATGCTCCTCTCATATAATTCATGCCAAAGTATTATTATTTCAATAGTTGTTATAAAAAAAAATCTACAAACTGCAGATATCCTAGGAATCAAGTCTTAAATCACACCAGTGAAAACTGATTGCCCTTTTTTCTACTTGTTCCTATGGCTAACCTGGAAAAAATTAGCTACCGGAATCAGTTCCCAGAGTTGGCGCACCTTACGTGAAAACACTACACAGAAATACCACTGCTTTCACAAATTCAATTTCTGGCCTAGAGTATGCTCCCAACTGACACATTTTCTTTATGTTTTCGGTTGGGTCTTTCGATGCAGATTAAGCATTCGTACACGGCAGAAAAATCGTGATTCAACGAAATACTAGTGGAACACCACCAGGACTGAACTTTTTTTTTTTTTCTTGTTCTCCACGCCACGCAGAAGTATCCGCATTCACCTAAAAAATTCTAGGGAGAACAGACGACACCGGGGAAAAACCGGCCTAGCAACGCATCCTGCCGGAGGTCGCGTCAAAAAAAAGCAGAAACATGCAAGGCGGCGAATCCCCGCGGTTATCCCCACGCCACACGGGTCCTGCTGGGACACCCACTTCCCGGCCACGAAACGGCCACCGCCGCTCCCCCCGCAGGGCCCTGCGGCCCCGCCCCGCC